>Ga0105355_10004494_pt1 | contig 11939 bp, 17 predicted proteins | sample GOMGulsemesocosm_2_FD_83508 | JGI IMG/M metagenome (GOLD analysis project Ga0105355, IMG submission 83508) | Methane-oxidizing microbial communities from mesocosms in the Gulf of Mexico - GOM9C Gulf of Mexico | ecosystem: Environmental > Aquatic > Marine > Cold seeps | place: Gulf of Mexico... | reverse complement strand
CCGCAGGTGGTCGACCGCAAACTGTGGGAGGCCTCGGGTCACTGGGATAAATACCAGGAACACATGTTCATTGTTGAGGTGGACGAAGAACATGCGCGTGAAAAATCGATCAACGCGCTAAAGCCAATGAACTGCCCCTGCCACGTGCAGGTCTATAACCAAGGCCTGAAATCCTATCGCGACCTGCCCCTGCGCATGGCAGAGTTTGGCTCGTGCAACCGCTATGAACCCTCAGGCGCGCTGCACGGCATCATGCGGGTGCGTGGCTTTACTCAGGACGACGCCCATATCTTCTGCACCGAAGATCAGATCGAGGAAGAATGCGCCAAGTTCATCGACTTCCTGTCCTCGGTCTACAAAGACCTTGGGTTTGAAAAGTTCGAGATCATGTTTGCCACCCGCCCCGAAAAGCGCGTCGGCACCGAAGAAAGCTGGGATCACGTCGAGGCCGCTCTGGAAAACGCCATCAAGGCAACAGGCCACGACTACACTCTGGATGAAGGTGAAGGCGCATTCTACGGCCCCAAGCTGGACTTCAAACTGACAGACGCCATTGGCCGCGTTTGGCAGTGTGGCACGTTCCAGGTTGACCCCAACCTGCCCGAGCGTCTGGACGCCAATTACATCGGCGAAGACGGTGCCAAGCATCGCCCCTATATGCTGCACCGGGCCTGTCTGGGCTCGTTTGAACGCTTTATCGGCATCCTGATCGAAAGCCACGCCGGCAAACTGCCGTTCTGGCTGGCCCCACGTCAGGTTGTTGTCGCCTCGATCACGTCCGAGTCCGATGACTATGTGATGGAAGTTGTGTCTGAGTTGCAAAAGGCTGGCGTGCGCGTCGAGGCCGACATCCGCAACGAAAAGATCAACTACAAGGTCCGTGAACACTCAGTTGGCAAAGTGCCAGTCATTCTGGCCATTGGTGCGCGCGAAGTTGAAGAGCGCACTGTGTCGATCCGTCGTCTGGGTCAGAAGCAAAGCAAAGTGGACAGCCTGGAAAATGTTACAAAGCTTCTCGCGCTGGAAGCTACAGCCCCTGATCTTCTGTAACATTTAACTCTAACAGACTGCTTCCCGGCCCCCTTTGTGGGGCCGGAATGCGTTACGGACTCCTCAACTTGCTAAAAATAAACACTTTTCCACCACGCCCTCAGTCACACATTCTGACGGGCGCGTGACACACAGGCTCGTGTCTTCAATATGCGCTAATGGTCCGCTAGGGTTTATCTGTCACCAAACAGCAAGCTCTATAACAAAAGGATTTTCTCCGATGTCGAACACAGCAAAATCTCTGGTTGTCGCCAGCGCCGTCGCTGCCGCACTGGCCGCTGCTGCCACAACTCCCGCCGCTGCTCAATCCAAAGAGAAATGCTACGGCGTGTCACTGGCAGGCCAGAACGACTGCGCTGCCGGTCCCGGCACCACCTGTGCTGGCACCTCGGTCACTGATTATCAGGGCAACGCCTGGACGCTGGTTGATGCTGGTTCTTGCGAAGGCATGGAACTGCCGAAAATGGCAGACGGCACCGCCCGCATGGGCTCGCTCAACGCGCTGGAGCGCGATATTCCGGCCTAAGGCTAACACATCGGCGGGGCTGGAGCATTTCGCTCCGTCTCCGCCTTTCCTCGCCGGTCACCTGACCAATCTTGATCCAGACCAGACGAGAGAGAATTCATGCTGGACGCCAGCCAACCTCCCAGCAAACTGCCGAATGCCGCCGGTGTCGGTTATAAACCACAGCATTTCGCCCAGATCCTTGAAGATCCCGGCGCCGTGAAATGGCTGGAAATCCATGCCGAAAACTATATGGGCGACGGTGGCCGCCCACTGGCGCAACTGCGCCGCTTGGCAGAACAATTCGCCATTTCGGTTCACGGGGTTGGCCTCAGCATTGGCGGCGAGTCGCCGCTGGATCCCGATCATCTCGCCCGTCTCAAACATCTTGTCGGCTGGCTGAACCCCGCCAGTTTTTCCGAACACCTGGCTTGGTCCACACACGACAGTCATTTCTACAATGACCTGCTGCCACTGCCTTATACCAATGACACCCTGACCCGTGTCTGCACCCATATCGACCAGTTACAAACAACCGTTGGGCGAAAGATGCTGCTGGAAAACCCCTCCAGCTATCTCGCCTTTGATGAAAGCACCTGGGCGGAACCGGATTTCTTGACCGAGATCGCCCGCCGCACTGGATGTGGCTTGCTGCTCGACGTTAACAACGTCTTTGTCTCGGCCAGCAATCTCGAATTTTCGCCGCAAGGCTACATCGACGCCTTTGCACTGGATCAGGTCAGTGAAATCCACCTAGGTGGCCATGACACCGATCAAGACGACCACGGAGCGCCCCTGCTGATCGACAGCCACGGGCGCGCGGTAGCCGACCCCGTCTGGGCGCTGCTGGACTACACCCTGACGCAATCCGGCTCCAAACCCGTGTTGGTGGAGTGGGACAATGATGTGCCCGACTGGCCCGTTTTGGCCGCCGAGGCACAACGCGCCGCCAGTGCGCTGGAAAAGATCCCGGCATGAGCCTGAGCCAAAGCCAGTTTACCCGCGCCATGATGGATGCGTCACAACCTGTGCCCGATGGGGTATCAGATGCCCAGAACCGTCCCGCAGGCAGTCGTTTCAACGTCTATCGCAACAATATCGCTGTCTCACTGACCGAGGCGATGCACGCCGCCTTTCCGGTGATTGCCAAACTATTGGGCAAGGAAAACATGGATGGGCTGTCTGGCCTGTACCTGCGCGCGCACCCTCCCTCGTCACCGCTGATGATGTTTTACGGTGCACACTTCCCAGACTTTCTGAGTGGGATGGAACAGCTGAACCATCTTGGATATCTGGCCGATGTAGCGCGCCTGGAACTGGCCCTGCGCCGCGCCTATCACGCGGCAGATGCCAGCCCAATTGCCGCTGACGCACTCGCCAAACTCTCGCCCGATGCGCTGATGCAATCGCAGATCATTCTGGCCCCATGCGTGCAAGTGATCCCCTCAGCCTGGCCAATCTGTGACATCTGGCATTTCAACACCACCAAAGACGCGCCCAAGCCCAAAGCGGTGGCGCAGGATGTTCTGATCACTCGCCCAGAGTTCGACCCGATCCCGCAGCCGTTACCAGCTGGCGGCGCGGCTTGGATATCTGCCCTGATGCAGGGCGCGTGTTTTGGCGACGCTCACGAGACAGTTCTAAACCTAACACCCGAGTTCGATCTCGGGGCGACGCTCACCCTGTTGTTGCAGGGCGGAGCCATCATCAATCTAGAAAATAGAGGATAACGCCATGCATGCATTGGTCTCCGTTCACAACGCAGTTTTTGGCTTGGTTGAGAAGGCCGGCACCTGGCTGCTCCCATTAGCCGCGCGGTTTGTCTTTGCAGCCACCTTGTTGGTTTACTACTGGAATTCCGGCCTAACCAAATTGGGAGATGGGATTTTTGGCATCTTCAGCCCCTCCATCGGTGCCTACTCGCAAATTTTCCCAAAACAGCTCGAGGCAGTGGGCTATGACGCATCGCAACTGGGTGTCTTTCAATGGCTGGTGGTTGTTGCCGGAACCTGGGCCGAGTTCATCCTGCCGCTGCTACTGGTGATCGGTCTTGCCACGCGGCTGGCCTCGCTGGGGATGATTGGGTTTGTGGTGATGCAGTCGCTGACCGATGTCTATGGTCACGGTGCCACCGATTTGAAAACCCTCGGCGCATGGTTTGATCGATTTTCCGATGGCGTCATCATGGACCAAAGATTGTTCTGGGTGTTCTTGCTGTCGGTCTTGGTGATCAAAGGTGCCGGAGCAATCTCGGTAGATGCGCTGCTCCGCCGCCGCGCGACAGCTACGCTTGATTAACTACTCCTACTTTTAGGTCTGCCCGACGCGACGCCCGGGCAGGCCCAAATTGGAACAGTGCTGCTAGAAATGCGCCTTTGGCTCATCCGGTTTGCCCGCAGCAATCGCCAGAACACCGGCCAGACCTGCAAAACAGATCGGAAACAGGGTAAAGACGTTAAAGCCAAAGCCCACATACATTCCTGCCGCCGAAGCAAGCAGCAACACACCACCCCAAAGCGCCCGCGCCCGCGCCATCGCGCCCCCGGCAATCGCCAGCATCGGCGACAGAACTGCCAGGATCCGCAGCTGGGTCACATGCTCGACCTGCTCGGCCAGTCCTTCGATTTCACCAAACTGTTCGACCGCAGTTGAATAGCCATAACCGGCGAACCCAACCAGCATTCCAATCAAACCAGCAATAATCCCCAATACCAGGGCTGCGTTGCGCATTCTCAATCTCCGTCTTTAGTCTCACCCCAGATAAGGCCTTGATCAGCAAACGCCAAGGGCTGCCTGAGTGCCCTTGTTCCAACCCAAAAACAGCGCACCGTCCCGTTCGATCAACGGACGTTTCATCAGTGCCGGATGGGTCTGCAACAGGTCCAATGGCGACTTTTTACGCTCCTCCTCGGACAGTCCACGCCATGTTGTTGATCGTATATTCACCAAACTGTCGCCAAATTGCCCCAGTGCCCGATCCAACAGATCCTCCGGAATCCCCTCGCCCCGGACATCGACAAACACTATTCCAGGCAATTGTTTCAATGCCTTACGACATGTATCGCAATTTTTCAGACCAAATAATCTCAATTCATCTCTCCATTACAAACCGTCGGCTCCACAATTTATGGTAGAACCAATTTGTTTTGCTTGATTTTTTTTATAGCCATGTAAAATTGTCTATGGCTCTCCAGCTTCCCGAGCATCGTTTTGCTTGTCATGCAAGTGAAACATAGTTCGGGCAACTGGTGTGCCGGAACCACTTTGAAATTACTCAAAGTGAAGTGCAAGGTAGAAGGAGACACGGGGCATGCCAAGCGGTACCGTGAAGTGGTTTAATACAACTAAAGGCTTCGGGTTCATTGAGCCCGATGAAGGCGGCAAGGACGTGTTTGTGCACATCTCTGCGGTGGAGCGTTCTGGGATGACCGGTCTCGCCGACAATCAGAAAATCGGCTACGAGCTTCTGGAAGGGCGTGATGGTCGTCAAATGGCTGGCGAGCTAACATCCCTGTAAGTAGAAATTTACTGCGCCCAGATTTATTCCGGGCGCAGTACAATCCCAAATGTTTTTAATGGGAATACGGCGCGGGTTTGGTGCCCAGCGTCATTTTCTGCGGCGTATGTACTCAACCATCACGCAAGCCGGATCGTCAGATCGCAACGGTGTCTCGCCCGTGACGTCCCAATCCTGAGAGTCGAACTCTGGAAAAAACGTATCAGCGTCTTTGATCGTCAAATCAACTTCGGTGATCAACATCCGGTCCGCCAGCGCAAGCATGTCACGATAGATGCCAAACCCGCCAATCCCATAGATCCGCTGATAGCCCTGCACCCGGGCCTCACTCACGGCAGCCTGCAGGGACGGGCATACTGCATCAGCCGCCTCTGGATTCGAAGACACCACCAAGTTTAACCGATTTTTCAAAGGCTTGAACGGCAGGCTGTCCCAAGTGTTGCGGCCCATGATAATGGCGCCGCCCAGAGTTTCCCGCTGAAACGCTTTTAGATCCTCGGGCGCATGCCAGGGAATGGTATTGCCTTTGCCAATAGCCCCGTTTCGTGCCCGCGCGACAATCAGTGTAATCATACGGCCACCGGCGCGCGGATGACGGGGTCGGGATCATAATCCAACACTTCGAAATCCTCGTATTTGAAATCAAAGATCGAAGTAACTTGCCGCTTGATCCTAATCTGCGGCAGGGCATGTGGTGTCCGTGATAGCTGTAGCTGCACCTGATCCAAATGGTTGCTGTAGATATGCGCATCGCCCAGCGTGTGAACAAAATCCCCGGCCTCATGCCCGGTCACATGCGCCAGCATCTGCAACAGCAGCGCATATGAGGCAATGTTGAACGGCACCCCAAGGAACATGTCAGCCGAACGTTGATACAGTTGAAGATGCATTTTGCCATTCAACACGCGCACTTGCCACAGGGTATGACAGGGCGGCAGCGCCATGTCCGGCACATCGGCAGGGTTCCAGGCTGAAACGATCAGACGACGGCTGTCAGGGCTTTTCTTGATGTTTTCAACCAGATCCGCAATTTGATCAACACTGCCGGCTCGGTACAGTGGTTCGTCTCCCGTGGTGCCGTCGACCAGCTCCATCTTAGGGAACTGTCGCCACTGATAGCCATAAACCGGCCCCAGATCGCCATTCTCATCCGCCCATTCGTCCCAGATCTTCACCCCGTTGTCCTTGAGATAGCCAATATTGGTATCGCCTGACAGGAACCACAGCAATTCATGGATGATCGACTTCAAATGCAGCTTCTTGGTGGTCACCAATGGGAACCCATCTGCCAGCGAATACCGCGTCTGCATACCAAAACAGGACAGCGTCCCGGTTCCGGTTCGGTCCGCCGATGGCTCACCATTTTCAAAAATATGCCGTAATGCATCGTGGTATTGCTGCACAGCGTCGCCCTCCAATGTGCTGACATCCCTGCCCCGGTCATAGCCTCTGCGAGCGCCAAGGCCAAGAACCAAGGTGTCGCGCGGCACCCAACAACCGGAGCGCGAAGAATCTCGCGTTCCGTGCCCCTTTCGACTGGTGCCCAGCGACAGCGGCGGTAAGCTGCGCCGCGAAACAATACTGGAGACCGTCATGTCGCTCACCTATCTACATACGATGATTCGCGTCAAAGATCTGGAAAAGACCATCGCCTTTTTTGAGCTGCTCGGGCTCAAGGAAACCCGTCGCATGGACAGCGAAGGCGGTCGGTTTTCGCTGATATTCTTGGCCCCTCCCGGCCAAGAGGACTGCCCGGTGGAACTGACTTACAACTGGGATGGGGATGACGAACTGCCAAGCGACAGCCGTCACTTTGGTCATTTGGCTTATGGCGTAGACGATATCTATGCCACCTGTGCCCACCTTCAAGCCAATGGCGTCACCATCAACCGCCCACCGCGCGATGGCCACATGGCTTTTGTACGCTCACCTGACAATGTCTCGATCGAGTTACTGCAAAACGGCGAGTCGCTCGCCCCGGCTGAACCCTGGGCCAGCATGGAAAACAGCGGTCACTGGTAAATCCAAACCACCACGTGTGTTAAATGACGCTGCGCTTCTCTTCGCTTTTGGAAGAGAAGCGCAGCAGTCTAAATCTCTGGGAAATCTGTATTTTGGCCACGGTCCGGTCGCTTCTGCAACCGTATCCCCACGCGCGTCCGCCTTAAACTAAAGGGGCGTACCTGCGGTCAATGGCCCGGACTGGGGCTGATATCTGCCCTGTTTGCCCGCTATTCCTTCTGCCCCTGGGAGCCACAGCCCCCAACGGATTGCTTTAATAGATGTAACGGATTTGATCGGTCCAATACCGCTCAACACGCTTCAACGAGTTTGAGATATCTGCGATACCTTCAATATCGATGACACCCTTGCCTTCCAAACCTTCAGCATGACGCGAAAACAGCGACGCAACAATGTCACGCACTTCGCGGCCGCGTTGTGTCAGGCGGACCCGCACCGAACGTCGGTCAATTTCGCAACGCTGATGGTGCATATAGCCCATCTCAACCAGCTTCTTCAGATTGTAGCTGACGTTGCTGCCTTGATAGTAGCCGCGGCTTTTCAATTCACCCGCGGTCACTTCATTGTCGCCGATGTTGAACAGCAAGAGCGCCTGCACTGCGTTGATCTCCAACACGCCGACACGCTCAAACTCATCCTTAATTACATCCAACAGCAACCGGTGCAGGCGTTCAACCAGCGCCAGTGCTTCTAGATAGCCAGACATGAAACCCTTTTGGTCCTGCTGGCCGATTGGCATTTCCATACTCATTCGCTTCTCCGACTCGAACTTCTGAGGCAGAGTGTGACGAATAAACACAAAGAATCAGTTAAACTGAATTTTCGTTATTTTTGAAAAGTTTGCGATATGTCTTTGATCAATATTTTCAAGACTTCCGGCGCTGCAACCTGACCGGTCACCCATTGATACAGATCTTGGTCGTTCTCATTCAACATCTGGTCATAGAGATCCAGCTGACCCGAATCCATCTGCGCCAGATTGGCCTGTGAATAGGCGGTCAGGATGATATCCATCTCCTTGATGCCCCGGCGCATGGATCGCATATGCATCCGCTTCAACCGATGCTCATAACTCTCGCTCATGCTTCGCTCCCGCGTTGCAAAAGCAGCCGCAATTTCTTTTCCAGCCGCGCAGTGCGGTCGGCATTGTTGCGCATCTCGCTGCGGATCTCGCGCAGCTCAGACAGAATATCCGAGAAATCTCCGGTGACCACCACCTCGTCGGCGGGTTGGCTCATGCCGTCGCCTTCACCAGTAAGCAGCCAAGTGATCGACACGTTCAACACCCCGGCCATCATCGACAGCTTATTGGCGCGTGGCTCGGACAGGTCCTGCTCCCAGCCTAACAACGTGGCCTTCTTGATCCCCAACCGGCGCGACAGTTGCGCTTGGGTCATCGCAGCCACTTCGCGTGCGCCCGCAACCCGGTCGCCAAAGGTCGCAGCATCCGGCCCATACCAATCGTAGTCCAATTCACTCATGTCTGCTCTCCTGTGCGGGGCGACCGTAAATGCTTGATCGGCCTTTGGTCGCACCCTATGACAGTCCGGCGCAACATTCAAACAGAGGCCCTTTATGTCGTTCCTTTCCGAGACCCTGACCCGCGTCAAACCCTCGCCCACCATTGCAATGACAGCCAAAGCCGCTGAGCTGAAAGCCGCCGGTCGTAACGTGATCGGCCTCAGCGCGGGCGAGCCCGATTTTGATACGCCTCAGAATATCAAAGACGCCGCAGTCGCCGCCATTGCCGCCGGTAAAACCAAATACACCGCCCCCGATGGCATCCCCGAGCTGAAACAGGCGATCTGCACCAAGCTGAGCCGCGACAACGGTCTGGACTATACCCCGGCACAGATCTCGGTCGGCACCGGTGGCAAGCAGACGCTGTACAACGCGCTGATGGCCACCCTGAACGAGGGCGACGAAGTCGTTATCCCCGCGCCTTATTGGGTCAGTTATCCCGATATGGTGCTGCTGGCCGGTGGCACTCCGGTTGTGGCCGAGACCTCGCTAGAAACCAACTTCAAACTGACCGCAGATCAGCTAGAGGCCGCCATCACTCCAAAAACCAAATGGTTCATCTTCAACTCGCCCTCCAACCCCACCGGGGCAGGCTACAGCCGGGCTGAGCTGAAAGCGCTGACCGACGTGCTGTTGCGTCACCCGCATGTCTGGGTGATGAGCGACGACATGTATGAACACCTGGCCTATGACGGGTTCGAATTCTGCACCCCAGCGCAGATTGAACCCTCACTTTATGAGCGCACCCTGACCTGTAATGGCGTTTCCAAGGCCTATGCGATGACCGGTTGGCGTATTGGCTATGCTGCTGGCCCGGTTGCACTGATCGCCGCCATGCGCAAGATCCAGTCGCAGTCCACCTCGAACCCCTGCACCATCAGCCAATGGGCCGCAGTTGAGGCGTTGAACGGTACTCAGGACTTCCTGCCCACCAACAACGAGACTTTTGTACGCCGCCGCAATCTGGTGATCTCGATGCTGTCAAAAATTGACGGCGTCACCTGCCCAACTCCCGAGGGCGCCTTTTATGTCTATCCGTCCATCGCCGGGCTGATCGGCAAGACCACCCCCAAGGGCACCCTGATCGACAATGACCAGAGTTTTGCCAATGCCCTGCTGGACGAGGCCGATGTCGCCGTGGTATTTGGCGCCGCCTTTGGTCTTTCCCCCAACTTTCGGGTCAGCTACGCTACCTCGGACGAGGCCCTGACCGAGGCCTGCACTCGCATCCAGCGCTTCTGTTCGGAGTTGACGTAAACATGACGGCACAGGGAAAGATCACGGCCAACCTGCCCAGCCGCGACTTTGACACAACCGAGACCTTTTACCATAGTCTTGGTTTTGCCACGGCCTATCGCGGCGACAACTGGATGATCCTTTCGCGCGACAGCATGATAGTCGAGTTCTTTCCCCACCCGCACCTGGATGCCAAGTCCAGCTGGTTTTCTGCCAGCATGCGACTGGCTGATATTGACGTAATTCACGGTGAATGGTCAGGCTTAAACCTGCCCAGTGACGAAGGTGAAACCCCGCGCATGACAGCGCCGTTTGAACTGGGAGACGACGCGCCACGCATGTTTGCGTTGGTTGATCCAGACGGCAGCCTGTTGCGCGTAATGGAAGGGCAAGACACCGCATGAGCACTGAACTACCGGACTACTATTTCCGTGTCCGCGACAACGGCGCCTTTGTTTACCGGATCGACACCGAGAACCGCCAGCGCCGCATTGAAATGGACCAGATCGCCGTGGTGAACATCCGCAACGGCGAAATCAAACCGCATGGCGGTCGCAAACTCTCGGATCAGGATTTAACCACGATCAAGACCTGGATGACCGAGCGTATGGCCCTGTTGGCGGCGCGTGACATCGACGACATTCACCGCGCGGTGGACTATCTCAACACCACCGCCCACTGGGCCCAGTCCAAAGCCAGTAAAGAGCAACTGGAAATGGTCACGGATGACCTGCTGTTGGCCATGCACGATCTGCGCACGGTGCTGGTGCGCAAAAAGGCGGATCGGTTGATGAAGGATCGCAAGGGCTAAGGCACCAGCCAGCCAGAGCGATTTTTCAACTTGGCCAACACATTTCAACCATGCTGTTTGCGGCTGCTGCACAGTCAAACTCCAGTGCCCTATAGAAGTCGGTTCGGATGGCGTCAAAAAAGAGAAAATTAGGCAATGACCTAACGGCACCCACCTTTACGGAGCGTAACAAATATGCATGATGGTCGTATATAGCACGTATTAGGTGTTCTATTTTCACAAAAATGCGCGGCACCCAAGGGCACCGCGCGGGGAAAAAAATACATTTTCGGCTGCCACCACTCACACACGTTTACTACAGCAGTCGGACTACAACAGAGATTATACATTTTTTAACTAGTGTCAATGTGAGACTTCGTTTACCTCTGTTGTTTTAACCCATTCGTAAGGCAGTGGCCGATACGCCATTGTTATGTTAGGTTCAGGCGTATGTCAGAAATCTCTAAATTAACTGAGCTGCGGAAGTTGATGCTGGCGATGGAGCATTCCATTGGCCTTCATGATCTCTCTTCGGTTGAGCGTGATATTTACTACGCGGCTTCAGATCTTACAGATTTACCCGGCTCGGTTAAGACCACCAAATTGCTTGAACACAGTTTAGTTGCAGGCGTGTCGCGCCCGACTTTTTTTCGGGCATTAAAGTCACTGGTCGTCAAAGGTTATCTGGCTCAGTGCCAGGTCACGGGGCGGGGTCAATACGTTGTGAATCCACCAAAATAGCGGTTATTCACATCAAGGGACTTAGCTATGCAGTTTCATATGTTAGCAAAAGAGACCGCTTTGGTCTCGCTCGCCTATGTCGCGGCATTCTTGGTGACCTATGGCCTTCTGACTCCGCTCCAGGACATTTTTTTCCCTGAGTTCCCCAGCCATGCCAGCCTGCTATTCCTGCCACACGGCGTCCGGGTGCTCTCGGCATGGTTGCTGGGGTGGCGGTCATCAATCACATTGGCCCCTGGCGTTTTCCTTGTCTTTTTTAACGTTGCAGGAGCCGGTGTTTTTTCACCGAGTCGGTTAATTGCAATTCTGGTGGCGGTCACTGTCCCTGCCGCCACATTTCATGTATTTCGTCTGATTAAATGGGACCTTTCACCGCAAGCGGATAAAAGACCATGCTGGCCCTGTATCATGTCGGCTGGAGTGGTGATTTCCATCCTCAGCTCGCTATTGACGAATTACGCCTTTGGCAGCGCATCAAAAGATTACATCGCCTACCTAATTGGCGATGTTTTCGGTCTATTCTTCCTGATGCTAATACTAATGTTTGTTTTCCGATT
>Ga0105355_10004492_pt1 | contig 11939 bp, 11 predicted proteins | sample GOMGulsemesocosm_2_FD_83508 | JGI IMG/M metagenome (GOLD analysis project Ga0105355, IMG submission 83508) | Methane-oxidizing microbial communities from mesocosms in the Gulf of Mexico - GOM9C Gulf of Mexico | ecosystem: Environmental > Aquatic > Marine > Cold seeps | place: Gulf of Mexico... | reverse complement strand
TTACACGTTAGCCAGCGACCGCCATCCTAATTCGGGTGGTGGTGGTAATAAGAATAATGTGGCTGTTGTTTATTTTCATAGGACTAAAATGCCTTAAGTAGCGATAGCTGTCAATCATTAATAACAAAAAATATTAAATAAAACGTTATAATTTATGCATAAAAAGTTATTTTAAGGCGTATATTTGCATAAAACGTCTGATATTAGAAGTTAGTCAAGTGTTGAGGTTTGTGCATACACTGCGCTACAGACTTGGTTTCGACCTTGTGCTTTCGCCTGATATAATGCGCTATCTGCGTGGGTTATTAACTCTTCGTAATTAGTTTCAGTACTACTTAATTGTGCAACCCCTAAGCTAGCAGTAACGTTTATCGCCTCAGTGTTATAAGTTAGTGAAGCCTTGGCTATTTCTCGACAAATTCGGTCTGCAAGCTCAATGGCACCTGCTAGGTTAGTCTCCGGTAAAACAATGGCAAACTCCTCGCCACCATAACGACCAAAGATATCTTCAATCCTCAGTAAAGTACCGACTAATGCACTTACTTCTGTTAACACCATATCGCCACACTGATGACCATAATTGTCATTAAGTAGCTTAAAATAATCCAAATCCAGCATTATCAATGATAATTTTTTGTCATGACGACGAGCTTTAGCATACTCTTGCTTAAGTGACTCTTGCCAATGACGTCTGTTATAGATTTGAGTTAAACCATCAATACGACTCATTGTCGCAAGTTCATCTAATGTTTTTTGTAACTGTCCTTGGTAATGACAAACATCTGTCACATCTTCTATTAAAATACATATATACTTCTGCTGGCTATCTACTTCTATTGGTAAAAAAGTACAGTTTTGCGCCATAAACTCACTATCCGTAGTAATAGGGCGGGTATGAGGTAATTCGAATAAGTGATGCCTTTGTTCCCAAGAACAAAAAGTAGGTGTATTCAATTGTAAAACTGATGCGAACTTTCTTGTTAACCAACGCTCAGGAAGTTCAAGAAAAGCATTAAAAATAGACTGACCAATAACGTCTTCTTCTTTTTTAGAGGTATGAACTTGCATGAAGCGATTCCAAATCACAACATTAAAATCAGCATCTAATACCAAAACCCCCGTATTTAACTGATTGGAAATTTGATTATTTATCTGTTTAAGTACAGGTTCAATTAAAGCTGAAGACTCAGAGTAAGCTGGTGAAAGAAGCGCATTAAAATCAAACATTAAAATTCTGCCAATATTCGATCAAGCACATTTTTTATATTTATTATTGCTGTTTCAGGGATTAACAAAATCATATTACAGTTAAACGAAAAGTCGGTGACTTGATAGTTAATATTTACTTTTAATGCCAAGTCCCAGTTAAAGGTCATTTGCTGTAAGTGCTCTGATAAGCTATTTTGCACACTTGGCAATAACTTAGGTGCATTATAAGACATCTGGTTATCAATTTGTCCTGCAAACACATTCAAAAAGGTTGTTGTTAAAATAGAGCTAATATCAATGAGTTGCTCATCTTCTGATAACTCATCAGGTTCATAACCAAGTAAATCAGCTATTCGTCCTGAATCTTCTTCTTGATATGCAAGCAGCGCTTCACCACGTATGCCCTCGTAACCGAAGAAACCTTGACTGACAACTGCCATGGTATTTTGTTGCTGACTTAACGTTTGTAATAAATCTTTTGCAGCAACACTTTCAATACTAGGTACTTTCAAGTAAACAAAGGTATCAAGGTAACGAGCAAGTTGGTCACTGGCTTGTCCCATAGCAACATTAATTAGCTCTTGTAAGCAATCTTGCTGATCTTCAGTTAGGTGAAATTCATTCATAACAGACCATGCTGCTGCAAATGGTTAATTAAAGTATCGGTCTGAACGGGTTTACGAATAAACTCTTTAGCACCCAATGCTTTCACTTTTGCTTGCATTTCAGGTTGGATATCAGCTGATATAACAAAAACACTACAATTAAGTTTTAATTTTTGTATACCTTGCAACACTCCAATACCATCAATACCTGGCATAGTAAGATCAAGAAAAAGCACCTCGACACTATTATCACGTAAAATAGTTAATGCTTCTGCACCATTACTTGCAGTTTGAACGGAGGTTTTCCATTGCTCGGGAAGACTTTTAAGCACTTGCTTTCTAGCCATGTTGGAATCATCACAAATAAGCACCGATGGGCTCATAAAGGGCAGTACCTTATCTTATTATTTTTTTATTGTTGATAATTTACCCTAAAAAAAAGCAATTGTTAATCAACAATTGCTTTTTTGGGTAATAAGTTGATGAAATACTTCAATAAGTGACAAGATAAGCCTACTTTTTACCACTTTAGCAGAAGTTTAGACATTGCATAGGCAAATGACTGCTGCCAATTGGGGAATTTAAAATATATTTATTTAGCTGTTGTTAGCCACCAATAACAAAAGTAGCGCAAGCTAAGGAGAGAAGTGCGGAGCTAAAATATATAGTAGTAATCTTGATGCTATGTAAATTAATTTTCATCACATTTCCTTTTCAAATCTAAATATAAGAGTAAAGATACTTAGTGAAAGCAATTATAATTTATAAAGATACAAAAAAGTGTAGTAATAAGTTGTGGTTTTGTCCAAAAATGTGATCAAGATCGTGGATTATTACATTATTACTACGATCTAAGTGGCTTTTGCCAATGTAATTGTGATTGGTGACTTGTTAGCCACTGTTTGGCTATTTGATAGTTTGGCGAAAATTTTTCAACAAGTTGCCAGAAGCCTCTTGAATGATCTAAGTGTTCTAAATGACACAACTCATGAATAATAACATAATCAATAACAAATAAAGGTGTCATCATTAACAGGTAATTAAAGCTGACTTCTCCTCGATTATTACAACTCCCCCAACGCGCACTATATTGACGAATCCTAACCTTTGTTGGGAGCAAAGCTGTTTGTTTACTTAGCAAATCAAGGCGTTCATTAATTAATAGCCCTGCTTGCTGCCTGAAGTAACTTTCGAGCTGCTTTTTTACTTGCATTGCTCTTGATGAAGGATTTACTAGTCTTGCACTTACCCTTTCACTAATAACCACATGAATAACTTTAGTCGTTGGCGACGTTACCTTGGCTAATTGTGTATCATTTGCTGAATCATGACTCGCTAAGTGATTCGAGACAAACACTTTAGCTTGCTTTGCCAAAGAAATATGGAGTGTAAGTTCATCTCCTAAAAAGAGTATTTTCGAACCTTGACTAAAATCGCAAAAATTGACTTTACCCTGCTGCTCAGTCACTTTCGCCCTTAACCAAGCGGACTTCTCTTTAATAAAAGTATCAATGAATGCAGAGGTAACGTAATAAGGGGCGCGCACAGTCACCTGACCATGCTTAACCTGTAAGCCAAGTGTTTTCCTGCGTTTACTTCGAATGAGTTGATATTCAAGCATATAATATTAATCAAAACTCATTGTTATCAGCTAGCTTGCTTCGCTTAACTGTGATGTCGCAGCTTTAGTTACTTTAGCTTTGCTTTTTTTCACTTTATTAGTGGCGGCTTTTACACTAACTTTTTTTATCTCATCCGAATCAGCCACTTCAACACTTTCAGCTTCAACGGCTTTCTCATCTGCTTTTTTCACCGCCACTTTCGCTGGTTTTTTAGCCAATAAAGCTACTAGTACTTCTTCCCTATGCTGCGCTAAATAAATGCTTAACTCTTCATTTGCACTATCACTTAGTTCTACCGAAGATTGAGAGAACACTTGGCTCAAGTTATCAGCCATGTCCAACATTTTGTCATATTCATCTGCTGATTTCTTATCCATAAATGTTTTCGCCTCGACCCCGTTTCTAATTACTACAAACCGACTTTCAACTGCCATTAGCTTTCCCCATTCCTACATTTGAGCTCTTCAAAGGCTCGTAACATCGTTAAAAAAATAATACCAAAGCATTAAATTAACTTTTGTCCAAATATTATTACCCAGACTAACACAGCTCAGACAAAGCTGTATATAAAAACAGTAAAATACAGCGATATTCATTGATTAAGCGCAATAGAAGTTTTAAAAAACAGTCAATCACCGCAAGACCAATGGTTTCTACTACAGGTTTCGTATGTCTAAATATCACCAAATGTAAATAGAAATGTCAATCAAACACAAAGTTTTTTGTCGAATAAACAAACTATCAATCACTTAGCAAATATCTGCCATTTAAGCGTTGATTTTTACTTACATCCACTCGGGAAATGGTTACAACTTTTAACGAAAAAGAGTCCACTATTATAGTGTGCCTCACATAACTAGGCGCTTAAGAAACACTAATCATATACGATAACATTCTGGAGAATGACCATGACTACTTTTAAAAAAACTTTACTTGCTCTTGCTGCTTCTTTACCTGTATTAGCTATTAGTTTACCAAGCCAAGCGGCAATGACACCTTATATGGAAAAAGCCCTAATCGATGTTTGTAAAGCAGCAAAAAGCAATAGCATTTTAAAACTTAATAGCACCACAAAAGGCTATCGTTTAAAAAATAAAACAATTGCCTTGAAATTAATGTGTAATGGCGAAGATGTTATTAGTTTTGCTGAAAGTTACGGCGCGGATAAAACAGCGGCTAAATTACAAAAAAGTTTAGGTAACGTACGTATTACTGATGTTGCTGCATTATCAAAAGTTAAAGTAACCTTTTAAGATGATGGCTAAATAAGAGCGCTCAAAAAGATACACTTGAGCGTTCATATTTACTGCCGTAACGACGGCACTTATGTTACTCCCCAAAGACTTTCTCAAACCAAGAACGCTGATCTACTTTTTCCTCTAAACACTGCTTTGAAGTAGTGATTCCGGCTCTAACCGCGGGGTAAATAACTGTATTGGCGCAGTCTTCCGTTACTGCATTACCGGTTTGTTCTTCAAACAAAGTTACTACAATCCCATCAGGCTTGTCGTCAACTAGATTAACCACGCCCTGTTTATTCATAAAATCAGCGAATAAGGGTAATGCTCCACTGCTACCAGTTAGCCCGGTAGGCTTGTTATTATCTTTTCCTAACCAGGTCGTTACTAAATGCTTATTGTCATAACCAATAAACCAACTATCTCGCAACGCATTACTTGTTCCGGTTTTACCTGCTACTTTTTTATTATTTAAGCGCCAAGTTAGCGACTTTGCTGTCCCCGTCTGTGTCACCTGTGAGAGGGCATAATCAAGTAAGTAAGCCGCATTGGATGACAAACGTTGTTCGTTTAATTGTTCTTGTTGCCATAATGTTTCATTTTTAGATGACAATATATGTGTAATGGCATGAGCCTTTTGATAATAGCCTTTGCTGGCTATCGCTAGATACAGTTGATTAATCTCTAGTGGCGACATATTTATTGCCCCTAATAAAACTGACGGTCTCATTTGAATTTTTTGTTGATAACCTAAAGCTTTAATAGCATCTGCAACATTGTTGAGGCCTAGGCTCATACCTAGGTTAATAGTCGGAACATTTAGTGAATGCACTAATCCTTCAATCAGTGACACTTGACCGCGATATTTTCCATCATAGTTTTTAGGTTGCCATTTTTTTCCTGAGCCGTTTTTTAGGGTGATAGCCTTATCATCAAGGACTGTGGCAAGGTTATATTGTTGATAACGCTCCAGAGCCGCAACATAAATTGCTGGTTTAATTAAAGAGCCTATATGGCGTTTAGCATTAACTGCTCGGTTGAAACCGGCATAACCACTCTCTCTCCCTCCAACAACAGCACGAATTTCTGCGCTTTTTATATCCGTAACTACCATAGCCGCTTCTAAATCTTTTTGTTTATACTTACGTTCAAGTAGCGGCAACTGTTGAGCTACACTCTGCTCAAGTAACTGCTGAGTTCGATGAGAAAACCCTGTAAAAACTTTAATACCTGACTTTTGTGTAAAGCTTGACAGGTGCTGGTTTAATTCAGCATTAACTAACTGTAAATACGCTGGATAGTTCTTTTTAGCTAATCTTCGGCTGTGTCTAATCGATAAATCAGACTCTGCTGCTATTTCAAAATCAACCAGTGATAACATGTGTTGTTCAAACATTAACCTAAGCACTAGATCACGACGCTCTTTTGCACGCTCAGGGTGACGCCACGGGTCGTAATAACTAGGCCCTTTAACTTGAGCTATCAGTAACGCCATTTGAGCATTGCTTATCTCGTTAATGGCTTTACCAAAGTAAAACTTTGAGGCAAGGCCAAAACCATAAACACCATTGCCATAATTTTGCCCCAAATAGACTTCATTAATGTAAGCCTCTAGTAGCTGATCTTTGCTATATCGAAACTCTAAAATTAATGACATCAAGGCTTCTTTGATCTTTCTTGATAATGTTCGCTCTCGACTAAGAAACATATTCTTTGCTAATTGCTGCGTTAAAGTACTGCCTCCTTGTACGGTTCGACCAGCACGAATATTGTTAAATAAGGCTCTAAATATTCCAACTGGAGAAACACCGTGGTGGTGATAATAGTCGCGATCTTCAATTAACAGTAAAGTATCAATTAATTGACTTGGCAGCTCTTCTAGCGAGACTAAAACACGATCTTCCTTATTATCAGGAACTAAGCGAGCTAATAGTTGTGGCTCAAGAGCTAACTTAGCAACAGCTTGCTCATCAATATTTAAAGCGCTAACAATACCGTTATTTACTTCAATATTAAGTTGTTGAGCATGGTTTGAACCATCGACAAAATCAAATGGTCGTTGGAAGATATCTAAACGCTGTTTAGACTGAGCAAACTGCCCAACTCGAGTAGCAAAGCTTACCTTCTGGTAACCATTAATCTTAAGCGACTGAGCAATCTCTTCAAGGTTTACCTGCTCCCCTATTTGTAATGTTTTTATTTTTCCATAAACCTGCACGGGCACGTGCCAACGCTGACCTTCAAATGTTTTTCTAACTTTAGCATCAAGGTATATTGAGAAAATTCCGATGGTAAATATACTGGCGATCATTAATTTCACTAAGACGATACTAAGACGAACGAATAGTGATTTTTTTTGAGTGACGACACTCGTTGCTTTTTTTACTTTATTTTTCGACATTCTTTCCAACATCTTTAATGGCTATTATTCTTTAATATGGCGCTTAGTTTTATTTGTCGCTTTTGCATTGGCCGGATCATCTGGCCAATAATGTTTAGGGTAACGGCTTTTCATATCTTTTTGCACTGCTTGATAACTACCAGACCAAAATTTAACTAAATCTTGTGTTAATTGAATCGGTCGTTGGGCTGGAGAAAGTAATTCAAGTAATAACGGGATAGCTTGTTTTTGTTCGTTTATACCTGCAACAATTCCAACATTGGGTGTTTGGGTTAAACCGTAGAGTTCTTGCATCGGTAATGAGACTTTGGGTGAGCGCTCTACATCGTAACATATAGGACAATTACGTCCTGTTGGCCCTACATAAACAGTTGGTGCTGCTTGATTTAGTAATTGCTGCTCTTGATAACTAAGTAAAGATAATAGCATTTGGGATAAGTCCAGTTTTGCCAGCTGTCCTTTAGTTCTGACTTCTCCAACAAAAGGAGCAAACCACGTTGCTAGCTTAGCTAATAAGCTTTCATCATCAATCTCTGCTAACGCAAATTCTGGAAAATATTTATTAAGCCATTGCCAGCGTGACTTTAACGCCAAATCTTTAGCAGTCCAAGGTAAACTATCTAAGCCTTTTTTATTAATCAGCTCACACCACATGGCACTTATGCTTGCATTGCTCACTCCTTGCTTTAATGACTGCTCAGATAAAACGATTGCTCCTAAACACGTGTGTCTTTGGGTAATAATTCTCTCATTTTTATCATCAAACTTTGCAATATCGCGCTGTTTTATTTGCTCTGTAAATATTTGCTCTATTTCATCGACAGTGATACGACTTGCCAATCTAGCAGTTAGCTGACTACTACGCTGGTTGACCTGAGCAAAGACAATATAAGATTCACCCGCTAAAGCATCTTGCTCATCAACAGTAACACCTTTACCATTTGCACAAATGTAATCGCCATGTTTGCCACGAGCTTTGGCAACACGTTCCGGGTAGGCATAAGCGAGTAACAAGCCAGTTTTGGCTATATCAATAGTGCTCGTACAAAAGCTCAATTTTATTTGCTGAGCTAATCTATTTGCTTGCTGTAAAATTCGAGATATAAGTGGGTTGTTGCTCTTTTGGTGAATGCACAGCTGAATTCTAGCAGTTAAGTCACAAGAAAATTGTGCCTGCGGGCCTTTAAATATGTCACGCTCTTCCAGTATAGAAGCCATTAGACAAGCAAGTGAGGCTGTTTTTTTGCCCTGTGTTTGCGCCATTAAAATCATGTGAGCAAAACGGGGGTGGCAAGCAAGCTTTGAAACATTTCCTCCGTGCTTAGTTAGAATCTGTTTGTCGTCAACGATGGCTAAGCTTTGCAACTCCTGCCAAGCTTGTTGTTCTTTAACTTCGCTCGGAAGCTCCAATAAAGGAAGTTCATTTAAAGAAGTAACTCCCCAACGGGCTGCCTCTATAATTGTTGGTAATAAATCCGCTTGCTGAATAGCATTGTTACTGTGTTTAGGCCTGCGTTCAAAATCATCTTTCGCATATAAACGTATACACTGCCCGGCCATTAATCGCCCTGCCCGCCCGGCTCTTTGTACAGCAGAAGCTTTAGCTATTTGTTTTTGTTCTAATTTATTAATCAAGCTAGCACCATCAAAAATGGCAACTTTTTCTAGGCCACAATCAATAACAAGGTTTATTCCCTCGATGGTGAGTGATGTTTCAGCGATATTGGTTGCTAGCACAACTTTTTGCTGACCATATTCGCAAGGAGAAATTGCTTGCTGCTGTTCCTTTAGCGTTAATTCACCATATAAAGGGCAAATATTTACGCTATCCGATTTTAAGTCTACCAAGCGCTCCAATAAAAATCGGATATCTGCGACACCTGGCAAAAAGACTAGAATAGATCCTACGTGGTGAGCTATTTCATTTTTAATTACTGATAATGCATGTTCACGCCAGTATTGCTGGTTTTTAGGTGCTTGATAACTAACCTCGACAGGGAAGCTTCGCCCTTCGCTACTTAATAGCTGTGCATCAGGAAGTGTTTTACATAAATATTCTGTATCTAAAGTCGCAGACATAAGGAGGATTTTTAAATCATCTCTTAACTCAGTTTGCACTTCACGGGTAAGGGCAAACGCTAAGTCACCTTGCAAGCTACGCTCATGAAACTCATCAAAAACAACCAGCGCAGTATCTGTTAACTCGGCATCATTTTGAACTATTTGTGTAAGTATGCCTTCAGTGATCACTTCTAACCGTGTCGATCTTGACACTTTAGTTTCATTTCGTAAACGATAGCCAATAGTATTACCGACCTTTTCATTTAGTTGTTTTGCTAAAAATGTCGCAATATTTTTAACGGCAAGACGTCTAGGTTGAAGTAAATAAATTTTCTTATTAGCCAGGCTAGGCTGGGTTAATAACCATAAAGGTAAACATGTTGATTTACCAGCTCCTGGTGGAGCCGATAATATCAGGGTATTTTGCTCGTTTAAGGTTTGACAAAATTGCGCTTTAATTGCTTCTATTGGTAAAGAAGTAGAGATAGCCATGAACAAAATACTGTGAGAAATAAAGTTGCCGCCATCATACCAATTCACTCACTATTTTGCATAATACCAAGTTCATTAATTTATTTACTACTTAGCAGTTATTAGCAAACTGATACGTCACAAAGTAAGGAAAAAGATAAGTAATGATGTTTGAGATACCTTACTTTTCATAACCTCGCTAAAATCACTCTAGGCTCACCAATTAATTACTGCAATTGCCATAACTCGATAAGCAATTGAATTTGTCTATAATTAGACTAACTTTTACAACACTCTTCGCTAATAGGTGTTATCACAATGAAAAAAACTCTCGATAATATGGTTGAATTTTGTTTTTTAGCAGAGCCCACGGATGTAAATTTTGGCGGTAAAGTGCACGGTGGTATGGTAATGAAGTGGATCGATCAAGCATCATACGCTTGTGCTGCAAAATGGAGTAAGCGCTACAGTGTCACCATATCAGCCAACGGTATTCGCTTCATTCGACCAATATTAGTGGGACAAATGATTACAGTTACCGCACAAATAGTTCATACAGGACGTAGTAGTATGCATATTTATGTTGTTGTTAGAGCTTGTGATCCCAAAGAACACAATTATGTCGTCACCAATCGTTGTTTTATTACTTTTATGGCAACAGATGAAAGTGGCTACCCCGTGAAAGTTATTAAGTTTGAACCCAAGAGTGACGAAGAAATAAAATTAGAACAAGTGGCGATGCATGCAAAAGAATTTGCAATTAAACTAGACCTAGACTTCGAAGAAAACCTTGGCTGGAAATAATTATCAAACAATCAGTTACCTAAGGCATACATTCATTTTCAGAGGCTAGTTTAAGCACCGATAAATCTCAGATAAAAACTTGCAAAAAAAAATATATCTGCTTACTTGGCAGATAAAATAAAGACTGTTATTAATAGACGTTCCCCTAATGAATCAGCGAGGAACTAACATGGAATATTTAGCACATGGACGTTATATCATTGAGCAAAAGGACAATATTTTATTAGTCGACGCACAAGGGCCGTTTAATGACATAACGGCAGCAAAATACCACCAAGATATAAAACAAGTTACTGAAAAAATGAGTGGCGAGCCATGGGGCTCATTAATCACCTTCCGCGGAAATAGCGTATTTACCCCCGACGCAGAACAACAATTAAGAGAAACAACACAATACCGCCAAAAGAAAGGCATGATTGCTATCGCTGTTGTTATTTTAAATAGTGCTTATGCTGATATGCAACAAATGCAGTTACAACGTATTTATCATGACTGCCAAATAGAATTTCACGTATTTAGTGATAGTGAAAGTGCGACAATTTGGCTGAATGGTTTTATCGAACAAACTAACTTAATGAAAACTAAACAACGGAATAAAACCTTGAATTAAGACTTTGATAGGACAAATAAGTAATAACAACAAAATTATTCCAATAGAATACTATCAAAACGAAAAAGACAAAAAATTAGGTTATCATGAGCTAAACAATCGATTAGCTCTTTAACTTATGAAACTCCAGTTACAACCAGCCAAATTAATAAAACGTTATAAGCGTTTTTTAGCCGATATTGAATTTACTGACGGTGAACAAACAACCATACATTGTGCCAATACGGGTGCAATGAAAGGTTGTGCCGAGCCAGGTGATACTGTCTGGTATAGCACTTCAGACAATGCCAAGCGAAAATACCCTTTTAGTTGGGAAATCACCCAAAGCCAAGCTCAACACTTTATTTGCGTTAATACTTTACGTGCAAATCAATTAGTCGAAGAGGCCCTGAGAAATGATGTGATTAGTGAGCTTATTGGCTTTAGCTCATTAAAAAGTGAAGTTAAATACGGTAGCGAAAATAGTCGAATTGATTTTTTAGCCACTTATACTGATGCCCATGATGCTTACATTGAAGTAAAATCAGTGACGTTATTAGAAAAAGAGCATGGCTATTTCCCCGATGCTGTCACAACGCGAGGACAAAAGCATTTACGTGAATTGATGGAGATGAAGGCACAAGGCCATAGAGCGATACTCCTGTTTGCCGTTTTACATAGTGGTATTAATGATATTACTGTCGCCAGTCATGTAGACCCAAACTATGCAGAATTACTTAAGGAAGCGGCGCATGCTGGTGTGGAAATAATAGCCTACAAAGCAGATTTTCAGCTTGAATCGGGAGAGTTAAATATTAATTTAACTAAGAAAATTCCCTTTATTGAACGATAATGATTGACTAATCCTACTAAAACTTGCTAAAAAACCTTGCTAAAAATTTTTAAATAACGAATCAACATTTACCACTAGAATTAACT
>Ga0105355_10004477_pt1 | contig 11957 bp, 9 predicted proteins | sample GOMGulsemesocosm_2_FD_83508 | JGI IMG/M metagenome (GOLD analysis project Ga0105355, IMG submission 83508) | Methane-oxidizing microbial communities from mesocosms in the Gulf of Mexico - GOM9C Gulf of Mexico | ecosystem: Environmental > Aquatic > Marine > Cold seeps | place: Gulf of Mexico... | reverse complement strand
TTCGCCCAAGGGTTGCCTTGGAATTGGTCGAAAGCAGCAATAATATCATCGCTGCTGGTTGCTTTATTAATGGCCAGCCAATTGTCCAATACCGAGTAGTTCTGGTCATTAGCATCGCGGTAAGTTACTGCGGAGCTAGTATTTCAACCGAAACTTGGGCTGACACTGCTAAGGTCAATAATGGGACCAAAGTGGCTAGAATAAACAGTTTTAGGCATAGTTGCTAAACTGCCATCCGCTTGTTTAATTTGAATTTCAATTTGCTTGCTGGTCATATCACGGAATTCACCGTCAAAGCTATAACGCAGTGGGTTGGCTGGGTCGAGCTGCAGTTGATACATGGTTAGGTGTTTGGCTTGAGACACTGTATGAGTCCAGCCAACATCCTTATTAAAACCAACAAGTACACCCGGTAGGCCGATGAAGGTCACACCCGTTACATCGAGTTCACCCGGAATGGTTAGGTGGTTTTCATAAAAGCGTAATTCACCATCCCAAGGGAAGTGTGGGTTACCTAATAATAGTGGGTTGCCTGATTCACTGCGCTCACTACCCAGTGCCCAGCCGTTGCTGCCGATGCCTTCAGAGGTGAAGGTTTGATTAGCATCTAGCTCTACTTTTAAATCGAGCTGTAAATCGAGCTGTAAATCATCAGTCAGTTGAGCGACTAATTTATCATCCAGTTTTACTGGTGCTAAGGATTTACTCTGTTGGCTATTTTTGTCAGTCGTGGCTGTAACTAGCTGAGGAGGATTTGCCGCTGCTATTGCCGGTGCCATCATGCGGCCACTGGCTAATAGTGAGATATCCATTTGGTAAGCCAATAGATCAAATTTTGTAATCGGTTCTACCCAATCTACACCACGGCAAGGGCTAGGATAATCTTGGGTCGTTTCACGCTCTGCTAAAGAGCGGTTAAAACCTGCGACATATCCGGACATGATTTGTTGCGCTTTGGCGCTGGTTTTACTGTAAAGATCTTGGGCTTGTTCAGGTAAACCCAGCGCTTTATAACCTAGATCGCTGATGATGTTGGCACTGCCAGTACCTGGGCCTAGGAATTGAGATTTTTCACCCTTTAACTTCATTAGCTGTTCAGACAGTGTACATAGGTTTTCTTCAGCTTGGGCGTAACCAATGCCATAACCTAGGTCACCATAGCTGTCGGCTTTGATGTGAGGTACACCGTAGCTGGTATAGCGAATTTCGGCACTGTAGCCATCATCTTTGTTGTCATCGGTACAGCCTGCCATTAGAAGGCTGGCCGCTGCTACACTTAGTAACAATTTAGTCATATCTGATTATCTCATTGTTATTGATATTATTGCGATAGGCGATACCCTATTGGCCATTAGAATAGAGCAGTAAAGCAATTCATTAGCCCAGTCTTATCTATTCGAACTAAATAGATTCAAATAAAAAAACAATAATGATAACAATGACTTACGAGTTCGGATTGATCGAAACGAACTCTTTAATGGGGTTTTAAACCTGCTATGGATTTAATTTCTGGGATTACTTCGGCGATTGCGCTGGGGATCTCTATCATTTTATTACTCGCCACTTGGGGCTGGGTGCAACAGGGTAAGGGTGAGAAGCAAACTCATTATTATCTTTTAGCGCTCTTGGCGGTGATTTGTTTGCAGTTATTCGAACTGATCTATCACAGTTTTTCTTTGCACGAACGCTGGCCTATTTTTATTAAGTTGGTTGATCCTTTGGTGGTGATGGCCCCCTTCTTATTGTTTGCTTATCTTAGTGGTTTGAAAGGTAAGGTGATTCATTTTGATGGTAAGGGTTTACTTCACCTATTACCCGGGCTGTATGTATTAGCCTGGGATATACCTTTTTGGTTAATGCCAGGTGCGGATAAAGTTTTATATATGAATCAAGGTTTTTTAGCCGATCGCAGTTGGACCATTTTTGTACCTTATCGTAGTGATTACCTAGCGATTCTTGCGGCCTTGGCCATATTCTATTGGTGGCAAGTGAGGGTTCTGTTAAATGCCAGCCTAGCTCCTAAGTCAGTGTCTAAATCGGGCCCTGTTAGCCGTATTGATGAATTTATTCTGCGCGTAAGCCAAGCTATGTTGCTATTGGCTATTGGCATGATTATTTGTGCACTGTCGGGTTATGGCAGCGGCACGAATATGATCTTAAGTATGGGGGCGGGGATTTTGGTGGGGTACCTATGTTACTTCTTTCTATTACAGGTCAAATTACCGAGGGTCCATGCTTTGGACAACCGAGTGCTGAAGTCGCACCTTAGCAAAGATGGAGCCGGAATTAATAATGCGCTAGAACGTAATGACGATGGTAGTAGTAATAGCAAGGAACTGGAAGGCCGTGATGCCGGTACCGAAACGCTAGAAACCGAAGTGCGCATAGCGTTCAATGAGCTAGAAGCTCAGTTAGCTGTAGGACTATTTCAGCAAAATGACCTTTCTCTCAGCCGCTTAGCAGAAGCCGCTGGTATGAATGTGCACTTAGCATCAAAGGCGATTAATGAATGCTCGGGAGGTAATTTTTACGACTGGATCAATTTATATCGCATCGATAAAGCCAAGTCATTATTACTGGATTCTGATGCTCAGGTTTCCAGAATTTGTTATGACGTTGGCTTTAATTCGAAATCGACTTTTTATACGGCGTTTAAAAAAGTTACTGGTTTGACTCCTGGGGCATATAGGAAGCAGACTGATCAGGATCAGGGTTAGAATTTTTTATATTCGTATTGGATTTCTGCTGGACCTGGTTTGGCATTTTCCAGTCGAGATAAATAAACAGTAAAGCTGATATCAGTATTCCCATTTGTATATTAAAAACCCAACCTTGGCTAAACCATAACCAGCGCTGATTAAATACACCATCGGCGATTAATGTGATTATTAAAGCAAAACTGGTTAGTCGTAAAAAATAATGGCTAAGTTTGAAACCATCTTTAATGATAAAAGGTGCGGCGATCATCACCAGCCAGCTTCCCCAAAACAACCACTCTTCGCTTAAGTGATGTAAGCCAGACTCGAGCGGGAATTTAAAGGCGTATAAAACTTGGCTAGCTGCAAAGGTAAAGCTTGTCGCGACGACGAGACCACCACAGATACCGAGTGTAGATTTACTCAGCCAATGCTTCATACCATGCCCGCGTCGATGTAACCACAGCATGTTACCGGTTAAAATTAATCCACAAGCGGCGAGGGCCGAGAGTGCATAGAATACCTTTAACCAAGTATTGCCAAATAGTACATAATGCAAAGGCGTAACCGCGGCAAAAATTCTTTGGAAGGGACCTTTACCAATAAAAGAACCCTGATGTATTCTTTCGCCAGTACTCAGGTTATAAGTCACAGTTTCAAGATTACTTAATTTGTCCTTGTGGTAACCACTAAACTTAATAATACCGCCAACATCAGTAACCAGTTCATTTTCACGTTGTTCTTCTATTTTTTCCTGACGATTAATAATCTTCAAACCAGACACTTGAATAAATTCAACAGAAGTATCGGGCAAGTCGATTTCTAAGCGATCTAACAATTCATTCAAAGGATATACCGCAGAATATTCCCCCGTCACCTCTGCTTTTGGCCCTAATACTGCAATCGTAGCTTTTTCAACATCACCATTAAAAGCGGCTAATGCAAGTATCGGAGAAATCAAACCTAGTAGACCTAAGATAGTACCGGTGAAGGCAAGAATAAAAGTAAAGGGTAGCGACCAAAGCCCCAATAATTTGTGCTGGTCGGTTAGCAATAAACGCCAGCTACGCTTGGGGCGTAGCATGACAAATTCTTTGCGCCATTTAACATGAATAAAAATGCCGGCAATGATTGCCAGTAACATCGCCATGCCAGAAAGCCCAACAATATAGCGACCCCAAGGTCTAGGCAGGTGTAAATCAGTGTGGAGGTAGCCTAATAAATGGTTAAGTTCAGATGGCGAGGCTGGAAATTCTTGATAACTATCGGCATTTAAATAACGCAGGTCAGGTTCTTTACCTTCACTGAAATGAGCAAGGATGACGTGGTTATTTATTTTATCGGCGGGTTGGATAAAATAATTTTCATGATTAAAGTTGAGATCTTTACTCGCTTGCAAGGCAAGTTCTAAATTAAACGGTGTTTGTTCTTCTGCCGTATTTTGTTGTTCGCTATAAGCAGGGTATTGCCAATACTCAATTTCATGATCAAAGAGTGCGGGTATGCCGGAGAATGTCACAATGAATAATAGAATGCCGGATATTATGCCAATCCAAGCATGTGTCGTGTAGAGTTTTTTGTGAGTATGCTGTTCCATGATGCCTCTACTTAGCTGGTAGGTTGAAAGAAAGTTGAAGAAGACTAAATATATCGATAGCTAAAACAGGTAATAATATTATAAGTATTCTGCCCCATGCCTGTTTGCCAGTATCTGCAAGTACCGTCCAATAAAAAAGAGAAGCCCAAAAGACAAAAAAGAAAGTGCCTCCTGCAAAAATCTGTTCGATCACATTGCCAAAAGGCCAAAGCAAGGTGATACAGACAGTTAATGCAATCGTAGTAATTAAAGTCCCTAAGATGGCTGCCGTATTTTTACTGGCATTGTTATTAATAAAGCGATTAATGAAACGATTAATTAAGGACATGATTAACGCCTACTATAGCAAAGGAAATAAAGCTAACAGCTGTCAGTAAATTAACGAATACTGGCTGCCATATTCTTAATTGGACAAAACACAGTGCGATTGCCATTAGTGCAAATAGCCAATAAAAAAAGCCTTTTTCGAAGCCAAAAGGCTGGCCCATCATTAATAATGAGATAAGCAGTAGTAACTTACCGCTATGGCGTCGTTTATTATCGATACGGCTGCTGCGATGTTCGGCAATGCCGTACATAAGATGCAGTGCTGGCCAGAGCAAAAAAATTCCTAATGGCATAGTCTTTCCTTTTCAAAACAACAAAACAGCAGGGCCTAAAAGGCGCTGCTGTTTTGTTTTAGTAATGGATCTTCAAATTAAAAATCGTATTGAGCAATTAAACCAATACTGCGCAATGGAATCCTGTGGTTACGGTCGCCGTATAGCGTGAAGTCACCAGAGTAATCGTCATAAGTGAATGAATAGGTTTTTGCTTGTCGGTTAAAGACGTTGTTCGCATAACCATGTAGTTTCCATACATCGGCTTGATACCCTAGGCGCAAGTTCGTTACTGTGTAGGCTGCAAGTTTCTGTGTATTCTCATTGTTCAAATATGACTCACCGGTATGATTGGCAATTAGGTAAGCGTTAAAGCCCATGCCTTGATCGAAGCCTATACCTGCTGTCATCGTTTTTTCTGGGGCATTCTGGAACTGATTGCCGTTATAGTTTTTATTACCGCTGGTGAAATTCTCATAACGTGTTTTGGCAATGGCGGCATTGGTGAATAATTGCAAGCCAGACTGTCCACGGTATGCGATATCTAACTCGATACCTTTAAGTGTTGAAGAACCCGCGTTCTCAATATAGCGATCGTAGATGTTGTTAGTACCAACAACTTGAACTTGTTGGTTCTCCCATTCCATGTAATACATGTTGGCGTTGGCGGTTAAACTTTTTTCTAACCAAGTTGAGCGGAACGACAATTCATGATTGGTAACAAATTCAGGATCGTATTCAACCGTTGCTTTAACACCGGTTGGATTTAAACTAATTCCACCTGAACGATAACCGCGTGAGATTAAGTAACCGGCACCGATCTCATCGGTAAACTGATGACGAATACCAAATTTAGGCAATAAGACTCGGTGAGTCGTATCTTTTTTAGTGGTATTACTCGCACTGGCTGCTAAGCCATTTAGCATGTTGTTTAGATCCCCCGGTTGAAAATTAATGGCGCCAGGTCCACCAGAGATATCAACATTACCGGCGGTTAAGTAAGGAAGAAAAGAGTTGTAGGTTCCTTGTGCAATAGCTGCGGCTTGTTCAGCTGAGGGGGCAGAGGAAAAACCAAGCTGTTGCCAGTAGGTTTGATAAGTTGCGGCAGATGTTAGGGTATTGAAATACGCACCCGCATGGTTATTGATGGCTTCAATTTCATCTTGGTTAACATTTTGAGCGCTAATGCCTGCAGTATTACGGTTCTCTTCATAATCTAGGCGTAAACCCATTAATAACGTTGTCGCATTGCTGATATCCCAATCGGCTTCCACGAATAACGCGTGGTTAGTTGTTTCACGACTAGAGCCTTCATCGACGTAGTTGGTTTCTAAGATTGTATCGCTGTAACCATTTGGGTAGGCAGGAAGAGCGCCTAGGCCAGCAAGCAAGCCCGTCACCTCATAGAAGTTAGGCAGGTATTGATTTAATGAATTCGCAAGGAGGAAATCGTATGCGCGTTCTTCTTTACTCTGGTTAAAGAAGTAACCAGCACTGGCTCGAATACTTTCGTTTTCAAAGGTGAAACGGAGTTCTTGGCTGATGCTATTATCTTTTTCATTCTGAACTCGGGTTCCGATACCCGCAGCACCTGCATAATCTGACGTAGTAGGCGCTAAGAAATCAGCATCCATATTGTCATCATCAGTTTTGGTCGAGTGCGAAGTGGTCGACGTTAAAGCAATAGAGTCTGTTAACTGAGCTTGTATTTTTAAGCTCTGATAATTCATACGTTTTTTGTAATCGCCTTCAATATCATGGAAGGTTTCTAATTTGTTATCGTCGCAGGTAAATACTCCTGCTGTATTGGCATTTTGTCCGCAGAGTCTTTCATCACCTTCTTCGACTTTATCTTGGCCTATCGTCGCTAAAGCGCTGAAGTTTTCTGAGGGCTGGAATAATAATTTTATGCGGCCGTTGTAATGTTCTTTTTTTGCTTCGTCATCTTTCCCTGTATATTTGTTGGTAACCTGACCATCAGTATAATAACGCTCTCCTGCAACTCGAATAGCTAGGTCATTAGTTAATGGCGTATTGAACATTAGGCTAGTGACTTGAGTATTATCGCTGCCATAACCTAAGCGAACAGAACCTTCAGTATCAAAAACAGGGTCGTTTGATTTTACCACGATGGTTCCTGCTAGAGAGTTTTTACCCTGTGAGGTGGATTGGGGGCCCTTAAATACTTCAATAGTGTCGATGTCCCACATGGAAAGGCCAGTGCTTAATAGGTCTGCATCAAGATAGGCCCCGTCTAATACGAAGCCCGCGGTATCAGCTGTTGATACATCAGAAGAAGGACCGCCTTCGGCATTAATACCTCGAATAGTGAATCCATCACGGCCATTAGGGCGAGCATTTGAGGTTAAGAAAAGTGCATCACTAAGGTCGAAACTATTATTTGCTTCAATAATTTCACTGTCGACAACACTTATTCCTGTGATTGTCTGCTGTAGGTCGCGTTCAATTTTCCCACCGCTGACGATTACCTTGTCAAGCTCAAGTGAATTGGTCGTATCTGCTATCAGCTCTTCAGCAAAAGCGCCTTGGCTTAAGCCAAGGATCGCGCAATAAAGCGGTAATCTAAGGAAGGTATTTGTCATGTAGTCAACTCCATACTGCAATAATTATTAAATGACATAGTATTAATGGCGCTAATATAAATGATAATGATTTGTATTAATATGTAAATTTACATAAAGAATAAGAATATTTATCATTTGTTCTATGAAAGGACTGTGAATGAATGGGTATGAAGTCTGAGTAATGGTATTGCTGACGCAATAATTTGTTGCTCAAAATAGCTTAATCGGTGACTTGTTTTGTTATTGAAAAAGGATCATTATGACGATTCGTCAAAAATGACGAATCGTCATAATTATTTAGCATTAGGAATATTGGGTACTGTTTAATGGCTAAGCAACACGAACTCTCACAACATATGATTTCTGAGCAAGCGGCTTCAGATACGTCATGCGGCTGCCCTCATGGTGGCTTTAAGGGGTTGTTGGATAAGTCATTAGCTAAGATGGGCCTAACAAAAAGCGAGCAAAAGAAAGTCGACCGTGAAGAAGAATTGGTTGATCTTGCCGTCTCCATTCTGAATAAAGAAGGTTTTGCTGGCTTAAGTTTAGAAAAGCTCACCGCTAAATCCAGTTATTCCAAAGGTACTATCTACAACCACTTTTCCAGTAAAGAAGATTGCTTATCTGCTTTGTGTAATCGAGCGGTCAGTTCCATTATGACTCTATTTAGACGTGCGTTGCAGTTTGATGGCTGCTCTCGAGAAAAGGCGGTTGCAGTTCATTATTCCTATCAACTCTATGCCCGCTTGCAGCCAACGTTATTTATGGCGGTATTAAGCAGTAAAGCGCCGGGGGTACGAGAAAAAACCTCGGCTGAACGTACTCAACTAATGGATACTTTAGAGCTGGAAATTAATACCTTCAGCGATCAAATGTTTCGTAATGCCGTAGGCGATGGCAGCTTAGTTTTACCAGATCACTTATCGATCGAAACCTTATCTTTTTCTAATTGGGCCATGTCGTTTGGCACCAATGCTTTAGCGACCAGTGCGACCGAAGCTAAAGCGGTGAATCGTTTAGATCCTAATACCCTATTGCTGCAAAATATTAGCATCTTAATGGATGGCATGAATTGGATGCCGCTATCGAAAGACTGGGATTATCGAAAAACTTGGCAACGAGTTGAGGATGAAATTTTCGCTGATGATGTTTCTTTATTAAATAAAATTATTTAACGATAGAAATCGGCAGATACGTTAAACAACATAATAACTAGATCGACAGAACGTCTTAAACCAAAATACAAGCATAATAAAGTAAAGGAAGATGCACATGAGACAAACTTGGCTTAACAGTATTATCCGCCACCCGTGGATAACAATACTGATGGTTGTTATCCTAGCGGTAGCGGCTTCTTATGGTGGTAAGAACCTCTATTTCCGCGGAGACTATAAAGTCTTTTTTGATCACGACTTTCCACAGTTGGTTGCCCATGAAGAAATGCAGCGGGTATTCAATAAAAACGATAACGTCTCCATCATAGTTGTACCAAAAGAAGGTACTGTATTTGATGAAACTATGATGGCACAAATTAAAGAGCTGACGGATGAAGCTTGGCAAACGCCGTTCTCCAGTCGAGTTGATTCTGTTACCAACTACCAGCATACCTGGGCGGAAGAAGACGATTTAATCGTTGAAGATTTGATTTTAGAATTGGATATGATTAACCCAGAATCGGTGAGTCGTACCCAAGCCATTTCAACGGTTGAACCTAATCTTGTAAACAGCCTTGTCTCTCCTGATGGCAAGGTTGCGGTAGTAAACATAACTATTCAATTACCTGACCAAGAAAATAATACGGCTGAAGTTATTCAGGTGACGGAGTTTGCGAAAGAACTTAGTCAGCGTTTTTCGGAAAAATATCAAAGTGCTGATTTCTATCATACCGGCGTGATCTTGATGAACTACAGTTTCGCAACTGAAGGTCAAAAAGATATGAGCACGCTAGTGCCGGGCATGTTTTTAATGATCATATTTATGCTGACGTTATTATTGCGCAGCATAACCGGCATGCTTATGACCCTAGTGGTGATCTTTTTAACCATTACCGCGACTATGGGAACGGGTGGTTGGTTTGGATACTTCTTATCGACAGGAACCATTAACGTTCCTATTGTTGTTATGACACTCGCAGTAGCGGATTGTGTGCACTTAGTCGCCTCGACTCAATTTGCCTTGCGCCAAGGTAAATCGCGCAAAGAAGCCGTTGAATTCGCCATGGACTTAAATCTAATGCCGGTATTTATTACCAGTGCAACTACGGCGATTGGTTTCTTAACCTTGATGTTTTCTGAATCCCCTGTATTGGCTGACTTTGGTGAAATGAGTGCGATGGGCGTGATGATCGCTTTCTTCCTATCGGTAACCTTGTTACCTGCCTTAATGGTTATTATTCCAATGCGCGTTAAAGTAGCACCAGAGCATCATGGTGGTATGGAAAAACTAGCGGATTGGGTTATTAAGCACAATAAAATAGTTTTACCTGTAAGTGCCGCAGTTATGTTGTTCTTCGCTTGTCTTGTACCGTTAAATGAAATTAACGATGAAGCGACTAAATATTTTGATAAGTCTACTGAGTTCCGTCAGTCGGTTGATAAGCAAGAAGAAACGATTTCCGGTATGTCGAGCATCAGCTGGGGGCTATACAGCGGTGAAGAGAACGGTATTAATAATCCTGAGTTCATGAAAGTTATTTCAGACTTTAGTGATTGGTTGCGTGCTCAGCCAGAAACCGACCATGTGGCGACAATTTCCGATACCATTAAACGCTTAAATAAAAGCATGAATGCTGATAACGAAGAGTTTTATCGTTTACCAGAAGAGCGTCAATTGACCGCACAGTATTTGTTGATGTATGAGATGTCTTTACCTTATGGTTTGGATCTAAATAATCAGCTTAATATTGATAAGTCCTCTACCCGTATAGTAAGCACACTTAAAAACTTGGGTAGTAAAGAATATGTGGCGATGGAGAAGCGAGCGATTGAATGGTTTGCTACTAATGCACCGCAAGTGCGTATGACGGCTTCTAGTCCAACCCTTATGTTCTCGCATATTGGTGAAACGAATATGGACAGCATGATCATTAGCATGATCGCGGCTATGTTCTTAATCTCTATTTTGTTGGTATTTGCTTTGCGTTCGTTCCGTCTTGGCTTAATCAGCTTGATTCCAAACATTGGACCAGCCGCAGTTGGTTTTGGTATTTGGGCATTGATCTCCGGTGAAATTAATCTTGGGCTATCTATTGTTGTCTCAATGACACTCGGTATTATTGTTGACGATACGGTACACTTCTTAAGTAAATATCAGCGTGCCCGTGATGATGGTCGTAATGCTGAGCAAGCTATTCGTTATGCCTTTTCAAGTGTGGGTCGTGCGATGACGATTACTACTTTGGTATTGTGTACAGGCTTCTCGTTATTAACCTTCTCAGCGTTCCGTATGAATGCTGATATGGGCATGGCGACAGCGATTATTATATTTGTTGCCCTTGTGGTGGACTTCTTATTCTTGCCCGCCTTTTTATTATTGGCAGATAAGCGCGAAAACGATACGAATAAGGCAGGTTCTATGAACAGTGCGGCAAACGATGCACTGGTAGAAAAGCCAGAACTTGCGAATAATAAGGTATAAAAAAGGAATCGAATTATGAATGCATTTACTAAATTAACCGCTTCTCTAGCGACGGCGATTGCCTTAATGTCGGGTGCGGTTCAAGCGGAGCTTAACTTAGCGGGTCTTTCCGTAGAAGAGCAAGGTCTTGCTATCGCAAAAGAGCGTAAGGCTCGTGATCTAGGATGGGGTGATTCGGCCTCATCTGTCACCATGACTTTGCGTAATGCGCAAGGTGAAGAAAGTATTCGCGAAATGCGAATGAAGTCATTAGAAGTTTCAGATGATGGTGACAAGGGTTTAACTATTTTTGATAAGCCAAAAGATGTGAAGGGTACGGCTTTCTTAAACTTCTCGCATGTAGAGAAATCAGATGATCAGTGGTTATATTTACCTGCACTAAAACGTGTAAAGCGTATTTCTTCACGTAATAAATCAGGTCCTTTTATGGGCAGTGAATTTGCTTATGAAGATTTAAGTTCGTTTGAAATTGAGAAATATACTTTCAAATTCTTAGCAGAAGAGAAAGTGAATGGCGTAGATTGTTATAAAGTTGAGCAAATCCCAACGGATAAGAACTCTGGTTATACTCGTCAGGTTGCTTGGTTGGATAAAGAACATTTCCGTGGTCAAAAAGTCGATTTTTACGATCGTAAGAAGTCATTATTAAAAACACTGACTTTTACTGATTACAAGCTGTACTTAGATAAGTACTGGCGTCCAATGCAAATGGATATGATTAATCATCAGACTAAGAAGAGCACTGAGTTGAATACCGCTTCTTTAGCATTTAAAACCGGTTTGAAAGATTCCGATTTTAATAAAGCTACCTTGAAGCGTGCACGTTAATTTCAGTATTAATATT
>Ga0105355_10004471_pt1 | contig 11965 bp, 10 predicted proteins | sample GOMGulsemesocosm_2_FD_83508 | JGI IMG/M metagenome (GOLD analysis project Ga0105355, IMG submission 83508) | Methane-oxidizing microbial communities from mesocosms in the Gulf of Mexico - GOM9C Gulf of Mexico | ecosystem: Environmental > Aquatic > Marine > Cold seeps | place: Gulf of Mexico... | reverse complement strand
ACTTATCCCCCGTCCTGATACTGAAATCTTAGTTGAACTGGTACTTGAACACTTTGGTGAATTGAATAGATTACATTGCTTAGATCTTGGTACAGGCACTGGGGCAATAGCATTAGCACTTGCGTCAGAAAAGCCAAACTGGAAAATTGATGCTATTGATTTTAGTGTTGATGCGGTGAACTTAGCTCAGCAAAATGCTCAAGATTTAGCACTCACGCAAGTTAATATCTTTCAAAGTGACTGGTTTAGTTCTGTCACTAATAAGAAGTTTGATCTGATTGTCTCTAATCCCCCGTATATTGATGCTTTGGATGAAAATCTTAGTCAAGGAGATGTGCGTTTTGAGCCAGAGTCTGCTTTAGTTGCCAATGAGCAGGGCTTAGGGGATATTAGGCATATTGCCAAAGATGCGTTAAATTATCTGAGCACTCAAGGAGCGGTTTACTTTGAACACGGCTTTGAGCAAGGTGAAGCCGTACGAAATATTTTAACGTCTCTGGGTTATGATAATGCTCAAACAGTAAAAGATTTAAATGGACATGATAGAATTACTTGGGCGAATTTATCAATAATTTCACCATAAAATAATCAAACTAGTTGGCTTTTCTTATCCATCAATCTGTGGGGTTACACTTTGAAACGGATTGATTACGCAAAGTCGCTACACTATGCACAAAATAGTTGTAATAACAGGAATAAATATTGAAACATTTACATATCACCCTAGCAGTTCTAAGCATTGCTTTATTTACTTATCGCTTTATTTTAACGCTAATCGCCTCAAAAAATCTTGAACGAAAATGGTTGAAAATTAGTCCACATGTGATTGACACCTTTTTACTTATTGCGGGTATCTCACTTGCGGTAAAACTTCATTTTAACCCACTAGAACAGCTGTGGTTAGCAGAAAAGATCTTAGCCTTGTTTGCTTATATCTTTACTGGATATTACACCTTGAAATTAGCACGCAATAAGCCAATGCAAATTCTAGGTTATCTAGGTGCTATGGGGTGGGTAATGCTGATTGTACGTTTAGCTATGACAAGAGAAGCCTTGTTTCTTAGTTAAACCATCCTGAAAGGCACCAATAAGTACCAAGCGAGTAACTTTTCGCAAAATTGGGTTTGAAGTACGAGTAAAATACGGAGTTAAGCAAATAAACTGTCATGAATGAATTGTTTTTATCAGAGTTAACATCAGTAGATAAAGATTTACTACAAAAACTAGTGTTGCTTGAAGAGTATATTCTAGTTGATAAAGCTGAGTTGAGTACAAAAAAATCAACTTCCCTTGATAGTTTAGAAACTATTATTAGCCAATGTGTTGCAGTGATCAGTGAGATAGAGTCGCCTCTAGAGAAAGCAGAGACCTTACTTAATGAACTGTACTTCCAGCACTTGTTTATTGACAGGTATCAGACAAGCTGGCCACTTGCTGCTTATAGCGTAGCTCAAAGCTTAAATCAGCGGGTCATGTCACCTATTATTAAAGCGGCTTTAGTAAAAGAAATCATTACCGCGTGTGGTATTGAAACTGATTTAGTCTTTATTCCTAATAAAGTTATGTTACGACTGTGTTGTGATGAACAGTACGCTATTATTTTTGATGCTGTGACTGGGGAGTCTCTTGACTGGAACGAGCTTGATTCACGTTTAGATGAACTTGCCGGTGATCCAAGCCATGATGACTTGATGGCTATCGATGACAATATTGCATTGGTAGAATATTTATCATCACTTAAAAATGCCCTTATTCGTGAGCAGATGTTTGATAAAGCATTAATGTGTGTTGATGTTCTATTGTCATTAAATCCTGACGATCCACTACAACGTAGAGACCGTGGTTTTTTGCTTCACCAACTCGATTGTTTTAAAGTAGCCGTTGATGACTATCGATATTTTGTTGAGCAATGCCCAAAAGATCCCGCTGCGAAAATATTAAAACTTCAATTAGAAAAAATTGATGTAGTCAATAACGTATTACATTAATAACTTTTAGCACATAAAAATAAAGACAAAAGGTAAAATAATGCAAGAAAATATTGTGGCTAATGCGCCATTAATTACCAACGATTCAGTAGTGTTGGGGCTTTTAGCTTTAATTCTCGGTTTGGTATTTTATACGTCTAACAGTCAAAATTCCGCCTGTAAAAAATTCTACAAATATGTACCAGCATTATTGATGTGTTATCTATTACCATCATTATTAAACACCTTTGGTATTGTTAGTGCTGAACTTAGCCAAGTGGATGAAGTAGCAAAGTATTATTTATTGCCTGCGTGTTTGGTGTTATTAACCTTAAGTATAGATATAAAAGCAATTGGTGGCCTTGGTAGTAAAGCTATCATTATGTTTTTAACTGGTACTGTGGGTGTTGTGATTGGCGGTCCAATTGCTTTATTAATCGTTTCTGCTATTTGGCCTGAACTTTTAGGTGTTACAGGACCAGAAGCCGTTTGGCGCGGTATGGCTGCACTTGCTGGTAGCTGGATCGGCGGCGGCGCTAATATGTTAGCGATGAAAGAAATTTATGGCGCTGATGGTAAGATATTTACCATCATGGTAACAGTGGATATTGTTGTTGCTAATATATGGATGGCAGGGCTTTTATATATTGCTGCAAACCATAAAGCTATTGACGCCAAAAGTGGTGCAGATACCTCAGGTATTGATAAGTTAATTGCAAAAGTTGAAGCCTTTGAAAAAGAGCATAAACGTACACCTGAGCTTAAAGATTTTATGCTAATTATTGCTATTGCTTTTGGTGGTGCAGGTTTAGCTCACTTTGCAGCAGATTTGTTAGTGCCATTTTTCCAACAAAACTTCCCAGAGCTGAAAAAGTTTAGCTTACACAGTAAGCTGTTTTGGATTATCGTTTTAGTGACATCTATCGGTTTAACATTATCCTTTACTAAGGTAAGACGCTTGGAGACAGTTGGCGCTTCAAAAGTAGGTAGCAGTTTATTATACATTCTAGTGGCAACTATTGGTTTACACATGGATATTACCCAAATTGCAGAAGCACCAAAATATGTTGTTATCGGTTTAATTTGGATGGCAATTCATATCGTTCTATTGTTTGCCGTAGGTAAAATTATTAAAGCGCCAATCTTCTATTTAGCGGTTGGTAGTAAAGCAAATATTGGTGGCGCAGCTTCTGCACCTGTTATTGCTTCTGCGTTTCACCCATCATTAGCGCCAGTTGGTGTACTACTTGCCGTATTAGGTTACGCACTTGGTACATATATGGCGTGGTTATGTGGACAGTTACTTCGCATCATTGGTAGTTAGTAATACATCATCTTGTCGTTGTATGAAGAAATTTAGGCGTTAAAAGTACTCATTGATAATTATCAACTCCGTGCTTTATCCTTTAAATTTATTCATACAACTTAAAGTTAATGCATTACCGTAAGTAAAATATAAACACTTAAAATATTTAGTTTTGAAGAAACGTAGGAAGAAAATATGACAATTTCATCAGTTTCAGTAAAAGGCATTGAGGTTGCTAACGAGCAACCTTTCGTATTATTCGGCGGTATGAATGTGCTTGAGTCACGTGATCTTGCTATGAAAATTGCAGAGCATTATGTTGAAGTTACTCAAAAGTTAGGCATTCCTTATGTTTTTAAAGCCTCATTTGATAAAGCTAACCGATCTTCAGTAAATTCTTACCGTGGTCCTGGTTTAGATGAAGGACTTAAGATTTTTGAAGAGATCAAGTCTACTTTTAATGTGCCAATCATCACTGATGTGCATGAACCTTATCAAGCACAACCTGTGAGTGAAGTGGTTGATGTTATTCAGTTACCAGCATTTCTAGCTCGTCAAACTGATTTAGTGGTTGCTATGGCCAAAACAGGCGCAATTATTAACGTTAAAAAACCCCAGTTCCTTGCTGCTCATGAAATGAAACATATTATTACCAAGTTTTCAGAAGCCGGAAATGAAAATATTATCTTGTGTGAACGTGGTAGTTGCTATGGTTACAATAACTTAGTGGTTGATATGTTAGCTATGGATGAAATGAAAAATCACGCTCCAGTGATTTTTGATGCCACTCATGCGCTGCAAAAACCTGGAGGGCGTAGCGATAGTGCTGACGGGCGCCGTGCTCAAGCAGTGCAATTAGCGCGCAGCGGTATGGCAATAGGAATTGCTGGACTCTTTATTGAAGCACATCCAGATCCAAGTATTGCCAAGTGTGATGGCCCTTGTGCATTACCACTTGATAAATTGGAGCCTTACTTAGCCCAAATGAAGGCGATAGATGATTTAGTGAAAGGCTTTGCACCGCTTATTACCGACTAACAAAATAATAAATTTATATAGCTTTTTTGAGCAATAAAAAAGGTGTCCTAGGACACCTTTTTTTATGATCTCAGTAAATGAGATCTTACTTCATATAATGTGCGAGCATTTTGAAATATGTTAGCATGCTGGCTGGGATAAACCCGCGAGCTTTGTTATAGCAATGTTGCTATAAACACAGTGTAGCCTAATTTTCTTATTCAGCAATTAAGCTTGTCTTCGTTAAGGTAACCGACTTGTTTTGATTAGCTGTTTGCTTTTGTTTAGCAAGACCGTTATTAGTCGGTTGTTGCGCATAATTAACTTTAATTGGCGCTAAAGATACTTTTAAGCTGTTATGTGCAGCAGTAGTTAACGATACCTGATTAACTGGCTCTGCTTTAATTAGTGCTGTTTTTGGTACGGCAGCAGCTGCTACAGTACTGAATAATGTTGTGGCTAATAATGCGACAAGTAAGTTAGTTTTTTTAATGCTTTGTTTCATGTTTGTAGTCCTGTATTTGACCTAATAATAAATAATTCATACCTGATAGATTTATTAGGACCTTTTCTCGCGCTGGTTTTACTCTTCAAAATAAAGCGTGTGGGTTGGGAGCACACGCTGTACTTGAGTTTCATAAAACGTTGAGATGATGTCCTTCATCTACGGTGTGAATAATACGCAATATGTTAAAAAAAGAAAAATGACTTAAATTAATGTTATTCATTAGAAAAACTAATGGATAATTGTTATGCTTGTCTTATAGGTTTTTATGCAGTTTATATAACGCATAATTTAAATATTTATTATTAATTATTAGGTGTAATTTGGCTAATAGACTCCCACCCTTAAAGGCTTTACGCGCATTTGAAGCTTCGGCAAGACAGCTTAGCTTTACTCGTGCCGCAGAAGAATTATTTGTCACTCAAGCTGCTATTAGTCATCAAATTAAATCTTTAGAAGAGCATTTAGGCCTTAAATTGTTTATGCGAAAGAACCGTGCCTTATTACTAACTGAAGAAGGGCAGTCTTATTATTTAGATATAAAAGACATTTTTAATTCTTTGCATGAGGCTACAGAACGTTTATTAGCACGAGGTGCTAAAGGTGCGATAACAGTAAGTGCGCAGGCGAGTTTTGCAATTCAATGGTTAGTGCCAAGGTTAACTGCCTTTAATTCACTGCATGAAGATATTGACGTTAGAATAAAAGCGGTAGATCAAGCTGAAAACTCTTTAACAGAAGATGTTGATATTGCCATCTATTATGGTCGTGGACGCTGGCCAAATATCCATGCAGATAAATTACATACCGAATATCTTATCCCAGTCTGTTCTCCATTATTAGTACAAGAAAATGCGGCCAACGGTAAACCGCCATTAGTCTCCTTAGAAGATCTGTCTGAGCATACTTTATTACACGATACTTCACGTAAAGACTGGAAGCGCTGGTTTAAACAGGTTGGGGTAAAAGGGGCTAATGTAAATCACGGGCCTATATTTAGTCATTCTGCTATGGTTTTACAGGCTGCGTTGCATGGACAAGGGGTTGCGTTAGCTTATAGTGTCTTAGCAAAACCCGATATAGACTCAGGCCGTTTGGTTTGTCCTTTTAACGATGTATTAGTGAGTAAAAACTCATACTTTATTGTATGTCGTGAAAACCAACGAGATATTGGTAAAATTGCAGCTTTTAGGCAATGGATGCTAGATATGATAGAAGCAGAGCAAGAACAAATTACCGATGGACAAATAAGCTAATGAATACAGAGCAAGTGAATACAGCACAATCAATAATTCGACCGGATGGCAGTGAAATTTCTATACTGCTCAATACCGTGACTAATGCTTCAGCACAAGTCGTGTTTGCGCATGGTGCCGGTGCGAACATGTCGCATGAATTTATGCGTGACATTTCGCAACAACTTAATGAAGCCGGTATAAATGTATTACGCTTTAATTTTCCTTATATGGACAAAAGAGCAGTTGATGGTAAAAAATATCCACCTGATAGAATGCCTAAACTGCTAGCTTGTTATCAAGAGGTGATTGAGTATGTAGTTAACCAAGCGCCTTTTAATGAGTTACCTCTATATATAGGGGGAAAATCAATGGGATCTCGTGCAGCAGCGAGTTTAGTTGGTGAAACCGATGTGATGACAACTGGTTTATCAAACAAGGTATTAGGTGTGTTTTGTTTAGGCTACCCATTTCATCCCGCTAAAAAACCAGAGAAACTCCGCCTAGAGCCGTTATTTTCAGCAAGTAAACCAATACTTATTGTACAGGGTGATCGCGATACCCTTGGAAGTAAAGTTGAGATAGACACATATCAATTGCCAGGTCATTGCCAGTGTGTCTTTTTAGAAGATGGTGACCATAGTTTAAAACCGCGCGTTAAATCTGGCTTTACCCATCAAATGCATATGAAAAGTGCTGTTAATGAAATTTTGAAGTTTATTGAATCTCACCGTAATAAATGTACATCGTAGAATAAGTTAAAATTAATGGGGAGAACTAATATAAATACTCAAGAGTATATAAAACCTAAGGCAATGATGCTTTTCCTTAAGGGAATAATGATTTTTGTTGGTATCAGTGGCTGTTTTTCTGTACTATGCGGCGCTTGGCTCGCTCATGGCGGTCAAGCGTTACCCGATAATATTCAATCAAGCATGGCAACGGCGTTACAGTATCAACTCTTTCATACCATTGCATTACTAGCTTGTTTGATTTGGCTGAAAACCTCTAAGTCATCAGTAGTATTAATGGGTGCTTGTATTGCCTTTGTTATCGGTATTTTGTGTTTTAGTGGCGCAATATATATCAAAGCATTTTTTGAACTTACCCTTATTGGTAAGTTAACGCCTTTTGGTGGCATAGCATTAGCCGTTGCGTGGTTATTGCTAGCGCTAGAAGGAAAAAACAATTTTTAACTACAATTATTGTAGTGTTATTCATCTGTCGACCTTACCTTTATAGGTGGTTGCTAGAGTAAAAGGTAAAACATCCTATGACTTCCATCGTATTATTTTGTCGACCGGGCTTTGAAAAAGAGTGTGGCGCAGAGATCCAAGAAAAAGCCGGTTGGAATGAAATATATGGCTATTTGGAGCTTAAGAAAAACCAAGGCATAGTCTTTTTTCATTTACAAGAAAGTGAACATGGCGAAGCATTGATGAATAAGTTGCCACTTAAGCGGCTTATTTTTGCCCGACAGTGGTTTGTTACCGTAACCGATAAAATTGATCTGCCTGACTACAACCGCGTCGAAGCAATAACAGAAGCTTTAGGTAATGAGTGGCAGTACAGTGAGTTACGTATGGAGATGGCTGATGATAATGATGGTAAGGCATTAAGTAAGTTCTGCCGAAAGCTATCTGTACCTTTGCGCCAAGCTTTACGTAAAAACAAAGTATTGACTCAAAAGAGTAACGACTCTGCAGCTGATCCCGATGGTGCGATATTGCATGCGCTATTTTTAAGTGGTCAAGAAGTGATCTTAGGCTTTTCATTAGCTCGAAATAGTTCGCCTCATGTTATGGGTATTCCACGCTTGAAGTTTCCAAGTGCATCGCCAAGTCGCTCAACATTAAAACTTGACGAGGCCTTTTTATATTTTATTCCTCGTGATGAATGGGATGAGCGATTAACATCAGGTATGAATGCAGTAGATTTAGGCTCTGCACCTGGCGGTTGGACTTATCAGTTAGTTAGACGAGGTATGATGGTTACCGCGATAGATAACGGTCCTATGGCTGAGTCTTTAATGGACACAGGCCAAGTTAATCATAAAATGATGGATGGCTTTAAGTACGTGCCAATGAAGCAAAATGTATATTGGTTAGTATGTGACATGATAGAGAAGCCACAACGTGTTGCTAAACTGATGAGTGAGTGGTTGTTAAATGGCTACTGTAAAGAAGCCATGTTTAATTTGAAACTACCAATGAAAGGGCGTTATCAGCAAGTAAACAATGATTTACAGTCGATAAAAGATGCTTTTAGCAAACATAACGTAAAATACGAACTCTTTGCTAAACACCTATACTACGATCGTGAAGAAGTTACTGTACATGCGAGATTATTATCGCCAATCCCTAAAAAAGATAGTTAATATTCACTTTTAAAAACAATAAGGCAAGTAACGTGAATATTGATACGTTACTTGCCATCTCAGTTATAGTCTTTCTTACCCGCTCACTAATATTAGTACTTAAATTGCTGCACAATATTAGACATGTTAACGGCAAGCTTTGCTAACTCTTCAGAGGCTTGTGACGTTTGTTGAGCTGCACTAGAGCTACTATCAGTATATTCAGCAATATCAATAATATTTTGATGAACTTCATTTACACTTACACTTTGCTGTTTAGCCACAGTCGCATTTTCACTATTTTTACTACTAACATTTGATACCAGTGCTGAAATAGCCTTTAAGCTTCTTGCTGTTTCCATCACTAACTCTATGCCTTTGTTTGCTTCGTCAGAGGCATTGTTCATTGCCATGACGGACTGGTTTGATGATGCTTTTAACCTTTCAATTTTTCCTTGGATCTCAATGGTTGACTCTTGTGTTTTTCCAGCTAGGGTCCTAACTTCGTCAGCAACCACTGAAAAACCTCTGCCAGACTCGCCAGCACGTGCTGCCTCGATAGCCGCGTTAAGGGCAAGTAAATTAGTTTGTTCGGCAATATTATCTATAACACTTAGTACAGAGCTTATATCTTCAACTTGATTATTTAGGTTCTGTAATTCCTCAGCTGCACTATTAACAGAATCTCCTAACTCATTAATCGCTAAATGGGCATTTGCTGATAAATCAGCAACTTTTAAAGATTCACCATTTGCTTCATCCGTTAGCTCGGCAGTGTGTAATGAGTTGTCGGCAATCTCAGTGATACTGGCATTAAACTCAGACATGACATTATTGGTATGCTCGGTTTTTCTTTTTTGTAATATCACAATGTTATTACTTTCCATGGTCACTGCAGATAACTCTTCAGAAGAAGAAGCAAGCTGGATAGCATGATGGTCAATATCAATAATAATATGGCGAATTTTGCTCACAAACAGATTAAAGGCTTTGCCTATATCGCCAATTTCATCAGAGCGTTTTGCTATATCAAGTTTGGCTGTAAGATCGCCATCGCCTTGCGCTATATTTGTAATGGTTGCTACGAGTGAGTTGATTGGTTGCACTAACTTGTTTGTACTCATCAAGCCAATAAAAATGCTGATTAGGGTGATGAGTACCAAAAGTACTAAACTGTTGAATAATAGAGTATTGCTTAATGTCGTTGCCGCAGAAAATGCTTCTGAAACATCAATTTCTGCCATTAATGCCCAGGTCATTTCGCCATATTTTATTGGCGTATAAGCTGATAAAACCTCTACCCCACGATAATCAGCAAACTGAGCAAAGCCGGTATTACCGCTTAATGCTTGTTTTGCTCCAAAGGTGTCAACAAACTGTAACCCTAGAGCTGAACCATAACCCTTTATTTTGTTGAGGTTAGGTTGGTTAGATGCATCTGCTAGTGCTTTATAATAACTTTCTTTATCTTCAATCAGAAACCGACTTTCGCTGCGTAATTTATCATCAGAGCCAACGAGATATGTTTCACCTGATAAGCCTAAACCAACTTGCTGCCACTGGTTATTGTTGGTCATTATTTTGTTAATGCCATCAATAGGCATCTGAAAAATAAGTATGGCATCAACAGCACCATTACTATTTTTTATTGGAGAGGCAATGAATGAAGCGGCTTGATCATATGATGGGTAATAACCTTCGAAATCAACTAAAGTACTAGCATTACTATCGTTGAGCGTTAATGCTTGTTTGAATGCTTTGGCTATACCTGAGCTGGCGTATGGGCCTGATTTTAAGGATGTTGCAAAATCAAGCTCTTTGAAAACACTGTATACAACGTGACCCGATTTGGCATCAACAATAAAAATGTCATAGTAGCCAAACTCTTTTAAATATTCATTAAACATAGGGTGGTGCTTCTGATGGCTTTGATCATAGGCAGAATCCCCAGCATTTAGCAATTTGTCTTTATTGCCCTGTTCGAATGGGCTATCGGCAATATATTTTGCTTGGTAATACTTTGCATTATCACTAAGTTGAAAATACTTATCATTAGCCTTGGCTTGCTCTGAATTTTTAGCATTAAAAGTCTGGGTAAATTCATTTAGGTAATATTGTTGCAGTGTTATTTCGGCGGCATCAATTTCAGGTGACGATATAGGCTGATTAAATGTCTCTATAAAACTAGTCGCTGCCTCTATTACAGCAGGATTTTTAGATAATGTGGTGACTTGTCCTGCAACTTGTTTTAGGTAGTCATCTATTTGTGACTTTTTCAGCTCTCTGAGCGAGATTAACTGTTCTTTACTTTTTTCCTCGAGTGCCGAAAAGGAAGAGTTGTTTGCTTGCCATATGATGGCAATGGCAATAGTCATTGCCGGTATTAACGCCAGTAATACCGCTTGTAGTAATAGTTTATGTCTAATTTTCATTATACTTCCTTTTGGTCAGCTCTCCATCGAAAAATAAATAGTACATTTGTGGCAAATGATTATTGTTCGTATTCGTGGGTGAGGGTTAGTATAATTGAGAAAAATTTAAGTTACAGCTTATTTCCCTTTTGTCATGTAATAAAAATGTAACAAAGTGCGATGGTTACTATTTAATCGCCCTGCTTTCTAGTTATATAGCAGTAGAGTGAATATAGCTATCTGCTCTTAAACACTACTCTAGATTATACATGCTTTATATTTAGGCATTATTAATGACTATAGATGGTTTAAATTAAACTAAATTGCTAGGGTGAAAGAGGGGGATTGATCGAATGTTACTAATACAGTGGCGAATAGCGGTTGGTGATAATAAACAAGCGATCAATAATTTAAGTCTTAACTATTGATCGCTTTATCTTAGCTTATATTGTTTTCAGCTGGAAAATAACAGTGAAACAGAAATAAGAAACTTACAGTCTTTCTAGAACCGCTTCGGTAAAGTCTGTTGTACCATGACTTCCGCCTAAATCGCCTGTAGTTCTATCACCTGAAGCAATAACATCAGTGGTGGCAGCTCTGATCTTCTCAGCTTTATCACTCATCTCTAAGTACTCTAACATTTGAATTGCAGCTAAAATAACAGAGGTTGGGTTCGCTAAGTTTTTACCTGCAATATCTGGCGCACTACCGTGGACAGCTTCAAAAATAGCACACTCTTCACCGATATTCGCGCCTGGAGCCATACCAAGGCCGCCAACGAGGCCTGCACATAGATCAGATAAAATATCACCAAATAGGTTCGTTGTTACAATAACGTCAAATTGCTCAGGGTTCATCACCAACTGCATGCAGCAGTTATCAACTATCATCTCTGTTGATTCAATTTCAGGGTAACGCAGGGCTACTTCTCTTGCTACTTTTAAAAATAGACCTGAAGTGGATTTTAAAATGTTAGCCTTATGAACAGCTGTTACCTTCTTACGACCTTCTTTGCGGGCAGTTTCATAAGCAAAAGTTAATATTTTTTCTGCACCTTCACGTGTAACAATACTCATTGCTTGCGCTTCGCTGCCATCATCAGAGGTAACCTGACCAGCACCAGAATACATGCCCTGGGTGTTTTCACGTACTGTTAAGATATCAATGT
>Ga0105355_10004462_pt1 | contig 11976 bp, 11 predicted proteins | sample GOMGulsemesocosm_2_FD_83508 | JGI IMG/M metagenome (GOLD analysis project Ga0105355, IMG submission 83508) | Methane-oxidizing microbial communities from mesocosms in the Gulf of Mexico - GOM9C Gulf of Mexico | ecosystem: Environmental > Aquatic > Marine > Cold seeps | place: Gulf of Mexico... | reverse complement strand
CATATTTATATAACCCCCGCTCTGAAAAGGCCGGGGGTTTTTTATTATTTAATCAAAACAATCCATGATGTTAAATGGATCTAAAACAAGGTAATAGTCATGTCTACTCCATTATTTACTGGTGCAGAAATGGTAGTTAAAGCACTATCGGCACTTGATGTTAAATATATTTTCGGTTATCCCGGAGGTTCAGTATTAGATATTTATGATGCAATTTTTCAACAAAATGACTTTGAGCATATTCTTGTTCGCCATGAACAAGCCGCGACTCATATGGCTGATGGTTATGCTAGAGCAACAGGTGACGTTGGCGTGGTACTTGCGACATCAGGACCGGGTGCTACCAATTGTATTACCGGCATTGCTACTGCTTATATGGATTCGATTCCAATGGTAGTATTAGCAGGACAAGTACCCACCAGTTTAATTGGTGATGATGCTTTTCAAGAAACTGACATTGTTGGTTGTTCTCGGCCTATCGTTAAACACAGCTTTAATTGTCGTTCATTAGCAGATATACCGAATGTAATTGCCAAGGCATTTTATATTGCAAAATCAGGGCGTCCTGGCCCTGTTGTTGTTGAGTTACCAAAGGATCTATTGATCCCCGATAATAAAGGTGAATTTCACATTGAAACCAATGTACAAATGCGTTCATATAATCCCACTAAAAAAGGTCACCCAAAACAAATAAGAAAAGCGGTTCAAGCTATTGCTAATGCTAAAAAGATAGTTGTTTATTCTGGTGGCGGTATTGTATTAGCTGACGCTTCTGAACTGTTAACCCAATTAGTAGAAAAACTTAATGCCCCTTGTACCAATACACTAATGGGTTTAGGCGGCTTGTCGGGTACGCATAAAAACTTTATTGGTATGTTAGGCATGCATGGCAGTTTGGAAGCCAATAAAGCGATGGCTAATGCAGATGTCATTTTAGCATTGGGTGCCCGATTTGATGATCGAGTGACCAATAATGTTAAAAAATTCTGCCCTAATGCTACCATCGTGCATGTTGATATTGACCCAACGTCTATTTCAAAAACCATCAACGCTCATATCCCTGTAGTTGGCTTAATTGATATTGTTATTCAGCAGATCCTTGATGAATTAGACGCCACTAATTTCACCATAGATCAAACATCTCTTGATACTTGGTGGCAACAGATTGAGCAATGGCGTTCAGTGAAAAGTGTAAGTTATCAACAAGATGATGGAAAAATAAAACCGCAACGTGTTATTGAAGCCATGTATAAAATCACTAAAGGCGAAGCTTATGTGTGTTCTGATGTTGGCCAACATCAAATGTTTGCTGCACAGTATTATCCTTTTGCAAAACCACGCCAATGGATAAACTCTGGAGGATTAGGCACGATGGGCTTTGGTCTTCCTGCAGCAATGGGGGTTAAATTAGCCTTTCCTGACAGCCATGTTATTTGTATAACGGGCGATGGCTCTATTCAAATGAACATTCAGGAATTATCTACCTGTTCTCAATATAACCTTCCTGTTGTTATTGTTACCCTTAATAACCGCTCTTTAGGCATGGTACGCCAGTGGCAAGATATGATTTACGGTGGACGCCATTCTTCCTCGTATATGGAGTCTATACCAGACTTTGTTAAGCTAGCTGAAGCATATGGGCATGTTGGTATTCAAATTGATACCTTAGATGAACTCGATAGCAAATTAGCACAAGCATTTGAAATTAAAAATAAACTAGTATTTGTTGATATTTGTGTTGATGAAAAAGAGCATGTTTATCCGATGCAAATTAAACACGGTAGTGTAGATGAAATGTGGATCAAAAAAGGAGTTAAAGCATAATGCGCCGTATATTAGCTATTTTATTAGAAAACGAACCAGGTTCATTATCTCGCATTGTTGGTTTATTTTCTCAACGTGCTTTTAATATTGAAAGCTTAACGGTTGCTCCAACTGAAGATGAGAGTTTATCGCGCATTACCATTGCTACCAAAGGGGATGATCAAGTACTTGAACAAATTGTTAAACAAGTTAACAAACTTATTGATGTTATAAAAATCACCGATTTAACTGAGCGTAATCATGTTGAGCGTGAAATATTGCTGATCAAAGTTTTAGCAATGAATGATAAATCACGTACTGAAGTTAAACGCATTACTGATATATTTAGAGGGTCAATTATTGATATTGGTAAACAAGTTTATACCATTCAATTAGCGGGTGATGCCGATAAAGTGAATGCTTTTGTCCAGACTTTGGCTCACGAAACTGAAATTATAGAATCAGTTCGTTCGGGCTGTGTTGGCATTGCTAGAGGGGAAAAAGCTCTCCGGGTATAAAGCTTCAGCGTAGGTCTGTTGAACCGTACATCCGGTACATTAAACCAAGCACTTTGCTTGGTTTTTTTATGTTCTACTCTTTATTAAAAAGCTCGGTTAACTATTGCCATTGTACAGCTAAAGCTGTTTGAGCAAGCCATCACTTGCATCTTCAACCAAGTCTAAAACATATTGAAAACCTCTAGCACCACCATAATAAGGATCAGGGACTTCAGTATCTTGATGATTTTCAGCAAAATCTAAAAAAAGCTTAATTTTATAAGATAAATGTTGTGGCGCTACTTTATGTAATTCTCGAACATTGTCTTCATCCATCGCTAGAACAAGATCAAACTTTTCAAAATCGTCCACATTCACTTTACGTGCTTTAATCTTATCAAATGAATAACCTCGTTCTATGCCCGCTTTTTGAGCTCGTTGATCAGGCTTTTGTCTTACGTGAGAGCCAGTAGTTCCCGCTGAATCAATTTGTAGATCAACCCCTATTTCTTTGGCTTTATGACGAAAAACCGCTTCTGCACTGGGTGAACGACATATATTGCCCATGCATATGAACAATACAGATTTCACGTTTGTTAAGTCATTCAAAATCAATTCCTTTATTATGCCCAGTCATTTATATCTTTAGCGAAAATTATAGTTCGTTTTAGGTTATTCAAAGTATATTCACTCACTATTTTTCATAAAAAATATAAAACTGTTAGATAAAATCTAATATGTTGCGTATCTACAAGAAAATTTACACAAAATATGTTAATTAATCAAATATAGCTCAATAGATATCCATCCTGTTAACACCTTGTTAATTATAAGTTAAATCTTTAGTAATCATCTCTTATCCCTTTGTCATTTGAGTAGCGGTCTGCTATTTTCTAATTTTTAATGTTAACTCGTGCATGAAGAGTAAAACTCAATGACTTTACGTTTATATATAACTGGCCATGGTTCGTGGAGCCCAAAAAATGGCTACACTAAGGTACCGAAACATTGTACGTTTAGCGCACCGATTAAATTTGGCAAAGTAATGGCTGATTGTGATGTTCGAACACTATTAGCAGGCGACTGGAAAAGAAAACATGAAATGGTCGTTGAGCAATTTAAAACAATTCCTAATTACACTTGGTCGCCACTGAACAAAGAAGAACGCCGTAAGGACTTATTTGCTTTTGATTTTTACCGGAAGAATGCGGCACCCAAATTTAAATGGGGTCAGGTACACTTTATTTAAGAGCGGCCTGAAACTTTAATAACATAACCTCTTGAGAAACTAAAAGGCAGCTTCCCTATTTTCATATTAACTTGTTGCCTTTAATTTTCAGTTAGAGGCAATTTAACTAGTTAAGTGGGCTCACCTATTGATGGTTTTTTTATTATCTAATTGCCACTACATTCCCTTTATATAGTTTTCTACTAAAGTGCTCTATTTGTTCTTTTAAGGATAATACTCGGCTATTTTGCGGTTGAAGAATCTGTAACTTTGAAATCAGTTGAAAAGCCATTTCAAATTCACGTTCAACATTGTATAAACTTGCTTTGGTAAGTAATGCTTCAAATTGGTTGTTATCTTGTCTTAAAGCTTTATTGGCACATACATGAGCCATTTCTTTTTCGCTAATATCAAGATACATAATTGCGAGATGACCTAAAGTATTAGCATCACTAACGTTACTGGATTCTAACTTCACAATGGCACTAATAATATCTCCCATCAAATAAAGTGAATTTGCAATGAAAATTGTCGATTCTGGAAATGTTTTGTAATTATTGCCTAGGTGGATAACTTGTTGATTTCTGCCCGTGTAAAAATTGGCTAAAATAGCATAATGAATAGAGAAAGGGTGATACTCAGTACGCTTCATCAATTTTGAAACAAGAGGAATTGTCGACTGATAATCAGACAAACGAATATACAGCTCAATTATAGTAATTAATACATCAACTTCATTCATGAATGTAGTAGGAATTCCGTTAATTAAATAATCCGCTGATTGTTTTTTATAAGTTGAAGGAATACTGTTTAATACATCGATTAATAACATTTTATTGGTTTTGTCATTACGATATAAGTCAATCGCCCTTTCGACCTTATTATCATTCCGTGAATCCATTGAATTTCCTTATTTATAGAGTTTATCCGTTACTAATAAAAAATCATTTGTTAGCCACTCTTGTAAATACAAAAACTAAGCCAAAGTCAAAATATGATGTAAATACAGAAAGATAAGGTTTAATGCATCTTTTGGGTAATACAATACTGTTAAATATTCCGACACTAACAAGTGTATTAAATGATGTTTTGACTAATAAAGTGAGTTTTTGGTCTATAGCTTATTTAGACGGTAATTAAATGAAAAAATATTTAGGCAAACCTCCCTAAATAGCTATATTTTTGCTAAAGTTACCTTAGTTTTGACCAATAAAAGTGTTAATGAATAGTGATAGTGTTTTCAAACATGACAGCGTTGTTTTCTCGATATCTAGCTCTCACGGCTATTTTCTTATTAATCGCTACTGTGATGCTCAATTTATCATCCGTTTTACAAGCGATCGAACCCGAAAACACGACAAAGAACGAATTATCGGTTAGCTTTAGTTATTTAATTGATGCTAAAAACAACATTAGTTTTGAAGAGATCCAAACAAAGATAGGTGGCTTTACAACGGTTCAAGCTCAAGATATTCCTTACCAATTAGCGAATCAAACCTATTGGATCAATATAGAAGTAAACAACTTAACCAAAAACAAACAAAATTTAGTGTTGTATGCAGATAATACTCTGCTTGATGTATTCACTATTTACCAAAAACAAAAAGATAACTTATTTAAATCAAACAATGTTTTATTAGAGAACAAAAACAAGCTATTTAGTGTTTACCCGCATCTACCATTTGAATTACAAAAAAATCAAAGCAGCAATTTTATTTTGCAAATAAAAACTGATGGTCCGCCTAATGTACCGTTATTAATTATTAGCGAACAAGACTTTCAACAAAGAATTTTCTATACACAAATTATTTATGGTGCCTTTATCGCCATTATCTTATTAATGGCAATGTATAATTTAGTGCTATATTTTGCTGTTAAAGATAACGTTTATTTAATTTACATTGGTTATTTGCTTAGCGCTTTTTTTGTCATGTCGAGTCTAACCGGATTTGGTTATTTAATTTTTTCTCCACAACTTCAGTCGATGATTAACGATTATTTATTATTTATTGATTATTATTTAGTCATATTTTTATTGTCGTTTACCTTACTTTTCCTTCGTTACAATCAACAAAATAATAAAACCTATAAAGTCGGTTTATGCTTTTGTATTTTTCTCATTTTATGTTCACTTTTTTCTTTAACTCTTGATGTTATTAGCCAAACTAAATTATTTTTTTCCTTACAACCTGTGGTTTATCTCTTTGCTTTATTCATTATTATCAAAAGGATGCGCACTGACTTTTCATGGGCAAAGTTTTATTTATTATCTTGGCTACCACTACTTTTGGGCGGAGCCATACAACCGCTAGTGTTGCTTAATTATATTGATTATACTTTTTTAACGCGAAATGCTTTCTTATTTGCCGTTGTAGCAGAAGTTATACTAATGGCTTTTGCTTTAGCTGAGCGTATGAGACGTAATGAACAAGATAGAATAACGGATATTACTTATCATAAAGCCAGTGGTTTACCGAGAAAGCCCACCCTTGATACTGCGATTAACCATTTATCTTTACAGCCGAGTGCTGACTTTACTGTTTTAATAATTAAGCCTGAACATATTGAAAAAGTAACGTTATACATTGATGACTCTATGCATACCGAACTATTTAAAAGGCTCTTTAGCAGGTTGTCTTCATTGTTTCAGTTTAATGATGCCATTTTCTCCTTAACCGAAAAAAATGAAAAAATTTGCTTTATCAATAACAATAATCTTGCGCTGATAATCAATAATAGATTGAATAACCAGTCATTAGAGCAACTGATTAAGTCAATTCAACAAATTGTATCTGAAAGCTTTCAAATTGAAGAACTTAGGTTACCTTTATCCGCTATTATTGGCCTAGCAAAGTACCCTGAACATGGCGCTAAAAGCCACCAATTAATTAACCATGCGACATTAGCGATTAGCCAAGGTGAAATTGCTCATAAAAAATGGGCATTTTTTGAAAGTGACTCTTCTGATAAAGGCAGTTATTTATTGAAATTAACCGGTGACTTAAAAACAGCGTTAGAAGATGAAATGTTGGAAATATACCACCAGCCACAAATTGATTTAAAAACATTGCGAGTATGTAGCAGTGAATGCTTGCTCAGGTGGCAACACCCTCAAGAAGGTTTTATCCCACCAACCATTTTTATTCCTATTGCTGAAGATATGGGCCTGATGAATCAAATAACTTCATGGGTATTAAAAAAATCACTTGAACAGCATCGTGGGTTATTGGAACACGGTTATAATCATATGGTCTCCATTAACATCAGTGGTAAAGACATTGCTTCCGAACATTTTTTCAGTCAAGCAATTGATATTATAGAAGCTTCAACTATTCCTGCAGAAAAGTTAATTTTAGAGTTAACCGAATCAGCTTCTTTTTCTTATAATCAACATTCCCTTGAGCTCATTGAGAAACTCTCCGAGCTTGGTATAACCATTAGCATTGACGATTTTGGTACCGGTTATTCTTCGATGTCACAAATCAGTCACTTCCCTTTTCAGGAGCTCAAAGTCGATAGAGAATTTGTTGAAAATGTGAATGATGATTTCAAACGAAAAATTATCGCTGAAGCTACTGTAAAAATGGCAAAAGGTTTAGGTTTAGAAGTTGTTGCTGAAGGCATTAATAGCCAAGCAGATGAAGATACTTTAAGAGAATTTGGCTGTGATATAGGTCAAGGTTACTACTATGCTAAACCTATGGCGCTAAATAGCTATATTGATTGGCTAGAGAATTTAGATAATGGTCGCATCAAACGAGCGATGCAAGGTGAGTTCATTCCTGCGGGTAAATAAAAACCGCATCAAAGGATGCGGTTTTATTAATATATCTATCGTTAAATTTGGCAGAAATTTGACTTATCTTATAGCGATCTTCTTGTTTTAACTGCTTGATCAAGCTGTGCTAATAATTTTTCTGTGTCTGCCCAGCCAATACAAGCATCAGTAATTGATTGCCCGTAAGTTTTGACTTCACCATCAACTAAATCTTGGCGCCCTTCAACTAAATGGCTTTCTACCATAACACCAAAGATATCTTGGTTGCCTGCAGAAATTTGTTGACTAACATCTTCACAAACCAACATTTGATTTTCAAACTTCTTACTTGAATTACCATGACTGAAATCAATCATAATCTTAGTATTAAGGTTCGATGATGCTAATTGTGTCGTGACTTGTTTTACACTTTCAGCATCATAGTTTGGTGTTTTACCACCACGTAAAATAATATGACAATCTTCATTACCTGTGGTTTCAACAATGGCTGAATGGCCAAATTTAGTTACTGATAAGAAGTGATGAGGAGCACTTGCTGAACCTATTGCATCAATCGCTATTTTAATCGTACCATCGGTGCCATTTTTAAAACCTACCGGACAAGATAACCCTGACGATAATTCACGATGCACTTGGCTTTCGGTAGTACGCGCACCAATTGCCCCCCAACACATTAAGTCACCAATGTATTGTGGTGTGATCATATCTAAAAATTCGCCTGCCGTTGGCAAACCTAAATCATTTAAATCGGTTAACAATTTACGACCTATGCGTAAGCCATCGTTTAGTTTAAAACTGTTATCCATATACGGGTCATTGATCAATCCTTTCCAACCAACGGTAGTACGGGGTTTTTCAAAATAAACACGCATAACAATTTCTAAACTATCTTGATATTTTTCTCGTAATTTAACCAATTTTTCACCATATTCAATGGCGGCTTTGGTGTCATGAATAGAACATGGTCCTATAACAACTAATAGTCGGTCATCTTGATCATTGAAAATGTTACTGATCGCAGTTCTACCTGAAAATACAGATTGTGAAGCTTTTTCTGATGCTGGAAATCGTTCCAACAAAGCTATTGGTGGTAATAATTCTTTAATTTTTGCGATACGAACGTCGTCGTTTTGGTAGAACATAGTGATTTCTCTTACTTCTATTGATTCATTTAATATAATTTACGTCTTGTGTAGCCCACTTGCTAATTTATCAGTGTTAATACTCTAATACCAACATAAAATATCAAAAACACGATATAATAAAGCTAGCAATAACAAAAATGAATGCTGGTAAGATAAAAGCAATAAGAGGAAATTAATACTCATGATAAATACTCAATTACCTTTAATTGATTTACATCGTCATTTAGATGGCAATATTAGACCAAAGACAATTTGGCAACTCGCACAAAAACATAACATTACTCTACCGACAACTGATTTTGAGGCCTTTCTTCCTCATGTGCAAATTCAAGAAAGTGAAGCTGATTTGTTGGCCTTTCTACAAAAGCTTGATTGGGGTGTTGCCGTTTTAAAAACACTCGACGATTGTAAACGTATAGCCTATGAAAATGTGGAAGACGCATTTCTGGCTGGCATTGATTATGCCGAATTACGTTTTTCACCTTACTACATGGCAAAATCACACCAATTACATACTCCTGATGTGGTTGCTGCCATCATTGATGGTATAAACGCTGGCATGAAAGACTTCGATGTTAAAGTGAACTTAATAGGCATATTAAGTCGCACCTTTGGTGTCGAAAAATGTCAGCATGAGCTCGATGCTATTCTTGCGCACAAGCAACACATCACTGCTGTTGATCTCGCTGGTGATGAATATAACTTTCCTGGTGAACTGTTTATTGAACACTTTAAACAAGTTGACAAAGCTAACTTAAATATTACTATCCACGCAGGTGAAGCAGCAGGTAGCGAAAGCATTTGGCAGGCCATTAATCAATTAAAGGCGACACGTATTGGCCATGGGGTTGCTTGCAAAGATGATAATAAGTTGATGGATTATATGCGTACTCATCAAATTGCGGTTGAATCTTGTTTGACCTCAAATTATCAAACAGGAACAATCAGTGATTTAGCGGATCACCCAATTAAAACGTTTTTAGCAAATGATTTGTTGGTCTGTTTAAATACTGACGATCCAGCAGTTGAAAACATCGAATTAAAAGATGAGTTTGAACTGGCCTCACAACAGTTAGGTTTGACCGAACAGCAGATCACAAAACTACAAGAAAATGCGTTACAAGCGAGTTTTTTGTCCAACAGTGACAAACAAGCGCTGCTTAATAAAAAACAATCTTAAACACTAGATCAATTAGCAATATTTTAGGTAATATAGCTAAGTAGTTAAAAACGACTACACTTTACATTCAGTAAAAAACCCTTGATAGCAGTTGCACATTCTATTGCACTGACTAGAAACTTACTGGCACATATAATATATAGCCCCTTTAACTTGGCTGGTTCAGACCGGTCCTTAAAGTAGAGTGGCTATCAGTAATTAGAAGGTTATATCTCATGGCAACACCTCATATAGAAGCAAAAGAAAGTGAATTCGCTAAAACGGTCTTAATGCCGGGCGATCCATTAAGAGCGAAATTCATCGCCGATAATTTTTTAGATGATGCTAAATGCATTACTCGTGTTCGTAATATGTTTGGCTATACGGGCACATATAAAGGCAAACCTATCTCAGTGATGGGATCGGGTATGGGTGTACCTTCTATTTCAATCTATGCTACTGAGTTATACAAAGATTATGGCGTAGAAAGTATCATTCGCATTGGCTCTTGTGGCGCAGTTCGTGATGATATAAAAATCCGAGACATCATTATTGGTATGGCCGCTAGTACAGATTCAAACGTTAATCGTCAACGTTTCAACAATATGGACTTTGCCGCAACTGCTGACTTTTCTTTATTGCATAAAGTTGTCAATACCGCAGAAAAATTAAACACCAAAGTTCATGTCGGTAACATATTTACCGCTGATTTATTTTACACACCGCAGCCTGAAATGTTCAGCACCATGGAAAACTTAGGTATTTTAGCGGTGGAAATGGAAGCGGCTGGTTTATATGGTGTTGCTGCGGAATTAGGTAAAAAAGCATTAACGGTATTAACGGTTAGTGATCACATTAAAACCGGTGAGCAAACCAGTGCCGATGAGCGTGAGAGTACGTTTAAAGAGATGATGGAATTAACGTTAGAAAGTATTCTGTAACAGTACTTAACTCTTTATAAAAAGAAAAAGGTTAACTGTAACAGTTAACCTTTTTTGTTGCTTGTATAGTACTTTAGCAATTTAACGGGTTATTTCACTATAAAAACTGGTGCCATACTCCATTGGCTCTAATGCAAACATGTCAGCCAGTGTTTGCCCTAAATCTGCAAAAGTACTTCTTTCACCTAAATTAATCGAAGCCATTTTATGGCTATAAGCCAGCATGGGAACATATTCACGGGTATGATCATTACCAGGCCATGTAGGATCACAACCGTGATCGGCTGTAATATACAAGACATCACCTTCCTGTAATGCTTGATAAACTTCAGGTAAACGTTTATCTAAATACTCTAGCTCCTCACCGTAACCAACAGGGTCTCTGCGATGACCAAAATCTTGATCAAAGTTAACTAAATTAGTAAAAATAAGTGAATTATCTTCAGCAGTATTAAGGTGGTCAATCGTTGCATCTAATAAAGCACCAACCCCTGTTGCCTTAGTTTTAAGACTTATGCCTTGATGGGCAAAAATGTCAGATATTTTCCCGACACTTATAACCTTGCCTCCAGCATTGGTTAACTTATCCAATACTGTTGGTGCTGGTGGTAATACGGAATAATCTCGGCGATTACCCGTACGAGAAAAATCACTTTTATTGTTACCAACAAAAGGTCGGGCAATAACACGGCCAATATTTAAACCTTCGTCATCAAGCAACTGTCGAACTTGTTCACAATAACGATAAAGATTATCTAAGCCAAAAGACTCTTCATGTGCGGCTATTTGAAAAACACTGTCTGCAGAGGTATAACAAATCGGCTTACCCGTTTTCATATGCTCTTCACCAAACGCTTCAATGATAGTTGTACCTGAAGCATGACAATTAGCCAGTACCCCATCAATGTCCGTTTTAGTGGCTATTTTTGCGAGTAACTCGTCAGAAAAACTTTGTGTTTTGTTAGTAAAATAATCCCAGTCAAATAATACCGGTACACCTGCCATTTCCCAATGACCACTTGGTGTATCTTTACCTGTACTTATTTCAGCGGCATAACCATAGGCACCTTTAGTTGGTGCACTGCCTTGATAAGGAAAACTACGATTGCTTGCTTCCTCACAAGCTTTTACTACACCTAAATCCGCTAAGTGTGGGATATTTACAGCTACCCCTTTGTGGTCATAAAATGCTTGCGCTAAATTTGCGAAGGTATTTGCGGAAACGTCACCAAATTTTTCAGCATCGGGAGCGTGTCCAACACCAAAACTGTCGATAACTAAGATGATTGCTCTTGACATAACTTTCTCCTCTCTCAGTTAATATTATACCAATCGGACTAATTTATTGATCACTTAGCGAGAATTAAACGGCTTAAAGGCAAGGCATTGATTGAAGAGAATGGTTATTCCCTTGTCAAAATCAAT
>Ga0105355_10004460_pt1 | contig 11977 bp, 6 predicted proteins | sample GOMGulsemesocosm_2_FD_83508 | JGI IMG/M metagenome (GOLD analysis project Ga0105355, IMG submission 83508) | Methane-oxidizing microbial communities from mesocosms in the Gulf of Mexico - GOM9C Gulf of Mexico | ecosystem: Environmental > Aquatic > Marine > Cold seeps | place: Gulf of Mexico... | reverse complement strand
TACATTATCAAATTGGTTATAAGAAGTGTTATTTCCTGAGTTAGAAAAACTATTTCCTCCTCCGCCAGAAATGTTACCGCTCGAATTGTGACTTCCACCAGTATTATCATCTAAAATAGCTACTGAACGATGCATTAAATGTATAACCTCAACTTGCCTTACGCTTAATTGATTTGCAGTACCAAAAAAGTAAATGTTATTTTCCTTTTTATAGGTGAAATTTTTACTCTTTGTGTTTGATTTTCCATTACTCGATTGAGGCGTATTTTTTTTTGCAGATGAATAATTACTTTGAGGTTCGAATATTTTATTTAATAAATAATCAAAATTTATCGATTTCGCTTTTAAAGTAGCTATACCTGCATCATCTAAGGGAGTGGCTGTAAACACGTCTATTTTTAATTCATTACCAATATCATGAATAATATCTGCTATAGGTGTATTAGCAAAATCGACATCTAATAACTTCTTTTCGTGGTCCAATACTTTAAAATAAAAGTTCGATTTACGCCTTCTTTTAGGTCGTTGAACTGATTGATTAGTTTGTGATGAATTTGCATTGCTAACATTAATAGCTGCTCCATTTTCAAAAAGAAAAAAGTTGTCTTTAGTTTTTTCTACATACAAGTCATTAGCGAAGGCTAATTTGTCCATAGCTGCTTCAAAAGGAATATCTTTAATATAAGCTGTTAGTATTTTATTCTCTAAACCTGGAGAAAAAACTAAGTTTTTCCCTGAAACATCCATAATTCGTTTAAAAACATCGTATAATTTATCTCCTTTAGCATCAATAGATAAAAGATTGCTATTAGGTGTATAAATAACAGGGATTACTTTCTCTTGTGTAATTTCAACAGGTTTCTGGTGCTTTTTTATAGATAATATATTGCCTGTAAAATCAATACTTAACTCATATTCTTTACATAAAAACACTAACAAATCACTAACAGTTACATTAGAAAAATTATTAGCAAGTGTAATGTTATTTAATGTTGGAGAAACGTTAATATTTAATTTATGGACATTAGAGATGGCTAATAAAAAATTAGGGAGCGTAATATTGTTTACACTTATTTCGGTTTTTACATTCTCAGTTAAACCAACATTATCAACAGACAATGCTGTGAGTTGATTCTTTATATTTTCTATTCTATTATCGTTCTGTTGTGCTAAGCAAAAACAAGTGGATAATAATAGTATAAGTAGAATTTTTTTCATTTTTGTATAGATAGAACTAATCCATTAATAACGAATATACTTCTTCAATAGAAGTGGTACCGTTTTTAATTAATTGTATGGCATTATTTTTTAGCGATGTAATATTTTCGGTTGCAAGATAATCATCAATTTCTAAATCGTTATTTTTTATATGTGGTATTAACTCTTTTTTTATAGGTACGATTTCATAGATGGCTTTCCGTCCTTGATATCCTGTATGATGACATTGATTACAGCCTTTAGGGATATAGTGTACTCTTAAATTTTCAGGAATACTGAAGCTTTCAGGAAAATGATGGTTTTGAGCTTGCTCTTCGGTTTTACAAAGGTTGCATAATTTCCTAACCAATCGTTGTGCCACACTAATATTTAAAGTGCTGGCAATTAAAAATGGAGGAATCCCCATATCAATTAACCTCGAAATTGTAGCCCATGCGGAGTTGGTGTGAATAGTAGACAATACTAAGTGTCCTGTTAAAGCGGCTCTAATGGCCATATTAGCGGTTTTAGCATCTCTAATTTCACCAACCATGATAACATCAGGATCTTGTCTTAAAAACGTACGTAATGTACTTGAAAAGTCAAGACCAATACTTTCTTTTAGCTGAACTTGATTAATTCCTTCAAGTGTATATTCAATGGGGTCTTCTATAGTTAATATGTTGGTTTTATCATCATTCAATAATTTTAAGGTAGCATATAAAGTAGTTGTTTTTCCTGATCCTGTAGGTCCCGAAATCAAAACAATACCATTTGGTTTCTTAATACCTTCTTTATAGGTAGTTAGTTCTGAATTGTTAAAGCCTAATTTTTCTAAACTTATGTTATTGGTGTCTTTACTTAGTATACGGAGCACTATTTTTTCGCCGTAGAGCGTAGGTAAAGAAGAAACACGAATATCAAACTCATCATTACCGTTATTCATCGTAATTCTACCGTCCTGGGGTAATCTTTTTTCAGAAATGTCTAAGGAAGCTTTTATTTTTAACTTATTAACGATAATTGGATATTCTTCTAAGTTAATAAGGTAATGCTCTTTTAGTTTTCCATCAATTCGTAGTCGTACCCTACATTTGTGTTCGTAAGGTTCAAAATGAATATCACTGCTGCCAATTTCTTTAGCGCTAATCAATATTTTTTCTAAAAAATCATTACTATAATGTAGCTCTTCACTACCACTTGATTTCCTATAGTTTAATGCAAGTAAATGTTTTATTACCTCTTGGTTTTCCTTTATAAACTTTATATCATAATTAAATAAAATATTAAGCTCTTGTTGCAGTGAAATAGAGGTGTCGGAAGATTTAAAATAAACCGTATCATTTTCAAATGCTACTGGAACAATACCATAATGATATGCCTGGTCTGCAGTAATTAATTGCGTTAAGGAAGTGGCTATTGTATTGTCGTTTTCCAAAATATTATAAACTGTATAAGTTATTAATTAGTTCTGACCAATTTGCAAGATAAGAAATAGCAAAGAATAAACTTATGTAGCCTGCTAATGGTACTGTTTTTTGCGCATCATTTTTTGATAAAATCAAATGTAATAGTAGTGATAAAATTAGTGAGAAAACGAATAGAGTTATAAAGGAAATTAATGAAAAAGTGCAGGTTAAAGCAAAGAATAATAGAATATCTCCCAAGCCTATACTTTCTTTAATATCAATTTTCATTTTTAACTTAGTGTATAAATACAATACAGTTAATAGGATTAATATAAAGATGCTATTAAATAATATTGAATATAAAAATAACTCAAAAGAAGTTTCAAATACGTATAATATTCCGCTAATTAACCCAATAATAGGAAATAAGAACCACCAAACTAATCTTTCTTTTACATCCTGATAAAAAATCAGCAAAAACGTAAGGATAAGAGTTATTTTTAAAAAAATCATTAGTGCTAATCCTTAACTGTTTGGGTAGGCTTTCCGGATTCATTAATAATCCAGACATTAAAAACACCATTACCATTAAAGTCGGTTATAGCTGTTGCTTGTGCTTTAAAGGAATTATTGTCTGCGCTTATAATTTCGTAGGTGTAATTAGCAGTTCCGTTTTCTGCAACCGTTTTTGGAGCTATGTAATCAACCTCACTCAATTCATGTGAATATTTAGAGTACATATACCTATGGGTAGTTTGAGAACTGTGTATTTGCTTTAATTGTAATTGAGCCTCTAAACTTTTCGCTTTAGCTATTAAAGGCATTAAGTTGGGTAATGCTAATAGTAAAAGGATACCAATTATGGCTAATACAACAAGTATTTCCTGTAAGTTAAAAGAATTAAGCTTTTTATTTAATTTCATATGTCAAATATATGAATAACTATTATTTTTTTTGCAAATTCTAAAAAGATACAAGTATGATGAGTTTCAATAATACCTTTTTCAACAAGTGATGTTTTTTTTCGTAAAACGTGAAGTTAATCCAATCTTTTTACCAATATCAGTTGAATTTAATTGTGATAATAAATTATTAAACGTTAGTTTATTATCAATTACAAAAGCCAACACTTTTAATTCATCTAGTGTAGATTCTATAATTGTTTAGTTTGATGATAAATATATAAAATAATTACAACCTCATGCCTTCCTCAATGTCCGTGAATCGTCACCCAAACCAACCACGTTACAACACGCTACCCACAAACCAAATAAGCCCTTTTGACACACGTTTATACCACCGAGTAGGTAATTATGTTATAAACAAAAAAAACAGCCCGATTAAAGACTGCTTTTATGTTGTACTTTGTTAAAGTATGCAAGATTTTTTTTATTTTATTCTATTTAACAATTATATTTACATCCTTACAAATTCACTTCCGTTCCATCAGGTTTAATTAGATAATACTTCTTCTTCATAAATATTGACTGCGATTTTAAAAACATTAAATAACAGCTAGATTTTTCGACAGTTCTCTCATCAAGATACTCAATTAGAAAAAAATGCTTCGTGTAAAAGAAAGAGAGATATTCTTCATCTTTAGCTAAAAACAACTTTTTAAGTTTTGCTAATTTATTCTTTTTAACTTTTGAGCAAGAAATAAAAGATATAGATTCACTTTTTATGTTACTTTCTAATTCAGAAAGGGATATTTTATCGACTCCAAAAAACAATGGATTCAAAATATATTTTATAATTAATATTATAGGAATAAAAATTATAGCTATGGCTAAAAAAATCAACCCTAAAGGTGTTGTTGCAGTAAGTAACATCATATATATATATTAAAATTTCCAACGATAACTAGATTTACCTTCAATTGCAGACTTCGTACCAAATCCAAAGGCTGCACCAAAATTCTCATGAACACTAAATGAAAAATCTGCCCCTTTTCTTGAGATTTTGTGAATATCTGTAAACCTAAAAATAGTCCAACCAACTGTTGCAGTAGTTGGTAGTTCAATAGCTGATTTACCACCAATTTTTCCTTTATGCTTTTTTGAAAAGCCATAATCTCCAAATATTCCTGTTTCTATTGAAGCTCCATATAAAGTTCCTTGTGTCATTCCATTTTTCCCAACATAATGAATATTATGAGTTGGAGAATACTTTTGTAGTTTATTATCGTATTTTCCACCAATATTAAACTTAAATAAATCAGTCGTAGCTCCTTTAACACTGAAACCAGCAAGACCTCCATCAACAGAAAAATTAACAAACCCAAAGTCAACTCCTCCATTAATAGACCATTCGGATGATTTGAGTTCTAATTTTCCTAAAAACCCATATCCAAAGCTTCTAGATTCACCTATATCAATATTATATCCATCATTCATGCTACCTGACATCCCCTTGCCTCCAGAACTCCAAACCCACTTATCATAATCGTTTTTATAAACTTCTCCGCCATTAATCAACTGATGTGCCTTAGCTCTAATCCAACCAAACAATCCTCCATCTGGGTCAACTCCATTTATTGGGTTATTCCCCATACCTAAATAAGGGCTATGATACTGGCTATATGGGTCAGTTGTCAACCACCTACCAATTCGTCCATCCCAAAGCCTTAACTGAAACGCTTCTTTACCAGTTTCAGGGTCAAGCTCTTGCCCTTGGAAAGCATAACGATATGTACCGTTGGTCAATTTACGTTGCGGCATTGCCATCCCAAAAGGGTAATAGTCCGTATAATTACTTACCGTTGCTACATCCGTGGTAACATTTGTAATACGAACGTTATCTAAGGTGAAATATTGTGCTGGAGTTGTAGTATTACGTAACATAAATGCAAAGCTATAGTCGCCAGTTGCAGTTGGAGTAAAGAAAAAGGCCTTACTGCCTGAATATGCTTCCGGGTGTGTTTGTATCACACCAGATGTTCCTGAAACTTCACAGATAAAATTACCTGCAAACTCATTACTTCTTAATACATCATATTCAAATTTATAGGTGTTATTAGTAGTTAAGCTAGAAATAACTTGAGTTCCTTTATCAGTATCAGTTACTGCTACTTTTAATTGTTCTCCAACAATACTTAAAGTTGTAGCAGCTCCCACGGCAGTAAATGGTGTATAGTTACTTGCAAAATCATTTTGATATATTACAGGTACTCCTAATACCATAGGATCTTTTGTAATTACAGCACGTACATTACCCAAATGATCGGTTAACTGATAGGATTCACTATTAGTTTGTTTATGGTATACTCCAACTCTTGAAGCTCCATAAATTGGGTATTCTTGTGGTGTAGGAGTAGGGCTTCCAATATTATCAGCTGTGTACACAGCTATTGTATTGCCAGCTACATTCCTTACATAATAGGTAGTATTTACCACTGTAGTGCCACCAATAACAGTACTTATTTTTTGTATGCGTTGTCCTTTGTCATTATAGATAAAGTCAATACTGTTTGTACCGGCTACATTACTTACATTCGTAACCAAACCAGATGTGTTGTATTGATATAATACTCCTTCACCATTGTTTTGTGTTAATTGCCCAATGCTATTATAATCATAATTATTCAATACTTGTGTTTCTAAATCAGTAGTTACACTAGTATTTGGTACTGCGTCAACTACATGGTTTAACTGATTAGTTTCATCAGTATATTTATAGGTAAACTGATCCATAAGATTGGATCCAGCATCGGTATTTTTATTTCTATTTAAGGTTCGTATATTTCCGTTAGCATCATAGGTAATTCCGGCTACATCAAAATCAGTAGTACCGGTTACGCTTGTTGCTATACTGGCTTTAAATGTAAGTGTAGGTGTGGCTATGGCATGAAAACCATCGCTTAGTGTTACACTTATAGCCGCTTGTACGTCCTCTGAAGCTGCAATAACTTGATTTCTGTTTTCATAATCAGAAACAGCACTACTACTTGTTGCAGTGGATGAGTCGTATTTAAAATCGGCTCCTTCCAACCATTTGTTTTTATTGTAGGTATAGTAATAGGAGTGGGTTGTGCCAGGAATAGTTAAGTCCTTTGTTGCCCAATGGGTTGCCTTTATATTTCCGTCAAATCTATCTTCACCAGCAGCTGACGTACTTATATTGGTGTTGCTACGTAAATAATCATCTTGATGATAGTCTAAAGTGATTCCAAAAGCATCATTAGCATCATGCCCTGGATCCATTGCAGGGTCTAAACTAGGGTGATTAATACTCTTTAAGGAGCCATCCAAATTATATACATAATCAATACCTTGTATGCCTTCTGCTAGTTCTACACGTTTTAAAGGACCTTTTTCATAATAACTGTAGGCTACTTGCTCGGTGAAACTGACATCATCAGTTGATGTTTCAACTTTAACCAATTCTCCAACACTATTATAGTTGTACTTATGAATAAATGTATCATTAATTGTACTGTGTTTTTGATAATACACTTTTGTTACTTGGCTAGTAACATCATCATACACATAATCAATTGTTTTTACACCTAATCCATTTATATCTTGTATTACCCATGTTACACGACCATAAATATCATAGCTATACCATGTTTTACTTGTTTCTGGGTTTTTAGTAGCCGTTTTTACTACATTTCCAGCAACGAATTGTGGGCGTCCATAATACGCGTCTAAATTATTAGCAGATAACATAATGTTAAAATCAAAATCAACTACATCATATAATGTAATATTCTGTTCTGAACAGTTTACAGGGTCAACTACAGAAGTATTTGCATTAAGGATTGTAAAATCACCTATACATACGCCACTTTCTATTGGTCTGGCTTTATCATCATAATTAGTATATGAAAACCGGCTTAATGCTACTTGTTTGGAGTTTTGTGAAAAACGTATTTGTCCATCCTTCCTATATTTAAATTCTGAAGTTCCTAGGTCACGGTTTGCAGTTTTTAATAATTGAGTTGAGGAATTATATTTAAAAGTTGACTCCAAGGTGTGATTTGGAACCTCCACAGTCAAATCAAAATTATGCGCATCAAAACCTAGAGGTTGTATCGTTTTTGTTAAACGTCCGGCTTTATCATAATAGTTTAAAGAATAATCATAATAGTTTACTTTGTATCTTATTCCTGGGGAATCTATAGTATTAGTGATTGTTCCATCTAATTCTATAAATGTTTCATTATCTAACTCTTGTACGGTTTGTTGAATTCTATACACATGCCCGCCGGTTAATGAAGCAGATGTTACTTCATTTCCAGATCTTAAATCGTAAATTGTATACTCATATGGAACACCAGTTGTACTGTTTCCTAATAATTGTATATCATTATTTACTATTCCTTGAGGAATATGAACATCTACAAAACCTTGCTTTCCTATAACAGAAACTACATCATATTTATCCGGTCCTCCAGACCGTGCAGAAGCTAATGTTTTACCTTCAAGATCTGTAAAAACAACCGTTTCGTTATCTTGTATATCTATAACAACTGTTTTAGTCGCTTTTTGCCTCACTGGTTCATGGGCTTCAGGTATTGCTCCTTCCATATTCCCATTTGGGCCAAAATAACCTTTCCCGAAGGCATAATATAGTTCTTGTGCAGCCGGCACTGTATGTGAGTATCCATTTTTCCAGTTGTGCATTGCTATACCAGAATCAGGGTCAGTATAATGTTGTTTCTTTCCGCCGTATATTTTTAAAATTTTACCCGGGTTTAACTTATCATATACAGTACGCGAAAAGGGGTATTTAGTAACATCTTGATAAGGTTCGCTAGAGTTTGCATCATTATAATACCATCCTACGCTTCCTTGTTGGTTTCCTACTTCTGTTGGTAAGGAGTTATTTAACCATTGCGATTGATCATATTTTGTATTATCAGGATTTTTTATTAACCTATTAATAGTAGCGTAATGGTTTTGATTAGTACTTTTAGCATCAAGAGTTTGAAAAGCTGGTCTTCCTGCAAAATCATATTGTAATTCGGAAGCCCATATTTTGCCAGTTTTAGTGTTTAAACGTTGGTTTTGGGTAGCTTTTCCTAACTCATTATAATATATTACATTAGATCCGATTAAGTTTCCTTCTATGTCATAAACACAGTCAGAGGTCCAGTTTTTATTGTCTATTACTGGAAAGCATGTATCATCATTTGATAATAAATCTTCAAAGCCAGTAGCTGTGTAATTAAATTGAAAATTTGGGGTTACCGAGCTAATTTCAACTCTATAGTCTCTTATGTCATTCTGTGCTAACCACCAGTCTGTTTCACCAGTTACTGCACCTGAGATTAATTCATCATTATAATAAAAACGAAAAGTATAGTTTTCATCTTTAACAATTTTTATTACATCCGTACTAGATACTAAATTATGAATTTTTATTCCAATAGGATCTTCTCTACGATATAGGCCTATTATATCTTGCTGACTATATTGTTGGGCAATTACAGGGTCCCATTTAAACTCTAAGGTGACATCGTTTAAATGAGGTGAATCACCAAGATTTTCTCCTAAAATTAATTTAATTTTCACATTAAATGCCGTTTCCATAATGGGTATTGTTGGTGAAAATTCATTTGGAGAAGCTATTGTGTTAGGAAATTTTATAAAATTAGTTAATTCAATACTAGATGTTCCACCATGTATTGCTTTTTCATGAGATAATAATTTTGCGTCATTAGTATTATGAAATGTTCTTAATTGATTACCATTAATGTCAAAATCTATATCTTCTTGCCAGTGTAGTTCTTGTGAGTATACATTATTTAATGCGCTAATTATCAGTATAAAAACTAGTATTCTTATGTACTTAAAATATGTCATATACAATTTTAATTTTTATAGTTATGTCTATTGTGTTTTACTAATTTAAAACCACCAGTAATTGTAGTGTTATCTATAACTTCTGTATAGGTTTTAGTTACTTTTCCTCGTTCATATTCATAACAAACAGCTAAATTATTAGTTCCAATAATAAATGTTAATTCATCTAGTTCATTGTATACATAACTAGTCATTGTTGAAGCTATAGGATGTAATCTGAAATCATCAACAAATAAATTACCATTAGTTGTGGTAATATAAATATTATACATTGAAGATGATGGGGCATTAAATTTTTCATAATGATTCATTAACATCCAGTCACCTGCAGGGATAACTTCTCCATTGAATGATTTGGTCACCCCATTAAAAACTAAACGAGCATTTGTGTAATTATCTTTATGTATCCAAGCTGAAATTTTATAAGTTTCATCTCTTTTAAAATCAGCATTAGAATAGTCACAAGAACCTATTACTTGAAATGCTCTACCACCAGAGCCTATAGTTACAGAATATTTACCTGTGTGTGCTTTTACATCCGTTCTTCCATTTAAGTGGTTAGCTTTCACTTCACCATCAAATGCGTGTCCATTACTGTCTAATGCAAAATATTCAGCTCCACTATAATACATTTCAGTATATTTTGCATTAGATACAACCATAACTTTACTATCATTATCACACATTTTAGTTGCTGCATAATTATTATTAATATCCTTTATTTCTAAAGATTTTGAAAAATGATTGTATAACGTGTTTTCAGTTATTGTTTGCCAACCTGAAGATTGACTTGTAGTTCCAATACTCCAATTAAAATCATCTGTAAATCCTTGAAATGCTCCATTAACATCAATAGCCCCTTTCCAGCTATAAGACTTATGTTTTCTCCATACTTTTTCATTGTGAGCTGTAGGTGAACTAACGTTTCCAAAAACATTGCGATATTCCCAGTTATTATTCCAAGTAGTTATACCTACTCCAGTTTCCTTCCATAAGGAAGTTGCACTATCATAGATATAATTATAACTGGCTGCTTGTTGATTAAGCATGTTGTTATTGGTAAGGTCATCTACTTTAGCACCCATACCATAGCCATTTACTTCTCCTGAATATTCTGACTTAGTATATGCAGGAATCATTTTAGTTTTTAACTTTGTACCATCATCTGCAACAGTTGTTGTTTCTAGTGTCTCACCTGTTAAAAAATCGTGTTTATCAAAATATGTTGTTTGTGTATAACCACCTTTAGAAGTAGCAATACTTTCTAAAATTGAAGGGTATTTAACACTACTTGAAGAATATAACTTATGTATATCAAAGCTTTGCGCTACAAATTGAGAGGTTGGTGATTTTAAAATCTGAATAGCTTTTACGGATTTAAAGGACTCTTGATAAACGCCAACTTGCCCATCGGATTCCAAATTTTCTTTGTAATTATATTTTACTTTATTTAATAACTGTCCATGTAAGCCATATTGTGACATAAAATTTAACCTTCCTAAGTTATTTGTATATCGTTCTATAGTGTTTTTAAATAGCTGGGTGTTTTCTACTGTAAAAGCATGTGGATTATGTCCTATTTTTTGATTTGTTACTATTTTAAAAGCATTTTTTAGCTGAAACCTTTCTCCAGGACTAGTTTTTATGAAGCTATATGTATAGGGTTTTAATGTTTCAAAGTTATAATGAGTTTTAGATATTAATTCCTGAGTATTAGATTTTATGGATACATCAACATGTGAGTATAATACATTAGGGGCTGGAATTTCCGGTCCAAAATTATATGTATCACCATCATTAGACGGTTCATATGAGGTTACTCCGGATGTATAACCTACATAAGGATCGTTGTAGGAATAATGTGTTTCTGATGTATTAGCATCACCTACATATTTAATTGATTTTACCCGTAGGCCACCACCAATTTTTCCGTTTGGATTAGTAGAGTTCGCAAGTGCATATTGGTGATTTTTTTGCCTTCTTACTGAAACATATTGTAAACAATTATTAAAATCATCGTTTGTAGGTAGAACACAAAAAGAAAATTGTTCAACAGCAGGATCATAAGATGTTGTCTTGATACGTTCTGTAGTAATTGTTGCGTTAGAAATTTCTTTTACTAAATATTCATTGGTATGAAAACGGCGATTCAAATAAAATGAGACAAGCATTGGTTGGCCAACAGTAAATGTTTCATCTAATGGTGTATAAAGATTAGTGTCAGTAGGTAGATCAAAATTGAACACAACGTTTTCTGACTGCCAATCGATATTTTCAAGTGTAATCTTATTTTTATGATATCCATCACCAGATGGATCAATACCTATTGACTCTCCTGTACGATATTGTATATGTCTTGTATCTCTTCTGATCGCCTCTGAGTTAAAGCTATCAGGCTCATAGTTAATTTGCAATTTTGACCCTAATGGTGTTTGTATTTGGTTTAAACTCCAAGCTTCTGGATTATCTTTTAAATACCCCCAGTTGTCTTTATTATCTTGATTATAAGTATGGTAGCTCTGATCGTGATATTTGAATTTGTAAGGGGGTAATAAACTTACT
>Ga0105355_10004459_pt1 | contig 11979 bp, 8 predicted proteins | sample GOMGulsemesocosm_2_FD_83508 | JGI IMG/M metagenome (GOLD analysis project Ga0105355, IMG submission 83508) | Methane-oxidizing microbial communities from mesocosms in the Gulf of Mexico - GOM9C Gulf of Mexico | ecosystem: Environmental > Aquatic > Marine > Cold seeps | place: Gulf of Mexico... | reverse complement strand
TTGGGAAACTGAACCTAAGGCTGAAACCAAAGCAACACTAACTGAATATTTGTTAGACCGTTTTAGTGCTTGGTATAAAGACCAAGGTATTGCGACTGAAGTATTCCAATCAGTTCGTGCTTTAGGTTTGATCAATCCTCTAGATATTAACAACCGCGTACAAGCCGTTAACGCTTTCTCTAGCATGAACGAAGCACAAGCATTGGCCGCGGCTAATAAACGTGTATCGAACATTCTTGCGAAGAACGGTGGCGATGCAGTTTCAGCTGAAATCAATACGGCTTTATTAAGCGAAGATGCTGAGAAAGTATTAGCTGAAAAGGTTGCGGCTAAGCAAACTGAAGTTCAGCCTTTACTTGCTGACGCACAATATAAAGAAGCGTTAGCTGCACTTGCTGATTTACGCGCACCGGTTGATGCTTTCTTTGATGGTGTGATGGTAATGGCCGATGATGAAGCCGTTAAAACTAACCGCTTAGCATTGCTGAAACAGCTACAAGGTTTGTTTATTGCGATTGCGGATATTTCTTTGCTTCAGCAAGGTTAATTCTATTTGTAAATAATTTTCATTATGTACAAATATCTAAGCCTCCATCAGTGTATCTGCTGGGGGCTTTTTCTTTATATCAGCTCAATATTTCATGGATGATTCAATGCGAATTAAACTATTTATAATTTTTATATCAATCAGTCTTATTATTTCATGTGGTTCTGAATCAAGCTCTAGCGCTGATGATAGTGGCTCCACTGAATTAATACTCAATGCTTCGAATACAAACTTTACGAGTCCTTCATCATTCACAATATCCTCTAACAATAATGGTTTCATCTGTGATTCAGCGAGTTTACACTCCAGCGATGGCAGCTATGATTTACCAATAACATCTGGCTATCGACTTTTAAATACAAAGAAAACTATATGTGGAATGTCAAATTTACCCCATAACATACCAACAGGAACCTCTCTTGAAATTGTATATCATGAAATTGAGGACGAATCGAAAAGTGTTACGATTAATTATCCTAACATTGAAACTAGAATAAATAGTCTCCCGAAAAATTCCGTTTACGATTTTCATAATAAAAACCATACTATATATCTAGATCATGACCTCCATAACTTTCAACACAGCGAGTTTGACTACAGCGGTGCGGCAACATCATTACAATATATATTTAAAGATAAATTCGCTCTAGAATTCTCAGAACACCAAATAATGAGCGACCTTTTGCAATACGGCGAAACCGATAATATCGTTGCCCGCAGAGGCTTTTCTTTATTAGATATGAAGCGCATGCTCGAGCACTATGGCTATACTGGGTCGGGTTACATAATGCCTTTTGAAGAAGCCTTAGAAGAATATTTGGTTGAGCTACAATCTCATACTCCCTTTATTAGCCCCATTTCAATTGATGGTAGCTTGAATTTCGTCGCTATTATTAAGATCAATAATCAGAACATTACTTTCTTACATCCTCACCTAGGTTACATACTGCTTCCATTTTCAGAAATTAAAAATGGAAATGCTAGAAATAATGAAGACTGGGTTATTTTTATCCCAGACTTTATCCAAGAGTAAATATATAAATGAACAAACTAATCATCCTCGACCGCGACGGCGTTATTAACCAAGACTCAGACGACTATGTAAAAAGTCTAGAAGAATGGATTCCTATTGAAGGCAGTTGTGAAGCCATTGCTGATCTTTGCAAAGCAGGTTATACAATTGCTGTTGCGACTAACCAAAGTGGTTTAGCACGAGGTTACTTTTCTGTTGATGACCTTGAAGCCATGCATGGCCGTATGAGTGCTTTAGTCGAAGAAGCAGGTGGCACAATCGCTACTATTAAATTCTGCCCACACGGTCCTGACGACGCTTGTGACTGTCGTAAACCGTTACCTGGCCTAGTGGATCAAATAGAGAAGGAACTCAATGTCAGTGCTGAAGGAGCTTGGTTTATCGGGGATTCATTACGTGATTTACAAGCGGGATTATCAAAAGGCTGTAAACCTGTTTTAGTAATGACAGGGAAGGGCGAGATGACTTTGCTAAAGATGCTAACAACAGATGTTGAAGCTGAAATTAAGCAAGCTCCAGTTTATACCGACCTTGCTCATTTTGCCCGTAAGCTGCTAGCAAAATAGCCGCTTACGGAACATGGTTTTACTCTTTATAAAACCATCGCGGCAACCCAGCCCGCAACTAACAACGGCAAGTTGAAGTGAATAAAGGTTGGTATAACGGTATCGCGCATATGGTTATGCTGACCATCGGCATTCAAACCTGCGGTTGGCCCGAGTGTTGAATCTGAAGCCGGAGAACCTGCATCACCTAGCGCGCCGGCAGTACCTACCAATGCAACAATCGCTAATGGGCTAAAACCAAGCTGGATACATAGCGGAACATAAATCGCAGCGATAATTGGAATAGTCGAGAAAGACGAACCGATCCCCATCGTTAGTAATAAACCAACGATTAATAATAGTAATGCAGCCAAGGCTTTATTATCTCCCAGCCAGCCTGAAGCACCATTTACCAAACTTTCTATATGGCCAGTGGCTTTTAATACTTCAGAAAATCCTGACGCGGCGATCATGATAAATCCAATCGATGCCATCATCTTCATGCCATCAACCAGAACGCCATCAGACTCATGCCAGCGAATAACACCCGTTGCCGAAAACAATAAGAAGCCTGCCATCGCGCCTAACACCATTGAACCCAAATAAAGCTGAACTACAAATGCCAATACAATCGCAGCACCTGCAACCCATAAAGATTTTGCACTAAATTCTTGATCGATATGTTCTGTCTTTTCTACTAAAGCTTGATCATAAATCCGAGGCTTTCTATAGCTAAAAAAGGCTGCTATTAACAACCCTGACAACATACCCAGTGCAGGTATAGCCATCGCTTTAACGACCGATAACCCTTCTACTGAAACACCAGCACTTGCAACGTTTGCTAATAAAATCTCATTCAAATAGATATTGCCAAAGCCTATAGGTAAAAACATGTACGGTGTCACTAAACCAAAGGTTAACACACAGGCAACCAGTCTGCGGTCTAGCTGTAAGTGAGTCATTACTAACAATAGCGGGGGAATTAGAATAGGGATGAAGGCTATATGAATAGGCACGATGTTTTGCGAACTTACGGCAATAAGCATCAAGCCAACAAGCATCGAGGTGCGCAGCCAAAATGTATCACCGTGTCTCTGGTGACCTTTACCGTTAATACGCTTCAGAATTTTTTGTGCCAATAAATGAGGTAGTCCCGATAAGGATATCGCAACCGCGAAGCCCCCTAATAAAGCATAGCTCAAGGCAATGCCCGCTCCGCCACCAATTCCTGCATTGAATGCCTTCAGCGTAGTATCGATATCCATGCCAGCAACCCAGCCGCCCACAAAAGCAGCAATGATCATGGAGAGCATGACATGTAGCCGAGCAATACTCAGCACTAACATCAATATTACGGCAACCAAAACTGCATTCATAAAAGCACCCTTCTTTAGGCAAGTGTCGGCTTTAGATAACAGAATAAAAGCTGACCAAGTAGATAAGATGTCCGCAAGATAGCATAGCTGAGTGCAGAATGTGAGACTTCAAATTCAGATTAGGCCAGCACTGATCCTATAGTGACTTGTTCATTTTACGGAAACATCATTATACGTCTCGTAAATGTAGACACTCTGTAGATACAAAAAAACCCACGACTATTTACTAGGAGTGGGCTTTTTTCGTGCTTAAACGGTGACAGTATTATTGCTGCTTTCTATTGAACGCTAATCCAGTGAAAAATAATAATAGGAACCAAGTAAAGTAACCTGCACTTGCCGTAACTCTTTTCTTCGTGGCTTCCTCACTGTCATCAAATACGATAATCGGCAGTGCAGGGGCCTGTGGCTCATCATAGCCCTTCACTGTATTTTCTTCTAATCCAGTGATTAAAAGTAATTGACTGCTGCGGCTAGGGTTTTCACCGGTATGCCAATCACCAGTACCAGAAAAAGCGATATGCGTTCCGTTAGCAGATAAGGATGGATATACCGCATGGTGATTTTCGTTAATTTCAGTTAACTGCGTTGTTGAGCTTTGCTGAACATCAAAAATAAATATTTCATCATTACTAGCGCTATTCGCTCCATCAAAACTTCCTCGACTTCTAAAGACTACCTTAGAGCCATCGGCTGAGATATCAGGTTCATAAGAGTGCTGACTAGATGAATTGGTAATTTTCTTCAGTATCTCCCCGTCAAATTCTGCTAAATATATTTGATAGCGATTATTAGAATTACTTAAAATATTAGCATAGCTCGAAAATGTAACGTATTCCCCATTAGCTGATATTTTTGGTTGTAATGAGTCCCTTGAACTATCATTCGTTATTTGACGATCGACTCCACTGCCAATGTCTCCTGTAAATATTTGCCAACGGCGGTTGTTGTTTTGATTACTGAGAGGTCTACCTCTTGAAGCTACAACAAAACGCTCCCCATTATAATCTACATCTAGCTGGGCTACATTCGATCCATAATTGAACCACGATAGCTGTCTAAATTTCTGATTTGATAAGCGGTAGGAGAAAACCTCTTCGCTGCCATCAGCATTATTAGATTCTAAATTATCTGTTGATATAAATAACAGAGTACTGCCTTCATGATTCATACTAATATCATCAACATTAGTTCCTGCATGAATATTACTGCCGATTTGCTTTAAGGTGTTAGCCGTAAGATCAAATACATAAACTTCATTACTAGAATCAAAATTGGGTTGTGAAGGATCTAAATTACCATTACAAACAGCTGCGACGAAGAGGCCATTTCCGGATATTGCTGTGTTAAAACAGTGTCTACCTGCAGCATTGTTAGTAAGTTGCTGATAATCACTGTTTTCTACATCATATAAAAATAAATCTGTACTCGAATTTATCTTTCCGTTTCCTGCTAGATCGTCTCTAGATAAAACAGCAAGAAATTTACCATAATCAGATAATTTAGCTTTTTCAGTATTATTTGTACTGCCAAAAGATAGTTGGTCTATCTCTAAAATAAATATAATAACTGGGATTTCAAAAGTCTCGAATTGATTGGTTAAACTAGAAATTCTAATGCGTCCAGTTAGCTCACCTGTCGATAATGGTGATACTAATAATGTATAGGGTATAACCGCCGTACTATTAGCATTAACCGTATAACTAAGGGGCCCGGTTAATGTTAAAAAAGCAGAGTTCGTAACATATTCAATTTCAATATCTAAGGCATTAGCTTCTATATTTAGAAGCTCCATATTCAGTGATTGTGACTCCCCAGACTTAATAATAACTTTTTCTAGACCTCTTGCCTCTGTATAACCAATACTCCTTTGAGAGTATTTAATTGCGTGAGGTAAGGTAAACATTGGTACGTCATTTTGGCTATTACCGCCAGCTCCACGATAATATTGTAAACCGATTGTTGAATTTTTCTGTACACCAATTGTATAGTTTCCGTTATCGCCAAATAGCTCTTGATAGTGAACTTCTATACTATGATCTGCTTCTAATAATTTATACTGAAACGTATTTCGTCCAGAATTTGAATAAGCAGGAACATCTGTGAATTGAATAATTAACTCTCGATTTGGAGCTGTACCTTTAGACAAATAATGAACACTTCCTCCGTTACGGGGATTTAAATCTTCCCACCAAGCAGCAACACCTGCACCCATATCGCTAAACGATGTTGTACTGGGAATAATTTCACCACTACAGCAACCGCTACCAGAGGTGGTAAATGAAATAAAACCATTAGAGCTAACTCTTAATGAAGAATATGAAACATCATAGAAACTGAAGTTAAATCCAATATTAATACTGCTCGTTGAATCGTCACTTAATGATACTGAGACTTTATTAACATCAGCAGTGATATCATCAAAATCATAGCTAAAACCTGCTTCATCGGAGTCAGTATAATAATAACCACCATCATCAACTCCACTTATTAATGCCTGAGCTTGTCCAAAGCCAAAAGCCAGCATTAGTATTAGCGCGATCCGCTTCATGTATTTTTTCCTTTGAAATAATCAAAATTATTTTTAGTGCCTAATAAATAATTAACCTTGGGCATTAAAAATAACTCTAAAAGAGGGCAGAGAAACTCTGCCCTTAGAAGACCTATAACTACTAGTTATGGAGCAATTACGGGAGGGATTGTTGCAGCATCTGTTGTCCAGGTACTGTTGACATCAGCAGTTAAACTCAACTCATCTCCTGCCACTAATGCAAAAGTTGGTATCACCCATATAGTAATTGTCGTTGCTGCAGCATTAATCAAACCAACAGCATTAGTAATATCTGGGCCTACTGAATTCAACTGAAGCTGACCAGCTCCGCTCAATGCAAACAAAGCAATAACCTGAGCATCACTAAGAAGGATGGTTCCATCTGTTTCAGCTGCAGGAACTGCACCTGCTGTCGCATCACTAAATAACTGAGCAACATCAACGGGATGAGTAAAAGTAAAAGTTACTCCTTGCTGGCCTGCGATTGTAGGTAATGCGGTTGGTGAAAGCTCAATCGTACCCAAACCATCAAAACCAGCAAACGTAGGCGCTGTAACATTCGCATTATTAGCAGCCCAAGTATTACCAAAGTTATCCTGAACATTAGAATAACTAATGGATACGTGACCAGTCGCATCAGCGGCAGTCGAAGTTAAGCCTGTTTCTTCATAATCACCTAGAGTAAATACACCGCTACGGTTAGTTACTTGTAAGTTCTTACCCGCAGTTGTCGCTGTCGTGAACGGAATAGTTACCGTTGCAGAAGGCAATGCATTATGCGCTGCGATAGTATCTTCATGTAAAAATACATTCTGACCACCAAAAGTAATGAATGGCACGGTATCGTCTACGTTAATTTTAACGACTTCGTTAAAAGTTAACGTCAATACCGGCTCACTGGCTCCTTTGCTATAAACCGCCTGAGTCATGATAGGTGGCAATTCATCGTTAATAACAACTTTTGCATTAGCGTTCGTTGAAAGATTTCCTTCCGCATCAGCCACAACATCATTAAAGTTAATATCACGAGCGTTTTGCCCATCGACATTACCCAGTGTAAAGATGTTAGCAATACTAACAACGGCCAAATCAACGTTAATAGCCTGGTCATCACTGGTTCTTGTTACATCATTCATGATGCCCCAAGCTGATAAACCTGCTGTCGCTGTTGTAGCTGGAGAGTTGGCTGCACCCGCTGCTGGCTTCATACTATCACCCGCTAAAGGTGTTACCCATGCAAGGTTCTCAGTGAATGAAACGCCAATGGTACGCTGTGGTGATGCTGACCATGTAGTATAGGCTGTAGCATCATAAGTATTACCAGCAGTAATGTAGGCACTGTTCGTTGCAGTATCTTTTTTATTGCCTGCAAATAAGCTATCTAACGTTGGCGCTGTTGGTACTGCACCTTGGTCCGATAACATGCCTGCATTAACATTAAGTAGTGGTACACCAATTAGCGCTTGATCGCCTAAGTTTGATAGTTCACCACCATTTCCGTAGTGAGATCCATAAACACTAGAACTGGTTAAATCCTGCTCGCCATAGCTATCTTGCAAGCTGGTAGTAACGGGAACATTATCAGCCAGCGTAATAGACGTTTCTGAACCAGGGTTACCAAAATCATCCATAGACTTGATATAAATCATATCGCCAGGATTAACACCAGAAACTGTAAATGCAATTGCTGTTGCTTGGAAATCAGCCATTGAGCTATCAGTTTGAGGCTCAATAGTACCGATACCAACTCCTGTATCAGTGCTCTTTGCATCTGGGCTGCTTTGGCTATCAATAACAATATCTGTATTGAGTGCTACGCCATTGCGTTCAATGCGATATGCATAATCTGAAGCATTGCTTGGGGTAAAGCTCACACGGGCAACATCAATCGATACACCAGCATTAAGACCAAGGTTACCTGTATTTGGAGTGCCATCTTCGTTATAAATAATAACGCCTGCAGCATCAACAAGACCGGCTTTATCTAAAGCATTAATCAAGGTTGTAATTCGAGTATCAATCGTTGCATCTGCAGTATTCAGTTGTTGAATGCCGTTAGCAGTCATCGCCATATCAACATCAGCAAACGTGCTGCTTGCCGTATCTAAATCAGAAGCTAAACGTTGTGGGCTATCATCAACTGTTGCTTGAACTAGGTTAGTAACAACCGCAGCATTTTGGTTAAGCTCACGATAAACTTCGACTTGTAATTTGGCATAATCAGTATTGCCATCAACATCATCAAAGTCATACTTAACGGCATTACCACCAAGGCTATCATCGTCGTCTAAAAGATTTCCTTCAATATCTTGGAAATCAACTTTCAGCATGTAAATATCTAGCTGAGAACCCGCAGTGAAGTCAGACAAAGCGGTAATAGTCATTGAACGTGCATCAGCAGCTGCAACAACCGTTACTGGGATATAAGCATCTGCAGTCAAATCACGTACAATAATCGAGTTCACATCAATCATTGATGAAACAACAGGTTCGCTGAAATGAACGGTTAGTACGCTGGTTGTATCATCATGCAGTTTTGCACGAGTTACGTTTGATGCAACTTCTTCAATAGCGGTAACGAATGGGCTCTTAGTATCGTCACTCGTAATTGCAGTAGCAAAAACATTACCAACATGAATAACTTCAACTTCATCATTAGTTACAACACCTGTTGTACTAAAGCTATGAGAGGTAACACTGTTTACTTGATGACCACCAATGATAAAGGTTAAGTCTGAATCATTTGGTAAGCCCGCAACAGTAAAACTACCATCTGCTGCTGTTGTAGCAGGGTAACTTACTGTTGTGTAGGCAATTTCATCACCGTTGTTGCCGGTATGCGCACTACCATTAACATCTTTAAGTTCAAGATTTAATGTTTGGTTAGCAATTGGCTCATGCGTCGTATTATTTCGTAGAACACCGGTAACTGTCGCACCTTCTGTGCCGATAGCCGGAAGTACTGCTTCACCAGCAACAGCCGTGAAACCATCAATAAAGTTATTAGTGCTACCAGAAGATGTTTCTTCTGTCGTTCCTTGATCACTACGGCCGTTATCAAGAACTGCTGAAGGTTGAACGGTAACAATGCCACCAAGGAAACCAGTAGGTGGAACGATGACTAAGCGGATAGACCCACCTAAATAAGCACCTTTGTCTGTAATCGTAATTCCGGTAACCGGAATATTGGAGAATTCATACGACCCCCCGTCATTAGTCATAGCCGAACGACTACCAGCAAAGACTGTAGCACCCACAATAGGGTTGCCATTAGTATCTATTACAGTTCCCATTACGGTTCCAACTGGAGCCGATACACGAGCTGAGTTATTACCCGTTTCAGACGTCGTCGAGTTAGTTGTTAATGCGCTGGACTTATCACCGTCGACTAAGCAACCCGTTAATAGAGTTGTAGTTGATACAAGTGCGATTGCAGTCGCTAATTTAGCTTTTTTAAATAATGTGTTTTCCATCTGTTCCTTTCCTAGATAGCAGATACATCATCCACCTAATGAAAAATTTCAATAGGCAGTTTGATCAAGAAAGAAAACAAGGAAGGAAGGGCCGTATAAGGCAGAAAACGTTCCTTGTTTCACTAGAACTATTATTCTAGCCTGAGGAATTCATTTTAAAGTAGTTAGATATTTTAAATTACGAACAAAGTACTGGTTATTATTTTTAGCAACGTGATCTAATTCCACCTTTTTATGATTTTGGTTTCCATAAGTTAATACTTATATCGCACGTATCTTTTAACTATTGTTTAGTAATAATCCCCGGCTTGCGGGTAAAATCTAACGACTCGGTCCACAGCCGTGAAAATGGAATACCTACTATAACTTTAAAATTCCAACCATAAACAGTTCAAGCAGATAATATCAACAGCATTAAAAACATCTGTACAAGACCTCTACCTAAGTTTCGTAATCCTTCACGTCATAAAAATACTGCTTTCCTTATCTTACTGAGTTTCTCTTTTCTAACTTCTACAATGATAAATACTGTTCAAATAATTTAATTAAAGATCGTTCTCAAATATTATTTCCAAAATTGCCATCAATAAGTCTCTTGTCTGATAGGAATCTGTGAGCTTAGCATTGCAATGTAGTTATTTGATAAGATAGGGCAGAGTAAATATATTGGCATTGTCGCTGATAGAACGTCAATTGCTCTACATGCTTGTATTGTTGCAGCTAATCTTTACGACCTTAGCCTTGTCATCAAAAACAACATCAAATGTATTAAATCGGATACTCCAGTATTTCCAGACATCATATTTCAAAGATTTTGTTTTATGCACAGAAGGGTGGCAATCGCCAGAATGACACCGTCTTTTGTCATACCTTTAAATACTTTACCCGCTAACAACCCTTCGTTAATAATTGCATTAAGGTTTTTTAACTCAGTTTTTTACAGGAAATATTAAAATATTTTTTATTGTTTTCAAATGAGCCACTCGCTTTATGATACAAGTATTGATACTGCTCATCTTTTGTTTTGAAAATTAGTTTCTTTTTGCTAACGTCTTATAGTTCAACCTCAGTACAGCGTGGGATGAACCCGGAGTGTTGATAATTAATCGAATATAAGCGATTTCTTTGTTCAACAGGATGTAGTTTTGTTTGTGTGTATACCTTCTTTGCATCTAGCAACGTTTTCTCACCATTGCCTATTATTAGCTTTGGTGAATTCGCACATGCTGTTAAATAAATTACTGCAATTATTTTCTTCAACATATTACTTCCTTACATTCAGTTAAATTATTTCAGGTTTTATCTTTATTAATGGTTACCAAAAAGCTCTATAGCGCCTATAATAAGCGTTATAAGCACCGTTTTCCTTATCCCAACTTTCAATAATTTCTCTTTTGTTTTTGTTCTTTATTGATTTTCTTATATTATTAATTGGTCCCGCTAGCCTATCAAAACGATTTTTAAAACCCTCTAAATTATTCAAAATACGTTCACGGGCTCTCGTATTTCTATAGCTATTTATAGGAAATGAATTTTTTTAAGAAACGAATATCATCATTAAGATCTTGGCTAATTAAACTCATTTCATCCCAATTAATTTCTGATATTTCTGCAGCATCGATTAGTAAATCGAGGTTATCTTCGATGTTTGTAAACGTTTGTTTCCTTTCTAAAGAGAGTGCTTTGAAATCTTCACTAAAAACATGGTGTGAAAATAATAGACAAATAACTATCAAATATTTCATATAGTTCTCAACTTTTTTTGTTCGAGTTATTTATCATTCGACTAGTTAAAAAACAAATTCCATTATTTTTTATTAAAAAAAAAGAGAAACCCATTTCTGGAGTTTCTCTTTTTAACTAACTTAAATTTTATTTTTAAAAATCCAAGTTAGCAACTCGCAATGCATTACTTTCAATAAATGCACGACGTGGTTCAACTTCATCACCCATTAAGGTAGTAAAGATTTGATCCGCGGCTACTGCATCTTCGATCGTTACTTGCAGCATACGGCGATGTTCAGGGTCCATCGTTGTATCCCAAAGCTGCTCAGGGTTCATCTCACCCAGTCCTTTGTAGCGCTGAATGTAGTGACCTTTACGCGCTTCGTTAAGCAACCAAGCTAACGTTGCTTTGAAGTTTTCAATAGGTAGTACACGTTCGCCACGCTGTAGGTAAGCGCCTTCTTCAAGTACCGCTTGAAGTTCTGCGCCCATGTCGGCGATTTTCTTGTAGCCTGTTCCCATGAAAAATTCATAGTTGAACAAGAAGTTGTGCGGTATTCCGTGTTCCATGACTTCTACGCTGAAGTTGCTGCTACCACGCTCGCTATCTTTTTCAACAACGACTTTGTAGTGGCTGCCTGTGCGGCCGCTTTCTGGCAATAAGGCTTGGAACTTCTCAGCCCAATCTTTCGAAAAAGCTTCGTCTTTAAGCTCTGTCTCGGTGATACG
>Ga0105355_10004457_pt1 | contig 11984 bp, 22 predicted proteins | sample GOMGulsemesocosm_2_FD_83508 | JGI IMG/M metagenome (GOLD analysis project Ga0105355, IMG submission 83508) | Methane-oxidizing microbial communities from mesocosms in the Gulf of Mexico - GOM9C Gulf of Mexico | ecosystem: Environmental > Aquatic > Marine > Cold seeps | place: Gulf of Mexico... | reverse complement strand
TTTCAGCGGCATTTTTCTCCGCTTCTTTTTCAGCTTTTTTAGCGGCTTCTTTTTCCGCTTTAGCTTGGGCCTTAAGCTCTTTTTTAGAAAGCGTTTGACGCTCTTCTTTAGGGACCTTTTTATCCGCTTTCTTGTCGCTAGGCGGAGTAGCTTCGGCAGGTAGTGTGCCCGATGCTTCTGCGATTGCGAACGCTAGTGCCGAGATAGATGCTGGGCATAATGTTACGAGTTGAGTCTTAGCCATTTTATATAGTCCTTGAGGCTTGTGCCCCGGTAGATAAAAGATATTGTGTAGTGTTCAGTTTTCTTTGCTTCACCCTTTAAGCTTAGGGCAATTTTGCGATAATGCAAATTTTATTTTTAGTTTATTTCGGCACGTTATTTCTCCTCTAAAATTGTTTGTTCCGGCCATGCAATTAACTCTAGTTGAATATCTGAGAACTGCCAACTTTTATTTTAATTAAATTGGCAGCGCCCCGTTATAGGATAGTTTGGTACGCCTCCGCTACCTCTTCCTCGCAGCTCTCAAGCTTGGCAATAATGCTAGCCTTGTGCTTGGCATCCAACTCTACATCTTTCGTCTTAGGCATCACCCAAGCTGACTGACGCTTACCATTCACACGTAGACGACCATCGGCCGCGCCCGGTACTTTCAATTCGTGGAAGCCTGCGTCGTTGAGAGCATGTTTTAGTTCTGACGTCTTCTTGGACGCTGTACCTAAAATAGCCTCATACGGGCTCACGTTACCCCCATTCTGGTGCATCTTTAACAAGAACATTTGGCAAAGTGATTTCCACGTCATGTAAGTGTAACGGTTGAGCATGGATTCATCATCGTCTAATTCATCTTTAACAAGCGATTCCGCCCAGTCCAGTGACGAACGCATAACCTGTTTTGTGTAAACCGTTTCCGGCAGGGTGTACGCATCAATGGTGTCAATTTTCATATTTTTAAAGTAGTACGCGATAGCTTCCACATTCGCTTCGAGGTACTTAACTAACTTCGCATAGTACTTAGCGTCCCGAGGGAATACTTCACAACGCAGCATACAGAATCGACGTTCATCCGAGGTCACGAAAAGCGCGTCTTCGTGGTTGGTGAACGCGAGCATATTAGTAACGTTTGGAAGCGTCACGTAATCTTTCTGCATCGCCCTGATTTTTACCGTGTCCTCTGTGATGAAAGACTTCAAATTTTCGGTAATAGTCTTACGGGCCTTTGCGGCATACAGCTCATGAATCAGTACCATTTGTGAACCAGACTGCCAAGAGTTAAACTTCTCTTCAAGTGGCTGCGTGGTGTTCAGCTCGTTAATGTTCTTCGGACCAAAGATAGGCTTGATTATCTTGGAAGCGATAATGGATTTACCAATACCTTTACGCCCTTTGATAATTGGTGCCCACATAATCTTTTTACCGGGGTTCTGGTAATTAAGCGCGATGAACTCCAACACAATCTTACGTTCGCGTTCGTCCGGGAACAAGTACTCAAAATGCTGACGCAGGGGCTTCGTTGGACCCTTCTTGCATCGCACGTCCGCAGCGCAATAAGTGTTAAGCAATTTACTACGTTTGTCCAGCGGGTCCCGGAACGTTCTTTCGTGCGCCGGGGAATAGCGTCGGGCATCTACTTTCTGTACTGCGCCGATGTCCGTTAGAATTTTGAACGGTGACAACTTGGTATATCCAAAGTCTTCATTCATCTCTGTGTTCTTGGTGTTGAAACCTTCCGGTTTATACTCCAATTCTGCACGGCGATTATAGATAATATTTTCACTAGCAATATAGTAAAAGTCGTCAAACTCCCGGATGTACTTATCAATTACCGGGCCGTCTAAATCATCGTCGATGTCTAGGCGTTCTTTTGCTTCGGACTTCTCGACTTTCTGCGTCTTAATCTTAGACTTAATTTCGCCTTTAAGGTCCGCGAGTGACACGTCCTTGACGCGGGAGCTAATCTTCTTAAGCATTGAGTTCAATTGTATTGGACTAGTCTTGTTAGTCGATACACTCGCAGCGGCCATAGTCAAAATGTGGTCGATGTCGTTCTCAAGCGATTCTGATTTTTGTATACGCTCTACGATTTGGTCGTGGGACCATTCCAAGTCATTATGGTTCCGTGAGTGCGATTTCCACACCGACTTAACGGTAGTTTTAATCTCGCTTAGTTTCATTGGCGGGCTAAATTTAAGCTCGTTAATTTCCCAACAAAAGTCCATAATCTCTTGCAGTGGTTTACCCTGACCAATTAACGTCCCGGCAACTTTTGCAATGTGGTCATTACGGCCGCCTTCTGTCAGCTCCGCAGTAATATCTACTTTGTCGTTGACAGCGTTGTTTAGCTCTTCCTGTTCCCATAGCAGTTCGGGCGGAACTTCGATTTTTTGCTCGGGGTCGAGTAGCGACTTTTTCTCGGTTTCGTAGAAATAAAAGTGCTCACGCATATCTCTTGGATGCGCGGGGAGGTACATTGGTCGCGATAAAGCTTTGGCTGATGTATCGACGCCTGTACTGCCAAACAGGTAATTAAGATAGATAGTCGTTTCAACGTGCTTACCTTTGCTTACAGGTTCAACGTATGGGATAACCACACGGTAACGGTTGCCCTTGCCTTCCATCTTGTGACTATGCGTGGTGTAAATGCAATAGCGACACTTGAGAGGCTTAAGGACCTTACGGATACCCTTCGGGGTAATGTCTGAGTTATCTAAATCCAGCGTAGCCCCGTAATAGAACTTGACTGCACTCGCGTTACGCTTCTCACCTTTGAACGATGCAAAAACGAAATACGGGCCGTCTTTTTTCTTACGTGCCACCGCGGTTGAAAGATTGGAGAACAGCTTATCTATACTTAGCTTCTTCTGCACAATCTTGGAATTGAATACGGATGACCCAAGCGCGATTACTACTTTTTTCTTCGCCATAATATCGCCTTAGTCCTGTTCAGTTATTGGTAGAGTAATCATTTTAGTCGCTCCTCTCCCTGTGATGGGGGTGTGCAATATTATGATGAAAAGACATTCCTGTAAACTAGTATTTTTGCTCTAGTGTATCGTGTCTTCGTTCTCGTTATAGATTTCGATTAGCTCAAACACGCCTACTTCTATAGCCATCGCATCTTCAAAGAGGTCTGTCAATTGCTCTAGCCTTAGCTCGCTAAGTAGCTTACGGTCCCAACACGCTTCGGAGGCGTCATTGTAAGCGTTGGAGGCTTCACGCAGGGCCATGACATCTTCACAATCCTTTACGAGCGTTATCTTAGATACTAGGTCCCGCTCAAGGGTATCACCCCGGCGGTCTAGCTCTGCTATAACCTCTTCCACGTCTGCCCAGAATTCGTCGCGGGCAATAAAATCATCTGATAATTGGCTCATATAGGTTATCTCCAAGTATAGTTCTCAAGTTCCAAAATGCCACAGTAGTTTTTGTGTAGTGTCCCTTCCCGGTCTAAACGCTTTAAATATCCTGCGTCTTCGTCGGTACACCACCGGGCTTGCACCCAACCATAGCCCTGTATCTTTAGCCAAACGCCGCCGGAGACTGCCCGGTACAGCTTGAATTTAACAAGGGCCTTGCTTACCCGCTCGCCTTGCGCGATTAGCATCTCGCGTAGCTCTAAGGTGGTTAAGCCCTTCCGTCTAATGTATATCGCTAGGGCGATACTGACAAGCAATGAAATTATGTGAATCATTTTTGAGTACCTTCTACTGAGTCCCATGGACATATGAACGCTTTATCCGGTGGCCCTATCTTGCGACGTTGCCTTTCTACGTCCTCAGTGTCCGTCGTTCGAACATTAAGCACCACACCGTATACATGCCATTGGTAGCATACCTCTGGGTCCTTAGCGGGCTGTTTAGGGCCTGCAATCGAATATAAAACAAACGTGGCTACTACGGCTATATAACAAACTATACTGATAAGGTGCTTATTCATCGCTGCTGTCTCTATGCTTTAATATGGGAACACATGGCCGGGTAGATGTCTGCTAGCAAGACCTTAATAGGTACACCTTGCATCATAGACAGCTTACGGAGTAGTGCGACGGTGTCCATAGCTTCTTTCTTGATTGCTGGGAACTCCATGCCGCTAGCGATTACTCTGTCCGCAAAAATCCGCATTTCAGCCTTTTTGCCTAACAGCTCCGCGAACATCCCGCAGGATATATCTGTAGACACGTCCCCCGCTCGGCTCTTTTGGGTCCCCACCATGCTAGCAGTAGAGTAGCCATAAGTCGGCGCTGCTTCCGCTCGCAGGCTCACCATGGTTAGAAAGGCCCCTAGTATTGCTACAGTGAGGACAAAGCTTAGTACATTCTTTAGACGTTCGGTCGGTTTCTTCATGAGGTGTTGCTCCGTTCAATTGGTCTTCGTGTGCCTGCGCTTCTGCTAGAAGTTCGGGCGTGATTGGTATTAGGTCGGGCTTCTTCTTCGGATGTGTCTGCGAAGGGTGTAGCCCTATTTGGAATAGTATCTCCCCATCTATCACCATGCCCGCGTGATGCGCCCAGCGTAGATACGAGACGCCGTCTTGAGTCTGTAAGACCTGTGCGCCCGTCATGTATCGGAACCGTCCAAAACCTAGAAATTTATTTAGTCGGATATGTGCTGGCATGGTCTGTACTCCTACTCTTGTATTGGTTGAATTGAAAGCGTGTTTACCCGGTAGATGTCTAGCCCTGTTTCTGGCTGGATGTGTACGAGCTCTACATTACCAAGCAACTGTGTCTCTACGTCCAACACACGGCACTTGACACCCTTCTTGAGGATTATCGCGGAGTCGTTAGCATGGACAGGGTGCGCAATGACAATCTCTTCTAGCGTTAGCACTAAGTCGCCTTTTTCGGGGCGCTTGCTGAGAAACTGGATGTTACTAGGGTCAAAGGGCTTGAGCGGTAGAATCGGTGCGTGTACCTGTGCTTGGTTGGCCCCCGGACCTTCGAGGAATACGCCTTGCGCATTCAGACGCTTTTCGATGGCTTCAAGGTCCGCTACCACCCACTCTTTAATCTTCGGGAGAATCTGGTTTATCTGGTCCGCGTACAGCTCCGTTAGGACCACGTTAGAACCGACGGACAGTTCCAATTGGCATGAGTCTATTTCGCCCGGGTCGTTGCGTTCGTCGCAGCAAAAATCGCACTCGTCCCCGTCGTCCATACCCTCTTCGTCACAAGTACATTCCTGCGCCACCGGGGTGCTTGTAGTCCGTGTTTCGAGCCAAAGCAGGCTACGCAGTTGGGCCCCCTTGTCGCTGAGTTCTTTCAATAGTGTTTTGATGTTCGCGCCACTCGCAGGGCTGGTAAATCGTTCTAAGTTGTTCATAGTCATATCGCTCGATTGTTGGTGTTAATTTAAAGATAGTACAAAAATTACATACGGCAACTTTATTCTGACGCCGGGTTCAAACGCTCCCACTCTACGCGCACCATATCGGTTACTTCTGCGTCAGGTAAAGGTGACTTAAACTTGTTGTTCTTGATAAGCGCTAGGCTAATCACGCCCGCTCTGTTGGTGCCCTTTTTGAACGCCTTGACGATGGCCTTATGGACGCGCTCGTTACGGGTGCCTTTTTCTTTTTTAACTTTTTTAGATACGGCCTTCTTTTCTGGGAGGTCGAAGTCACCGAAAGGGTCCGGCGGGGTTTTCTCCGCGTCCTTCGCTTTCTTCACTTTCTTCGCAGCCTTGACCAATTTCTTAGCGGCTTTCATTGCAGCGACATCGGCTAGGTAATCCGTGTGCGCTTCTTCCGGGGTGTCACCGTAACCGCTGGCTGACTCTTGGATGTTAACGAACTTAGGCCCTACACAACACCATAGGCCACCGTCCATGAACATGCGACATTTCTTGCTTTTCTTAGACATAACATTTACCTTTTCTTCGTGGGGTTAATTTAAGAGTAGTCGGCATCTTGGAGACTGCCAACTTTTATTCATATTAATTTCACACCGGGGCTAACGTTGTACAATAGGCAGGCCACTTTCTCCATATAGAAAGCGTTCTTGTACTCGAATAAGTCCGAGTGGCCGTGGAGTACGCCCGTTAGGTCGATGTTCATAACCCGGGGGTCTGAGCCCTCGTAACCATAAGCGCCCATGGCACCCCAAGCGTTCGGGATTATTAGGCCGATAAATGGTATGCGGTCAAACCAACGTGCCACCCGGGTTGGTACATCTTCTTCGGTGTGTACTACAATCACCTGTTCGATGTTTGGGGGGAACACAGTATCTACATTCAACGCGGGGTTAATCAGCAAGAGCGTTTTAAACTCCATGCCTAATTGCGCCGCACGTAGCAGTATAGCGCACCCATTCGAGTGACCCACCGCGTAGCATGGTTGTGAGGGGAACACTTGTTCATGGGCCGCTTTGAGCTTCTTAGCGACTAGTCTGTTCTTGAACAGCACTGAGACTAGTCCGAACCACCCATACTTCCACGATTTAACCAATGTACTCCCGGGGACCGCTTTTAGGTACGGTCGTAGACGTTCAACGGAACCCGCGCCCCCGTCGGTAACATTAAAGCCATGTAGTAGATATGTCTTCATAAAGTTTTAGTCCTTATTGCAGTCGATGACGTATTTCGCCATAAGTTCTGACATACGCGCCTTGATAAACTTCTTGCATATGCCCTCGGTTTTAAAGTCTTCGTTCAGCATGAGTAAGTTGTACCCTTCCCCCGGCCGAACGATGTGTAACTTAATCTTCCAATAACTGTGCTGTACTTCCCCCGTAGGTGCGATAATGAGCCCACAAACAACGTCGTTAACTTTAATCTGTATGTCCGGGCGTTGCTTCTTCGAATTAAACTTTATTTTGATGGTTGCCATACGCAGGCCGTCCATTCTACAGGGGTGTCCGTCGGCAATAAGTCAACTTGAATTTTTAGCTCTTTGCCGAGGTTAAAGATTGGTACATCCGGGAACTTTTCCAAGGTGAAATAGTAGGACGTGTCCTTCTCGCCGTCTTCCTGACTTGCCCATATACGGTTAGTCATTGTGGCTGCAAAGCGCGTCATGCAGATTACCCAGTCACGGCGGAGCGTTATGGGAAAGATTTTGCTTACGTCTTGGTCTAGCGCCCCGGTTGCTTCCTTAAGCTGACGGAGTACTTCCTCATACGCTATGCGGTTTGGTATTTGGTTTTGCTGGTGCATATGTACCTACCTTATTGCATGTGCTCTGGGGCACGTTCTACGAGATGCCCGTTAGGGTGGTCTGTAATCATAATCAACACGCCCGCGCTGTCACGAATGTACTTAACTTTAGCGGTACGCGGCTTGACTCTTTTCGAGCGTTCGATGTTAGCCGCTTTACGTTTTAACTTAGCGCGTTGGTTGCGCTTATTTGAGGATGCCATAGTTTAACTCCCAAGGGTTTGTACGGGCTAGGCATAGATTATGCTCTGTGACTAACCGGGTGGTGTTCTTTTTAAGGAACTTGATTGCGGCAATAGACGACGTGAACTTCTTGTCGAGCTGTACCATATTTTCTTTACCTGAGTCGAAGCCGTCCACATTGGGCGGGTACACCCATAGCTTAATAACCCAATGTACTTCACCTAACCACGGGCGGGGGCGTTGGATTACTCCACACGCTTTAGGCCCGAACTTTATGTACCTGCTGCGGTCTGCGTCTTTAAACGCTGTCTGGTCCGGCTGTAGCGGAAACAATCGGGTAGTGAATACGTGGGGGTCCTTCATTGTGGTGGCCTCGGGTTGGTTTCCATACAGTAACTATAGGCCATATATTACATACTGCAAATTTATTTTATTACAGACGCAAAAAAGCCGCTATACAAGCGGCTTCTTTAGATCGTTAAATGGCTGGGTCCTCTGGGGCAGTTCTACTCAGTACCTATGTATCCGGTACTTGGATGGAGAGGCGCTTATCGGTGTCTTGTTCACGGGGGATTTCGATACACACTCCGGCTGAGTATGTGGGCGATTCCGCTTCGTCAATCAAGCCATTATTCGGACTAACAGTTTCCTTGTTAGCGCATAAGGTGACGTCGGTTTCGTCAAAAGCTATTGTGGCCCACTCCGGCCATTGGCTTGCGCTGCAACCGACTAACATTAGCGTGAAAGCTAACGCGATTAAAGTCTTCATTTGCGTACCTCAAATTGTAGACAAAAAAGAGGCCCCGTTCAGGGACCGACTTTCATTATTAGATTGATCACCCCCTTCATGTGCGGCGAAGCCCGCAATAAGTTCGGTATAGGTTTTCCGTCTAATTGATTAACACAGTAAACCCGTTTATTAATTAAGTACAGTACTTTTTAACTTTATTTGTGATGCGTTATCGTCATCGTTTCTAAGTCGCAGTTAATAATAGCAATTACACTGCCACAGTCTTCCGCTGCATCCGACGATGGGATTAATGCACCATCTAATATCGTGGGCAAGACTTCGGCCGTCTGCGTTAAAATGATGTCCTGTGAGTAATAATAATAATTGCTCTCGAACAGGATGATGCAATCGTTTTGGCTGATAGCGTCGGTGTCTTCATAAACGGTTATGGTTATATTATTCATCTGGGAAGTCCTCTTCGTCTAACCCGGCGTAGTTCAATGGCTCAAAGATGATATATTCATCCATTCCCGGTATCGGTGCTAGCTCTAGTAGTAAATTGGCCGCTAGTGTCGCGTCAGACGATTTAGCGAAGCCTTCTGATAGTATTACTGACGGTTCACGGAAGCCCGCGCCTACGCCTGCTATGTGCGTTTTAACAGTGGCAACAAAGAACTTGCCTCGGTCTTCAATAACTGTAGGGAGTGACACCACAAAAACCGTATCACCTTCGTAGTTGATAGCCCGGGGGCATACCAGAATAGGACCAATAAATTTAACCATCTTCGGACTCTCTTAGTGGTGCATCCCACTTTAATCGGCTGTACGTTGCATGTAAGAGCGATTCTTCTAGCCCTTCTGCGTGTAGCGGATAATCCGACGCTAAGGCTGCTGTAAGGCTCTGTACCAGTCTTGCCACCCGGGGCACTTTGCGTAGGTCCGTTCTTGGTAGGCCCTGCTCTAGTACCCGTTTGGCTATGTGTTCTGCGGCACGGTCAACCGCTGTATTCAATCTTTGTTTGCTCACTCGTCCCCCGGTGGCTAATGGTGTGTACCTAGGGACTATAAACTAAGTTAGGTGATAACGGTACAACTATTTTTCTATACGGCCCCGGCTAGCGCTTTCTGCTTACCCGGTTTAGTGTTGTTTGCGTGGCTACAATCCGAGTATTTTAGTTGGAGCCCCATGGAGAGACACTTCTTTCTAACAGTCGCCGCAGGTCGTTCTAGACGCTCTCCGGCTTCGGCCGCCGTGTATTCGGCGTGGTTGACTTGTAGCCAGTCCAGTTCGTCCGATGTGAACCGACGACAAACGCGGGTGCCTTCTGCTCTGGGTGCCGAGTCCTTTGCTTCTGCTGCACGGGTAACTCGACTGATATTCTGTAATTGTGAAAGTTCCATGATAACCTCTTCTCAAAAAAATACATACGGCGACCTTTTCAAAAAATACATACGGCCTTACTTTGGCTGCGGGTGTAGATACGCGTAACGCTGGGCCATGGTAGTGATGTCTTGGACCGATACCCCGGGGTTGCCCTTCGTTGCGTGTCCGGGATATTTGAACCACGGATTGTCTCCGCAGGGCTTCGCTATAGTTAGATGGTCCTGTAAGGACAGTTCCGGGTTTATCGGCCCGTGGTGTAAGAACTTGGCGAATTGGTGGAAGTCCATAACTGCGCTGCTCGCTGCGGCTGTCAGGCGTTTAAACGCTGCGGACATCTTCTCACTGGGGGCCATTATCATGCTGGACAGTTTCCGATTTGCGAGGGTCCACTGCATGAGGTTGTATTGTTCCGCCCCTTTACGTGGGCCAAAACGTCGTAATGCTTTTACTGTGCCTAGTTTAGTACTGCGGTTCGTGTTCATAAGATTGTGTCCGTTGTTGCCTTTGATAACTTAAGAGTAGTTGACGCTTTCCATAACGCCAACTTTTATTTAATTTATTTTTTAATGGCTGATTGGTGACGTGCTTAGTATCACGTTGTCAAAGCTCATTAGCGAATCAACGCTAGGGGCCCAAGACGATGACGAGCCGCCATGCCAGAAATAAAACATCATGTGATTAATGTCGTAGATTCTGCTTTCCCCTAGGACCATATCTGTACGCTCTAGGACAAGCTGACCATTGACCCATATGCGGACGATTCCGTTAGCTTGGTGCGCGTCGTTCATTTGGGCATACGTCTCGACGTAGTAACTAACGCCCGGAGTAAACGAGAACGGTTCCCCGTTGTGCATGTAGTCTATTTCTTCGCCGCAGTAGCCATTGAGTAATGGGTTTCCTTGGTGGTAGAAATATCCAATGGCTCGGCCATTCTCCCGGAACATTGAGCGCAGACTAAAGCCTTCGTCAGGTCCTTGCCCCTCGGCGTTACACCCGTCCGGGTAGACCTGATTCCCGTTAGCCTTTTTAAGGTCCTTATTCAGCCCCACAAGCCCGGGAAGTTTACCCCCTGTGGAGAAGTCATACCCTGCGTGGAACTCTATCTCGTAGCCAAAGTAGACCGACTCAGTGGGTACGATGTCCTTTGCTGCGTGGACCCCCTTCTTAATCTGGTCTTTTGGTATGAGCATTTCCCAGCGCCCGTTAACAATGGTGGACGTCTTCGCGCTGATTGTCTCCCATTGGAAGTTAAAATCGCCGTCAGCGACGTTATCTGTGTAGTCAGTACCTTCGGTGTGGTTCTCGAAGTTAACGACCCACAGAGCGCCGGACGTGTCCAATGGTGGCACAGTGTTGATGTCGCCCACGGGCTCCACGGGTGGTGGCGGCTCGATGGGGTCTATCGGGGTTACTACATCGTCGCCAACGTCTACCACCTTAATCGGTTCGTACTCGTCAGGAACAGTCAGCCCTATTTCAAATTGACAGGCTACTAATAACAAACTGGCAGTGATGCCTATTAGTAATTTTTTCATGTTGTACCTCTACTTCTTTCTGTTGATGGTTAGGCTCGCTTGGTGGAGCTTTTCACGTAGACCACTATGGGAACTGTTCCCCAGTGGTAAAAGTTTCATGAGCGCGGTTATATCGTCGTTGCTGACCACTATCTTTGTGGTGGTCAGCGCTTGGTGTGCTCGGGTTGCCACGAGTTGTGGGTGCAAGCTACCTTTTACCCCTCTCTCAGGGAATATATCGCGGAGCGGAAACGCTGCGGTGTCGACGTCGTTGATGACCATTAATTCGACGGCTATCCCTTCCACGTCCATTGAGTGTAGTGCGGCGATGATACCCTTTTGCAGTATCTCTATCTCACGCCACGTTGTTTGGTCTTGAATGACGGAGATGCAGCGGTAATCGTTATTCACCATCGCCGCGGGAAAGTCCCCGTGCGTTTGCTTGTCATAAGCTACTATTTTAAAGTTCATAATTTGTGTATCCCTTCGTCTAGGAGCATAGAATCTAGATGCGCCATGATTACTTCGTGGTTATGTTCTGAGAAAGTGATTAACTTCTCGTGGGTTACTGGGTTGCCCATTTGGGCCCCATCGGCCAGTGTGTTGCGTAGCTGCATTAGCTTTCTTACGCGCTGTGCTTTTTTAGTACTTGGCATGGTTATCCGTCCTCTTCTGCGTCGAGTGCTTCGACAACGTCCATCACACAATTCGGTGCGCTGCACGGGTTGCTTTTGCCGTGGTGGTATAGGTCATCCAAAAGCCCTTGGTATATTTCTAGCTTGGCTTCCAGCTTGGCGACATATTCTTTGTTGGCCTGAGCGTCGCAGGTCGTTCCGCAACACTCGTCTAGGCTTGACGGTCTAATCATTACATTCTAATTGGTAGTACGCCCGCGCTATCTCTGTAAAGGTCACGTCTCGGGCCCGGGCGACGTCCCATACTCGACTAAAAGTCTGCTCGTCTATAAAGTCCACATCAAACTTACGGGTTACGCGGTATGGGTCCACAAGTTCTTTGTAGTA
>Ga0105355_10004455_pt1 | contig 11986 bp, 13 predicted proteins | sample GOMGulsemesocosm_2_FD_83508 | JGI IMG/M metagenome (GOLD analysis project Ga0105355, IMG submission 83508) | Methane-oxidizing microbial communities from mesocosms in the Gulf of Mexico - GOM9C Gulf of Mexico | ecosystem: Environmental > Aquatic > Marine > Cold seeps | place: Gulf of Mexico... | reverse complement strand
CGTTCGAGTTAACCTTTAAGAAGGACCGGATTTATGCAAATAAATGTAACTGGGCACCACGTAGAACTCACCGACGGACTTACCGAAGCTGTTACGCTAAAGTGTAAAAAAATTGCCAGCCACTACCCCGACATTAGTACTATCAATGTTGTGTTGACTGTCGATAAAAACACACAAACAGTTGAAGCCACGACCCACTATCTGGGTCAGGATATTGTTGCCAAAGCAAGCTCAGATGAGCTCTACAAAGCCATCCCGGAAATGGGCGCTAAACTGCAGGCATCGCTTCACAAGCGCAAGGAAATCACCAAATCTCATTCTCACAGCAAACCTGCTATTGATATTGAAATAGAGGATGAAGCGGCTCTGGCAACCTAACGCCAAAGCGCACACACAAAGCGTTACAAAAAAGGCCCTGTCAGGGCCTTTTTTTATACATGGAAATTGTCCGGTTTCACAACCCCACTGCCGTTAGATCGAGCTGCGTTTCCCCATTAACCTGTCGCATCGGCGGGCACCAGAAATAACTGCCGGTTATCGGGCGCGTAAAGGTGAACAACGCATCGCTGACACCATCATCTTCGCCGACCATGCGCCTTAGCTGCGCTTCAAAGGAAGCAAAGCTTCTATCAAAAGCTACAAACTGCAAACCCTCGCCAGTCGCATCTGCCCAGGGCATAGACCGCCTTAACAAAAAGGCTTCCGGTGAAAAATCTTCCTGAGCTGTGCGTTTAACATGGGCGGATAAGGGTGCATCATCCAACTCTTCATTATCACTCTTACGGCGGCCTATAGTATTGTCCTGTTGTTGCTGATTCATGTCATTAAATTGAGAAAAGTCATGCACCCAGGTCTGCACAGCGACAAAACTTGAACCGTCCAGACCCGCGCCCATGCCCTGCACAAAAGCCACCTTGATTGCTTCATCAGCCTCCGGGTTTTCAGTGCCATCCTCATAGCCGGTAAGATCTCGACCATCACCGTACTTAAAGGCATCAATCAAGGTATGACACTCAAAAGCCTCAGCCAGCAAGCCGCAAAGTTGATGGGTCTGATGCATCAGATCACCACGATCCTCGCCTCGTAACCAGCACCACAACGCTTCAGGTGTTGACGGCACCTCAATATTGGCAGCCACGTGCACCGGGAAGTTTTTCAATGCCACAATGTCGGCTCCCAGCGTCAACACCAATGACCGCCCCAAGCCTACCACCAATAAATCACCATCAACCTGTTCCACTAAAGCCTGTAATGAAGGAACCGGATCAGTTCCAGCAACATGGGAAAAGGTCAGATAGCGTGCCACCGAAGGAACATCATCCAGAATACCCGTTTGATACAGCGTCATTTCCATCTCCTTGCAATCCATTATGTCTGTTTGCACTCTTTTACAGCCTATTGCACAACTATCTTCAAGATCAAGAACCGTAAAATCCGCGGCTAATATAGAGCCGAACAAGTCAGTGATACACCAATAGCCACAGCTATGATAGTGTGGATTGGTTAGTGCTATTGAATAAAGTCACAGTAACGTCACACCATCGTTACCTCAAATCTGTAAGTTAACTATAGAGACTGCTGACAATGGATATCAGACCCGCCCGTGAGCAGGATGCCAGAGACATTGCCTACCTGATTAATCTCGCGGGTGAAGGCATGCCCTATTACCTCTGGTCACAGGCCTGCGATGCCGGTGACGACCCCTTCGAAATAGGTTTGCAACGTGCAGCGCGACCACAGGGAAACTTCAGTTATGGCAATGTGCATATCATTGAAGATAATTACTCCGTCGCAGGCATGGTACTGGGGTATCTACAGCCGCAAAGCTATGACCTTAACGATATCAATGAATACCCTGACATTGTTCGCCCCGCGGTAGAATTGGAAGCCATGGCCCCCGGCAGTTGGTACGTCAATGCTATCGCTACCTACCAGGAACATCGCGGCAAAGGTATTGCCAGTGCCTTACTTGCCACCAGTGAAAAGTTCGCCGTTGCTGCTGGCACTCAAACGATGAGTCTAATCGTAGCCAGTGAAAACGAAGGTGCCAAACGGCTTTATGAGCACAAGGGATATTGTGTTATCGAGAAACGTCCGGTCGTCATCTACGAAGGTTGTCTGCACGGTGGCGACTGGTTACTGATGATAAAAGAACTCTAATAAGGTCTGTTGCTATGACACATGGCAACATCAAAAACCTCTGTTCTCAAATCTTTTTCACACTCGTCATGACTATTGAATCTGCGCTTTCTGGCAGGTAGGATGTCTAGCTTAAAGAATCAAATAACGCTTATAACCATTTGATAATAAATAAATATCAAATGCCACAGGAAGTATAAATGTCAGTTACAGAACAAAACACAACACCCAGCTACGGCCAAGCTGATGCCTCTTTCAACGCGGCAGGTCAGCAGGAAGGCATTCGCAAACTGGTCGATGATTTTTATGATGTCATGGAAGAGCATAACAAGGCAGAGAAGATCAGAAAAATGCACCCGGCTGACCTGGAAGAATCCAGAGACAAACTGGCTCTTTTCTTATGCGGCTGGCTGGGTGGCCCTAGACTCTACCGTGAAAAATACGGCCCTATCAGTATTCCTGGATCACACTCTCACCTACGCATCGGAGCAACAGAACGCGATGCCTGGTTATTGTGCATGGAACAAGCTCTTAAGTTACAGCCCTACGCCGATGATTTTAAAGCCTATCTACTGGAGCAACTTGCAGTACCCGCCGAGCGTTGTCGTACAGCTGAATAGTTCTTACTGAAAAGAGAAAATTTGGCACTTTACTTCGCTGTTAAAGTAAAGCAAAGGGCCAATTAGAGTGGCTGTCGCAAAATAGCTTCAGGAAAATTACTTATCCTGTGATTCTTGATTTCGAATACGCACTTCACGCATTTTTCTGAAAAAGGGTCTGGCAATAAGGGAAATAGCTATCATTAGTGCAACCGGCATTATCGCATCAGATATGTGCATGGTCTGATGAGCTCCCTCTGTCATAGCAGCCTCATCCGCATGAGCCAGGACAGAACAAGATAGTAAAGCAAGTGAGCTGGCCGCGAGGCCACTAAACAAATATTTCATTAAAACGTCTCCAACAAAAAATAATCAATCAATTAAATCGCTGCCAAACCACGTGCCAGGTCAGCTTGCAGATCATCTACATTTTCCAAACCTACAGACACTCGAATCAAGTTCGGTGTAATGCCTGCGGCCGCTTTTTCTTCCGGGGTAAGACGTCCATGAGTGGTCGTTGCCGGGTGAGTAATCGTACTCTTTGCGTCACCAAGGTTGGCCGTAATCGACAGGAATTGAGTACCATCAATAAAACGCCAAGCTTCCTCCTGCCCGCCCTTTACCTCGAAAGCCAAAACACCACTAAAAGCTGACTGCTGTTTAGCCGCCAGCTCGTGCTGTGGATGTGATTTAAGGCCATTGTAATGCACCGTCTCAATTTGTACCTGTGACTCCAGCCATTGCGCTAATTTCAATGCGCTACTACTGTGCGCCTGCATACGCAGATTCAGCGTTTCAAGGCCCTTCAGGAAGACCCAGGCATTAAAGGGGCTCATGCTTGGCCCGCAGGTGCGCAACACACCGTAGACCTCTTCCATCAATTCATTATTACCCAGCACAGCGCCACCGATACAACGCCCCTGCCCGTCCAGGTATTTAGTTGCCGAATGAATGACAATGTCTGCGCCCATTTTGAAGGGCTGCTGCAGGGCCGGCGTACAGAAACAGTTATCCACTACCAGCCAGATATCCTTGCTATGAGCCAGCTCAGATAACGCTTGAATGTCAGCTGTTCCGCCCAACGGATTGGAGGGTGCTTCAAGAAACAACATTTTGGTTTCAGGGCGAATAGCTTGCTGCCATGCGTCCATGTCATCCAAATCAACAAAGGTGGTTTCGACACCGAATTTCGCCATGAACTTGTTCAGCATCACTACCGTAGTGCCAAACACACTGCGAGAACAAACGATATGATCACCGGCTTTAAGCAAGGCGATAAAAGTACTGAGGATCGCCGCCATGCCCGATGCAGTGCCTACGCAACGCTCAGCACCTTCCATTGCCGCCAGACGCTGCTCAAAGGTGCGTACTGTCGGATTGGTAAAGCGCGAATAGATGTTACCCGGAAGCTCTCCACTAAAACGTGCCGCCGCTTCGGCAGCACTGGAGTACACATAGCTGGAGGTTGGGAATATCGGTTCAGAATGTTCCAGCTCACCAGTTTGCGAGTGACCAGCACGAATCGCCAGGGTTTCCAAAGATAAACCCAGCTCCAACAAATCTTTGCGGCCTTGGTTGTCAGTCATAGTTATAAACCTGTTTAATTCTTTAAATGCAGCCTAACGATTCATTCAGCCCGCAATGCTAATTATTTATTTTGGTATTACTGCCCGGCGCCCATAATAGCGCGAGCAATTTTATTGAACAGTTCAAAAGACCATTCTTCAAGCATCAAAAACTCAGGTATCAGCTTGGATTCATACCACCACACGGCTTCCGTTAACGGCGTGTGTTTCACCAGCGCAATAGCAACAACCACTAACAAAGCGCCACGTGCCAAACCAAAGATGATACCTAACATACGGTCAGTGCCGGATAAACCGGTCATGCGAACCAGAGTACTGATTAGATAATTCACCAGCGCACCGACTATCAGGGTTGCAGCGAAAAGTATTGCGAATGCAGCGGCATAACGCACCGTGACTACGTCAATGTAATCAACCAGTAACGTCGCCATATTGGCACTGAACATACGTGCAATAATAAAGGCTAATACCCATATCAATAGTGATAAGGCTTCCTTTATAAAACCACGTTTAAGGCTAATCAGGCCCGATAACACGATAATGGCAATAATTGCCCAGTCTACCCAATTCATTTGCTGCTCATTCCCTTTACGTCGGTTTTATCAGGGTAGATACCTGACGACCACACCATCGAGTTGATACTGTTTGCTAATCGTTGCTTTGATACCATCAATGGTTTTACGTTCCAGTACCGGTCCAACAAACACACGAATCATTTTAGGCTCTACATCATGCCGAAATTTGATGTAGGCCTTGTAGCCACCTTTTCGTAAATTATCTCTAAGCTTTTCAGCATTAGCGCGCTCTTTAAAGCTTGCTACTTGAAGAGTCCAACTAACTGGTAAATTGTTGGCATCAACTTTTTTATCTGCCAATTCCTGTAGCGTTTGCTTGGGTTGCTGATCTGTTTGAAGCTTAACTTCAGGCTCAGATTTAAATTCAGGCTTGGCCTCAAATTTCTCGGGTGAAGCCTGCTCACTGGGCTTGACCGGTTTGCTGATATCAAACTCAGGAATAGCAGGCTTGACCGGCATTTCGATCAGAATATCAACCGTTTCAACACTCCTGTCGCCGAAGAACATAGGCAGGAAAATCACCATCAGTGCTACTAAAACCACCGCACCAACTAGGCGTTGTTTGATCCCGTCATCCACTGTTTCTGCTCCCACAAGTCATCATTGGCTATGGTTCAATAGATAAAACCTCAAGTACGGCACCTACCGTAAAGAAGGATCCAAAAACGATCAACAAATCATCCGTTCCTACACGATTTCTCAATTCAGACATCGCTGCTGCCGCATTGGCATAAGTATTAACCTGAGTATCACCTAACTCAGCCAGTTTACCCTGCAGCGTTTCAGCAGCAATGGCTCTGGGTGTATCCAGGTCGCATACTGCCCATTCATCAATAACCGGCTGCATGATAGTAAGCACTTCGTCACTGTCCTTGTCGGAAAGCATACCCAGCAGCGCAAAGGTACGGCCCGGGTTGTTCTCTTCTTTCAAGCGCTCCACCAGATACGCTGCGGCTTCAGGGTTATGAGCAACATCCAGCAACATAGGCACGGGGGTTTCAAGGCGTTGATAACGACCGGGCAGATTAGCGTTCATCAAGCCTTCACGAATAGCCTGCTCAGGGATATCCAGACCTAACTGATACAAGGCCTGTAGTGTTGTCGCCGCATTAACCAAAGGCAATGAAGGCAACGGCAGATTTTGCAGAGATACGGGTTGATTACCACGGCTACCGTGCCAATCCCACACCTGCATACCTTCAATTTTACCGTCGGCATGTTTTGTAAAATCATAGACTTCGCCACGACGCATCAAGTTCGCTGATAATGCTTGAGCATGATTGATGACCGTTAAAGGCAAATCTGTTTCGCCACAAACAGCCGGTGCGCCAGCGCGGAAAATACCTGCTTTTTCAACACCAATTTCTTCGCGGGTTTCACCTAACCAGTCGGTATGATCCAGCGCTATGGTGGTTAACACCGCCACATCAGAATCAATCAGATTAACTGCATCCAGACGGCCGCCTAGCCCCACTTCAAGAACCACGACATCCAAATCAGACCGTGCAAACAAATCAAATGCCACCAACGCACCAAATTCAAAATAGGTTAGCTCAACCCCTTGTCGTGATGCATCAACACGAGCAAAAGACTCACACAAAGCCTCATCAGAAACCGGTATACCGTTAAGACGCACACGCTCGTTATAGTGAATTAAATGTGGAGAGGTATAACTACCCACTTGATAGCCTGCCGATGAAAGAATCGAGCTCAGCATACAAACGGTGCTACCTTTGCCATTAGTACCGGCAACGGTAATCACCTTACCGGCAATATCGGTCAAGCCCATTTGACGACTTACCTGGGCAATACGGGCCAGGCCTAAGTCAATTTCGTTAGGGTGAAGGGATTCAACTCTTTCCAGCCATTCGGCTAGATTCGATGGCGATTGAGAGCTCGTCATAATATTTTAAATCAGTAGGTTATAAATAAGATGTGATTTTTTTATTAACTATAAAGCTCCCAAGGGGAGCTTTATTTAGATACGTTATTAACCCGCCAGAGACGGCATTAGCTTGGAAAGAATACTGGCTAAGCGTTCACGCAGTTCTCCACGTGGGATGATCATGTCAACTGCGCCATGATCCAACAGGAACTCACTACGCTGGAATCCTTCAGGCAGTTTTTCACGTACAGTCTGCTCGATTACACGCGGGCCAGCAAAACCAATCAGTGCTTTAGGCTCAGCAATATTCAAATCACCCAACATTGCCAGGCTAGCAGAAACGCCGCCATAAACTGGGTCAGTTAGTACTGAAATGTAAGGAATGCCCTGCTGCTTCATACGCTCAATCGCGGCACTGGTTTTGGCCATTTGCATCAAAGAAATCAACGCTTCCTGCATACGCGCACCACCACTGGTGGAGAAACAGATAAGAGGAATACGCTTTTCCAGGCAGACATTAACAGCACGGACAAAGCGTGCGCCAACAACTGCGCCCATGGAACCACCCATGAAACCGAATTCAAAACTACAGGCAACTACAGGCAGGCCTTTTAAGGTGCCCGTGTAAACTACTAGCGCATCTTGTTCACCAGTGGTTTTCTGAGCAGCTACCAAGCGGTCTTTATATTTTTTAGAGTCGCGGAATTTTAGCTTATCTTCAGGAACTAGATCAGCAGCAACCTCTTCACGCCCTTCCTTATCAAGGAACAAATCAAGTCGTCGGCGTGAACCGATGCGCATGTGGTAATCACATTTTGGACACACATCATGATTATTTTCTAATTCAGGACGGTATAAAACGCCATCACACTTAGGGCACTTCTTCCATAATCCTTCTGGAACAGTACTCTTTTTTTTCTGCTCAGAACGAACAATAGAAGGAACAATTCTTTCAAGCCAGCTGCTCATTGCTCAAGATATCCTTTAATTTTGGAAATTAGCACAATTTTATTGCCACCATTGTACCCGTCTACCCGGCCTTAGTCGCGGCTCTGCTAAGATTTTTTCACATTTCTATGCCGTTAACAGCGGCTACAAACTGTATGATTTTATCTGCACTTTTTATACCCTTGGCCTGCTCTACGCCGCCACTCACATCAACCGCATAGGGTTGGACAGCCTTGATTGCCAGACCAATATTATCGGACGTGAGGCCTCCAGCAAGCACTACAGGCTTGGCCAGATTTTTGGGGATTTTGCCCCAATCAAACGTTTCACCAGTACCACCAGGCAAGCTCGGATGATATGCATCCAGTAACAGGGCCGAAGCACTGGGATACTGTTCTAACGCTGCCAGAATATCCGCCGTGTCCTGAACCCTGACTGCTTTCATATACTCCTTTCCTGCTGACTCGCACTGCGCGAGAGTTTCATTGCCATGAAACTGCACGATATCTAGCTCAACCTGATCCAGCACCGTATCAAGTTCTTGCTGACTGGCATTAACAAACAAACCAACACGTGTCACAAAAGGGGGCAGTACATTGATAATGGCTTGGGCCTGAGCAACCGTTACGGCACGCGGACTTTTGGTATAAAAAACCAAACCAATAGCATCAACACCTGCAGCAGCAATTGCTAAAGCATCCTCGGGACGGGTAATACCGCAGATTTTAATACGTGTTCTTGATGTCACTTTGCTGCCTCTGTTGGTTCGGGATCTATAGCGTAGAGATTTTAGCAAAAGCACGCTTAAAGCGTCAGGTCAGAAGATTTAAAAGTAGCAAAACCCCAAATAAAGCTAGCCTACAAGACCACCTACAGCACTATCTATAATAAAAAAGGCAGGGTGATTTCAGATTCAGGCAAGTCAAACTCGGAGGGGTAATCAACGCCAACAAGATATAACCCATGCGGCAATGCGGTAACACCACCCACGGTTCTGTCACGCGCCTGCAGCACCTTCTTTGCCCATATAGGCTCAGCTTTACCCATGCCTATAGCCATTAGCACGCCAGCTACATTCCGAACCATATGGTGCAAGAAAGCACTGGCTTTAATATCAATACTAATCAACTGCCCGCGCTGCTCAATTTTAAGATGGTGTACCGTTTTAACGGGAGACTTTGCCTGGCACCTCACCGTACGAAAGGAACTGAAATCATGCTCGCCAACCAAATAGTTAGCAGCCTCGCGCATACGTTCAATATCCAGCGGTCTTTCCTCTGGAGTCAAATGATGGCTGGTCATGGCTGAGCGAATACGGTTGTTATCTATCACATAGATATAACGCCGCGCCATGGCGGAGAAGCGCGCATGAAAACCTTCTGACACGTAGGCTGACCAGCGAACTCTGACGGTTCGAGGAAGATGGGTATTGGTACCGCGTACCCAGGCTTGCAACGTGCGAGGCTCGGTCGTATCAAAATGCACAACCTGGCCCGTTGCATGCACACCAGCATCAGTGCGCCCGGCACAAAAAACGCGAACAGGTGCGCAGGCAATCTGACTTAATGCCTGCTCAAGCGTTTCCTGAACCGTAGTGGACTCGTGAGTTTGGATCTGCCACCCGTTATAGTCGCTGCCGTGATATTCTATGCCAAGAGCGACTCGGGTGGCGGGTTTGTGCGGCGTGGTCACACCAGATTTTCAAGTAAAGTTTTAGCTTCCTGCTGTTGTTCGTCGCTACCTTCAGAAACCACTTCGTTAAGAATTTCCTGCGCCGCTTCAGTATCTGCCATATCGATATAGGCTTTAGCTAGCTCAAGCTTGGTAGCTGATTCATCGGTATCGATTAAGAAGTCCATATCATCAGCATTGTCAGATGAGCTTTGAGTCGTCGTGTCTAATTCTAAATGCTTATCCTGCTCTGAACCGCTGGCGATCGAATCGTCTGCTTCAATATCCAAAAAGTCCTCATCCAGTTCACTAGTAAACTCAACCAGATTATCATCAGACTCTGTCGTAACATCACTTTCTTCCGTCTCGGAAGCAGCAGCTTCAGGTAGTTCAAAGTCAAGGTCTTCAAAGACGTTATCTTGCTGAGTCTCTGCAGTATTGCCAAACATTGCAGCATAATCGTCCTCAGAGGCGAAATCATCTTTAGAGGTTTCGGCTTGCGAAGTTTCGGCTTGCGAAGCTTCAGCTACTGAAGAATCTGCATACCTACCTTTCAGCTCATCAAGATCAGCCAGTGAGTCAGCATCACCAATGGCCTGAAGATCCTCTTCCTGTTGAGTTAAACCGGCCTGGTCATTAGTGGCCAGGAAGATTTCAGCCAACTTCAAACGCAGCGCGGTATTTTGTGGCGCGTTATTAACAGCAGGCTGCAGGATTTCGACTGCGCGTTCATAACGTCCATAAGCAATATAAACGTCAGCCTCATCAAGCAATTTACGTGAATCGTCAGTTGTTTTCTCAGATCCAGCAGCAACAAGCGGCTCGTCATTTGCAGAAACAGAGTCATTGGCAACAGGTTCAACCTCAGCCATTTCATCTTCAAATTCATCAGCAAATTCAACCTCATTATCGGAGGCGTCAATTGCTTGCTGTAAATCCTGTGGATAGTCTTTTTCCTCGTTACGGCGACGAGAAATCGCGCCCAAAAGAATCAGCGCACCCAGAATCACAACAATCATCACACCAATATAGAGAGGGTTATTAGCTAAAATATCCAAAATGCTCTCCTCCGGGCGCGCTTCTTCAGCAGCAGCTGCCTCAATTTCAGCGATTTTAGCTGCTTCATCTTGTTTGGCATCTTCCGCCGAGCCCTCACCGGTCAAATCTTCTGCAACTGCAGATTCGTCAGCAACCAACGCAGTAGGCGTATCTGTTGCTTCATCAACTTGTTCAGTCGCACTACCCGTGGCAACTTGTAATTCTGAATCTACTTCTGCTGCAAGTTCTTCGGCTGCTAACTGAGCGCTTCCCTCACTTTCAGCCGAGGCATTTTTCGCCTGTGCCGCTTGCAACAAGGCCAGCTGTTCCTGTTTCAAGGTCATCAAGTGTTGCAAATCCAGAAGCTCCTGCTCCAGATTTTCTACGTCAACAATAGCCGCACCCGAACCCTGCGCAGAAGAATCCTCGCCGGCCGAACTACCCGAACCTGTTGCCACTCCATCGGTAGAACCACCCGACGCATTTTCAGATAACGCTTCATTGACCGGCTCAACATCCTCAGCAACCAGTTTTAACAGGCCGCCCTGTTCAACGCCTGAAGTCGCATTAGTGGCTGCGGTTACATTATTGTTTTGCGTACCATCAATAGTTCTTTTACTTGCCCATTCTTTATTTTGGCGGGCCGTCTCTACATAAGCCTGAGTTGAAGAAACCCGACGAATTTCTTCAACTTCAGGAATCCGCAATACCTTACCGCTTTTCAGCAGGTTGATGTTATTGCGAATAAAAGCATCTGGATTATGTTGCTGAATAGCTAACATAGTCTGGCGGACAGTGACGCTACGATCAGGGCGATTTTCTTTAGCTATGCCCCATAGCGTATCGTTCTTTTTTACGCGAACGGTGCCATCCCTTTTTTCTGTAGTTTGTTGAGGCGCAGCTAATGGAGCACTACTGTACGAAGGCGCACTGTAGGTTGCTACTGGTGCAGTTTTAGGCGCAACTTGTGCTGGCTGAGTTGTTGCAGCCTGTGTCGGTGCTACTGGAGGCGCGCTGGAAAACAATGGCGGATCCAACAATGCGGTATATTCCCGCAACAGACGACCACTAGGCCAATGCAGTTCAATCAGGAAATTAAGGTACGGCTCTCTAACAATTCGATCCGTAGTCAAATGAACAACCGCACCACCTTTGCCGTCAAGTTCAACGTCAAATTGAATGCCCGTAAGGAAAAATACACGCTCCACACCGGCACGGGAAAAATCATTGTGGCTAGCAAGGTTCGGCAGGATCTGGTTTTTAGATAGATCTCCCACATTGGTCAGCTTAACCTCAGCATCCAGTGGTTGATTCAACCCTGAATTCATTTTGATCTCACCTAACCCCAACGCGTTCGCGTAACCACTACCAAGGGCTCCGGAAACGACCATTGCCATCGCAAGCTTGCGCATCATACGATTCTTCCTTTAAATAAATTTTAAATACAGAGATCTGATTATAAGGCCCCAATGAAACCAGAGCGGAGCACTCCAACAAGTGCTGATATTAATCAGTGCTTCCCTAAACAAAAAGGGCTAAACCCAT
>Ga0105355_10004452_pt1 | contig 11991 bp, 9 predicted proteins | sample GOMGulsemesocosm_2_FD_83508 | JGI IMG/M metagenome (GOLD analysis project Ga0105355, IMG submission 83508) | Methane-oxidizing microbial communities from mesocosms in the Gulf of Mexico - GOM9C Gulf of Mexico | ecosystem: Environmental > Aquatic > Marine > Cold seeps | place: Gulf of Mexico... | reverse complement strand
TTAGCTGTTAATTTAGCGAGGCTATATTTATTCTGCTCGATTTGTATTTCAGCAAGCAGTTTATAATAGATTAAATTTTGTTCTACGGAGAGAGCACTAAGAAGATTTTCATACACCTTTAGCTGCTTTAGTGAGAGTACTAGGTCACTCTTTTTTAGTTCCTTTACTTGTTCCGCTACATGGTTAAATTGCTTAATGTCTACGTTACCATGGCCAACACTAGCCATTGAAAACAATAAGCAAGCAATGCAGGTAAGCATTTTAGTTATTTGAGAAACTTTTTTAGCAGAGCTCGACAAAGAGTAACCCCTTAACAATTTAGCAATAAGTACATGATAGAACGAATAATAGACTAAAGAGTATAAAGCGATTCTTCTTGATAGTTAAGCGATTAAATTTACATTTCTATGCTCTTTTTCTAACAAAGTAACGCGTAAATAAAATTTAAAAAGGAGGAAGATAATAGACAGAGCAGAGGTATAGTTGTTGCTATGCCATATCAGAAAGTTCCGTATTCAGTAGCCTGCCCCTAGCATTTGCCATTGAAAGAAAACGGACTTCCATAGAAGCCCGCTTTATCTTGCTAGAGCAAGAACACCATAATTATGCATTGCAGGGTGTATTGATAATTACACTAATAAAGACAAAGAATCCAAACATCAAAGAAGCATTAATGTCCAGAGAAAACCAGACCCTTAACAGGCAGCAGTAAAGCCTAAATCCGTAAGATAATGGCATGAACAATACCTACAGTATCAACCTAAACGACTGCCATATCTCCTTTGCTTTGCAGCCACTCTTTGCGATCGCCACTACGTTTCTTCGATAACAACATATCCATTAATTCCATGGTATCGCTATGTTCATCGACAGTAAGTTGCACTAATCGTCGAGTATTAGGATCCATAGTAGTTTCACGAAGCTGTAATGGGTTCATTTCACCCAATCCTTTAAAGCGCTGAACGTTTACTTTACCGCGTTTTTTCTCTGCTTCAATACGGTCTAACACGCCATCTTTTTCTGCTTCATCCAAGGCATAATAAACCTCTTTGCCGATATCAATACGATACAGTGGTGGCATAGCCACATAAACATGGCCTTCTTGTACTAAGGTTAAAAAGTGTTGGGTAAATAAGGCACATAACAAGGTGGCAATGTGTAGCCCATCCGAATCGGCATCCGCTAGAATACAGATTTTGCCATAACGTAACTCAGATAAATCATCACTATCAGGGTCTATGCCCAAAGCAACTGAAATATCATGTACTTCTTGTGAGGCTAGAATTTGGCCTGAATCGACTTCCCAAGTATTAAGTATTTTACCGCGCAGTGGCATTATCGCCTGAAATTCACGATCTCGTGCTTGTTTAGCACTACCGCCAGCAGAGTCACCCTCTACTAAAAACAGCTCAGTTCGGGTTAAGTCTTGGCTACCACAATCAGTTAATTTCCCCGGTAATGCAGGGCCTGAGGTTATTTTTTTACGGACCACTTTTTTACTGGCTCGCATACGTTTTTGCGCATTATTAATACAGAATTCTGCCAGTGCTTCAGCTTTATCTGTGTGCTCATTTAGCCATAAGCTAAAAGAGTCTTTTACAACGCCAGTAACAAAAGCAGCACATTGACGTGAAGATAGACGCTCTTTAGTTTGCCCTGCAAATTGCGGGTCTTGCATCTTAATAGATAAGATATAACTACACTTATCCCAAATATCATCAGGGGTTAATTTGACCCCTCGTGGTAAGATGTTGCGAAATTCACAAAATTCTCGCATTGATTCAAGTAAGCCTTGGCGCAAACCATTTACATGAGTACCGCCAGCAATAGTAGGTATTAAGTTAACATAACTTTCACCGATACTTTCACCGCCTTCAGGTAACCAAGTAACAGCCCAGTCAGCAGCTTCGAGTTGCGAGGAAAAACTACCGACAAAAGGCTCTTCTGGTAGTGACACATAATCTTTTACTGAATCTTTTAAATAATCCGTAAGGCCATCGGCGTAACACCACTGATATTTTTTTTCATCATTCTTATCAATGAACTTAATTGTTAAACCTGGGCATAAAACAGCTTTAGCTTTGAGTAAATGAACTAAGCGACGAGCCGAAAATTTAGCACTGTCAAAGTATTTAGCATCAGGCCAGAATTTTACTCGTGTACCTGTATTTCGCTTACCGACTGTACCAGTTTCTCTAAGTTCCTCTACTTTATAGCCATTTTCAAATGCCATTTCATAGACTTTGCTATCACGTCTTACGCTAACATCAACACGAGTAGATAAAGCATTTACTACTGAAATACCAACACCATGTAAGCCACCTGAAAATTGATAGTTTTTATTCGAGAACTTACCACCAGCATGTAATTTACAAAAGATAAGTTCAACCCCTGAAACCCCTTCTTCAGGATGAATATCTGTAGGCATTCCGCGACCATCATCAATGATCTCAAGTGACTGATCTTTATCTAAAGTTACTGTGATATTTTGTGCATGACCGGCGAGCGCCTCATCCACCGAGTTATCAATAACCTCTTGACCTATATGGTTTGGACGCGTTGTGTCGGTATACATACCTGGTCTATGGCGTACAGGATCTAAGCCACTAAGTACTTCAATGGAATCGGAGTTGTATTGGTCAGTCATTTTAAACTCAATTTAGTCGCTGTTAATGGGTGTATAAATTTATTTTTATTAGCTTATCTAATGCGTTTACAAATCGCTATGTGGTTAATCAAGTTGGAAAAAGTCACTTATAGAGGGTAAACATTTATCAAAATTGATAAAGCTATGATCACCACCCTCTTGAACTATTAATCGACAATATTGATATTTTTCCACAGCTTGTTGGTAATTTAACACTTCATCACCCGTTTGTACCATAACAAGGTAATTATTTTTTTGCCTACTATCAGTTGTTGGGGCAGCTTGCTCTATCACTTTTAATTGCTGTATATGCTCTTCAGTCACTTGGTACACTTGTCCGGTATAAGGGTTTACCTGCTCACCGATATAGTCATGCAATAACTCATAAGGTTTTATTGCTGGGTTAACTAGTACGGCTGAGCATTGATATTTTTCTGCTAGATAAGAGGAAAAATAGCCACCAAGTGATGAGCCGATTAAAAACCAATGGCAACCAGCCTCACCTTGTTCAATGACCTGGCTCAATTGAGCAATAGCTTCACTAGGAGTTGTGGCTAATTGTGGGCAATAGTAGCCTACATTTGGAAAGTTATTTACCAAGTATTTTCGAGTTTGCTCTGCTTTAGTCGATAAGGGGGAAGAGTTGAAGCCATGAATGTATAGAATGTTCTTTTTCATAATATATTCTTATTTTAATTTCTTAATTAACCTTTGAAGTAGCTTCAAATTCAAGTAAACATTTCATTAAAATAGTAGATAATATAAGCACTTCATTAATAGCCCTTATACATACACTTTTAATGAGTTAGTGATTATAGGTAAATAACATCACTAGTTAACTTACCGTCAGCATATAAATTAAAAAGACGATAGCCAGGGCCCTTAGCTAAGGCGGAAACACCATCAAAGTCAGGGTCGAATTGAATTGATGTTGCTGGGCAGGTATAAACAGTAACCGATTTTTTAGTGCCTGTTGATTGCTCAAATAGTGTTTTATTTAATTGCATAGCACCATGGACATGGCCACAAGCAATCGCATTAATATTCCGGTAACCATCAATGGACCGCCAAAACTCTGACTTATTCTGCAAACCATGTTTATCAATAAAATAACCTACATCGATAGGATGATGGTGCATCATCACTAGTTGCTGCTTATTGTGAACGACACTTTTTTGTAAGTTTATCAACGTTTCTTCACTAACAAAGCCAGCTGGAGTATCGCTTTTACTCTTAATAAGCTGAATTTGCCAATGTGAATGGTTAATCGTTGTATCTGGTGAGAATGGTCTTTCTGAAAAGTACTTTGCTAGCAATTCAGGTTCATCATGGTTACCTGCCAAGTAATAAATAGGTATTTCAATCGCTGATTCAGCTACAACATTAACAAAGTTTTGATATGACTGTTCACTGTGGTCTTGAGTTAAGTCGCCAGTAAAAACAATATAATCTATTAAGGGGTTATGCCTAACACTTTGCAGGACTCTTTTGAGGTTTGCTAGAACATTGTGGCCATGGTGTGAGCCATCTACATCCGAAAACAAATGACTATCACTTATTTGTGCCAAGGTAACTGTTTCCTTGACTAGGTTATTGAACTCTGCCTTTTCCTTGATTAGCTTCATAAATTATCGTTGAAACTCAACATTCACTTGACCTAGACGTAGACACAAATGAAGCCACTCATTTAAAAATTGATTGGTTTGTTGTTTTTCATCTTGCTGGTGCATTTGCGTATTGGGATAATCATAACGAGGTTTTACTTGCCTGATATCTTGTGTGGCAAGTACTTCAGCCATACGAGCATCATGGTATAAACGAATAGTCATACGAGGATGTAGCGCGTTAGCAACAACACCAGGGATACTTTTTAAAGCATGTTTTAAGCTATCTTGCTCAAAACTTATTACCGAGGTGTAGCGAGTTACTTCAGTAACGGTAACCGTGTAAGATAAGAAATCACTTATAAAAAAACTCCGGACTTCTCCTACCACAGCTCTGTCAGCTAATACCTTCAGCAATAACATGTAATTATTAGCACACAAAGTCATCAGGCTAACTAAGTTAGGCTGATAATTTTTTTTGCCTGCTTTAACTACTGCTCTGTTAGGAAAAAAACTCATAGATGCCTCTTAATCACAACTTTTACTATCAGGACCTTTAATAGAGAGTGATTGATAGTTCATTGCCAGCCATTGTAACCCGATAATAGTTGCCGCGTTAGTGATTTTGCCTTGTGCTAATATGTCTAAAGCCTTATCTCTACTGACAAGATGTAACAAAATATCTTCGTTTTCTTCGGGTAAACCATAAACGGCGCCATCTTCAACTTGTTCACTATCAAAATATGCAAGATAGAGATGAATACGCTCACTCATACCACCGGGACTAGATAAATACTGCATAATAGGTTGTAAATCAGCTGGGTTTAAACTGATATTAGCTTCTTCTTTAGCCTCTCTTATCGCTACTTCAATGGGACTCTCATTTTCATCAAACATACCGGCGATAAACTCTAATAACCAAGGGCTATCATCACCTCGAATAGCGCCGGGTCGAAATTGTTCTATTAACAATAGCTTATCCTGTTCAACATCATAAGCCATAACTACTACAGCGTCCCCACGCTCAAAAATTTCTCTGCTGAAGGTCTCACTTTCCTTACCTGAGAATAGCTTATGTTGTAACCTATATTCGTTCATTTTAAAGAAGCCCTGATATTTAGTTTCAACAGAGTGAAGTGATACGTGAGTATTATCAAATTTATGCATGGCTACCGGCTTATTTACACTCGTTTTCATCAGTCATCTCTTTTTGAAAATAATTTGTTACACTAGTAAACAGTTATTTTATTTGGTTAATTTAAAAATCCATGTAGGATACTCTACCAACTAAGATCAATAAATAAATAATAAGAGTAATACACCCAAGGAATTCCTTACTCATGAAAAAAACACTAAGTACCCTAATTATAGCGATAACTGCGGCTATTGGCAGTACACACGCCCAAGCTGATGATTTATTAACAGTTTACCAGCAAGCTTTATTAAACGATCCTGTGGTTCTTAAATCACAAGCCCAGTTTATGATCGTTAAAGAAGATATTGTGCAAGCACGTTCAGCTTTACTTCCACAAATTAGCGCAAGCGCTGGTTTTAGTACAGGTGAACAAGAGTTTGTCTCTAGTGATAACGTCACAGTAAATACACAAGAATCAACTAGCCTAACTTACGGTGCAAATTTAAACATGCAACTTTATCATCACGATAGTTGGTTACGTTTAAACAACGCTGAAAAATCCGCTCACCAAAGTGATTTAACTTATCAAGTAGCAAAGCAGGACTTAATCACGCGAGTAACCGCAGCTTATTTTGATTTACTTAGTACTAAAGATGATTTAGTTTTTGCTACTGCCGAAAAAGATGCGATTGCTCGTCAACTTGAGCAAACTAAGCAACGTTTTTCTGTTGGCTTAACAGCAATCACTGATGTTTATGAAGCACAAGCTCAATTTGATAGTGCGGTTACCGAAGAAATTCGTGCAGAAAATGCTATTTTCCAAGCAGAAGAAGAACTGCGCGTAATCACTAATACTTATCCAAAAAACGTTAGTGTGCTCAACACTGATCGTTTTAGCACCAGTGCACCAACACCAAATAGTGCTGATGAATGGCAAGTTACTGCCGAAGCAAAAAATCTCGATTTAATCACTGCTAAGGTAGGTATTGATATAGCGCAAGATAACATCAATATCGCACGCTCTGGTCATTACCCAACTTTAGATCTCGCTGCCAATTATAATGGTAAAGATGAAGAACAGTCCTTTAATTCAGGTCCATCAGCAGACTTACCTGGTGTTAATGGTTACTCTGTTGGCGTACAGTTAAATGTGCCAATTTATTCAGGCGGTGCAATTCAAAGTTCAGTGCGTAAAGCGCAAAGCAGCTTTGTTTTAGCAAGCCAGGATTTATCACTAACACACCGTAGTGTTGTTCGTACTACACGTAATGCCTATAATACTGTTATTGCAGCAATATCAGCCATTAAAGCTTTTGAACAATCAGTATTAAGTGCTCAAAAAGCACTTGAAGCAACTGAAGCAGGTTTTGAGGTAGGTACTCGTACTATCGTTGATGTATTAGATAGCACACGTAACTTATATAACGCCAAACGTAATTTATCATCAACTCGTTATGCTTATATCCAAAACGTTTTATTATTAAAACGCGCTGCAGGTACTATTACTGATGAAGACATTAGCGCGATAAACTCTGGTTTAGTAGCAGCTAACTAAATAAGCGATATCGCTATAAATTAATACTTCAATGTTAATTAAGTAAAAAAGCCCTAAGTAAATATTACTTAGGGCTTTTTTGTAACTATTAGATTGTTGAGTAAATAATTGTATTTAGACAAACTTAGCTTAACAAACTGTCAGAATACCACCCAAATATAAATACCTTAACAAGCGATGAATAACTTCATTGCCCAAGCCAATCTAACTTGCGTATAATCACGCACAGTTGAAATTAAGGCCAGATGAGAAAAATCCCTTGAGCAGAAATAAAGTGTTGCAACCCAACTTTAAGTTTTCCTTTTTACTACCAAAATACTGGTTAACTTGGCTTGGTGTTTTTATCCTTTACACTATTTCCTGGTTGCCATTCAAACTGCAACTAGCTATGGGCCGAGTACTAGGGCGGCTAGTTTTCAAAATGGCATCAAAGCGAAAGCATGTTGCGCTAACTAACTTAAAGTTATGCTTCCCGGAAAAAAGTGAACAAGAGCGGATGAGAATACTGAAGAAGAACTTTGAAAATACCGGCATAGCTCTCTTTGAAACGGGTATGGGTTGGTGGTGGCCAAATTGGCGAGTAGCCAGAAAAGTAAAAGTCACTGGTGCACACCATATAAGATCCGCACAAGCAGAAGGTAACGGTGTACTTGTTCTAGCTATGCACAATTTATGTTTAGAAATGTGTGCCCGTGGCGCCGGCATAGACAACCCCTTAGTGGCATTTTACCGACCTCATAACAACCCTTTAATGGAGTTCTTCCAACATAGAGGGCGTGCTCGCTCGAATAAATACATGGTTGGAAAACGTGATGTTAAAGGCTTACTTCGTGCATTACATGATAAGGAGGCTTGTGCTTATTTACCCGATCAGGATTATGGCCGTAATAAGAGCTTATTTGTGCCTTTTTTCGCGGTAAAAGAAACAGCAACAACCACTGGTACACTTATATTTGCTCATAAAAAAAACACTAAAACTGTGATGATGATCCCCCGTAGAAATACTGATGATAGTGGTTACACTTTAGAAGTTTCAGCACCATTGGAAAACTTTCCTACAGATAATGAAGAGCAAGATTTAATCAAGGTGAATCAAGAATTAGAAAAAGCAATAATGGTTCAGCCAGAGCAGTATATGTGGTTACACCGACGCTTTAAAACCAGACCTAACCCAGAAGATATCTCATTATATAAATAGTAAGTTTCTATTTTAAGTATTTGTTAATAGCTGGTTGAACTCTAAAGTCACGATTAGCTGCATAGTGATACAATTTGTATAAACATTGAACTTTGAGTAAAGTAAGTAATTATTCACTATAATAAAATAATGATAACAAAGGTATTGATTCACCAATGAACTTTTGGATACGTAACATTATATTAGGCGTTTTTCTCACCGCATTGGCTTGGGCATTTCTTGCTAACCAAGACTTTTTGCTGGCTCTTGATGGCTCATTAGACAAAGTTGAAGATAGTACAGTAGATTCCAGCCAAACAGCTGAAGATTTAAGCCTACAAGACGCCAAGAATAAAGCTTCAAAATACCAACAAGGTAGAACATCAACCAATGCTGCTGCCGCTGGTTTATCTAAGTTTTATGCCAATCTACATGGTGATATGGATGCCAAAGGGCCGAAGGTCCGCAACAATATAGTTTATCTTCCCGATCCAAAAGGTAATATCGCCGAGTTGCTTCAAGCCAGAGAAATGGTAGTGAGACCCTATAAGAAAAACTGGCAGGGTAGTACTGAGTCTCGCCCTTTTAGACGTGGCCAAACATTAAATCAGAAGCTTGCTGAGTACTCTCAAAAAGATGGTGTCGAATTAATTTGGTGGTTAAACCGCGACTATATAATAAAAGACCCTTTTAGAATTGAAAAAGACATCCTTACAACAAGTTTCCAAGTTGCTAAGGCTATTGAAGGGCACTTTGAGTCAGGGCTATCAATATTTTTTTGTAATCGTCAACGTGCAATTGTCGTTATTGAAAGTGCTCCCCAGCCATATTTGGATGAGGAGTGTATTTTGCTTAAAAGCAAAAATTATTAACTACCAACTAACTGGTTAATAGCTTTTTCCAAATGGCACTAATTGCCTTCTCCCCTATTACTCTCTCTTTATTAATTAGCTGCCCAGCATTTTGCATGGCTGCTTGATGACCTAAAGCTCTAAGTTCCTGATACATATTGCTAAGATACTGCTGCTCTGCTTTTTCAATCAAAGAAAACTTAAGCAATAATTTAAAGATTCCTAAGTTATCACAAGCTCGCATCAACTCAGGATGATTCTTGGCATTAGCGAGTACTAAAAACTGCGCTAGAAACTCAATATCTACAAGACCACCCTCACCTTGTTTAATATCAAACTCAACTTCTGTAGATTTGTTAAGGTGATCACGCATTTTCTCACGCATATTAATAATTTCAGCTTTAAGCGCATTTAGCTCTCTTGGTTTTGATAAGACGTCTTGTCTAATGCCAATAAACTGCTGATGAAGTTGCTCATTACCATATATCATTCTAGCTCTAACTAAAGCTTGGTGCTCCCACGTCCAAGCATCTTCATGCTGATACTGGGAAAAAGTATTCACATGCACTACCAATAGCCCTGCATTACCTGATGGTCTTAGGCGCATATCTAATTCATATAAAATACCGTTATTCATGCGGGTATTAAAAATATGCATAATACGCTGAGCCAACTTCATATAGAACTGACTAGCAGGTATCACTTTACTACCATCTGCTCTACCAGTAGTAACTTCATCAGGCTCACTATGATGAATAAAAACCAAATCAAGATCAGAGCTGTAACCTAACTCTACGCCGCCTGTTTTACCATAGGCTATAACTCCAAAACCTTTTTCCTTGTCGCCATCTAAACAGGTGCTTGGCACACCAAAACGATCACTTACTTGCTGCCAAGCAAGGTTAATCACCTCTGATAAAATGGCTTCAGCTAAAGCGGTCAAATGCTCACTGATCATAGCAACAGGTAAAACATCAGCAATTTCAGCTGCGGCAATACGTAATTGTTGAGATTGTTTAAATTGACGCAAAGACTCCATCTGTGCTTCTAGATCTTCTTCAGGTATACGTAGCATTCGCTCACGTAATTCCACCCCATAAGATGAAAGTTGCGGTGGGTTATGCAGTAATTTAGGGTCAATTAACTCATCAAGCAAAATAGGGTATTTAGCAATATAATCAGTGACCCAGCTACTTGCCTGGCATAAGTGGATTAACTGCTTTAACGCGCCTTCATTTTCAAAGAGCAACTCTAAGTATGCAGTACGAGTGACTATTTTACTAAATACTTGCAATACTCGTGCTAAAACCTGTTCGGCACTAGCATTCTTTTGTAAGCGACATAGTAGTAGAGGAATAACTTTATCTAGCACCTGCCGGCCTCTATTACCTAGACTGCGTTTACCGGTGTCTTCTCTAAAGTCATTTAAAAGTTGCCAAACATTATCACTTTGCCAACCAAGCGCCTCTTGCTCTATCCAAGCAATAGACTCCTCATTACTCCAGCGGCTATGCCAAAGCGTGACCCAATGTTCATCTGCGGCTTGATGATTAGGGCTTTCAAGACCGATAAGCAAATCAAATTCTTGATGAACAGCTTCCATATGCTTAGCTAATATAGCTAAAAAATCAGACCAACTATCAATAGCAAGGACTGCTAATAGCCGCTCTTGGTTCAGTTCAGTATCCGGCAATGTTTGTGTTTGTTTGTCTGCTAAAGCTTGAATAATATTCTCAACACGACGTAAAAAACGATAAGCACTTTCCAGTACCTGCTTGTTCGCTTCATTTATTTCACCTGATATAACTAATTGAGGCAAAACAGTTAATAAGCTTCTTTGCTGAAGCTCCGTTACCCTACCACCACGGATCAGTTGAAACACTTGCACAATAAACTCTATCTCTCTAATGCCGCCAGCACCTAGCTTAATATTATTAACTAATTGTTTACGGCGGACTTCTTGTGCAATCATCATTTTCATGCGACGTAAACTGTCGATAACGCTAAAGTCAATGTAGCGGCGATAGACAAAGGGCCTCAACATACTTGATAACTGCTGATGGTATTTTGACTGCCCAATAACCCGAGCTTTTAGCATCGCATAGCGCTCCCAGTCACGACCTTGCTCTTGATAATAATCTTCCATAGCATTAAACGTTAAGACTAAAGGGCCACTGTCGCCGAAGGGGCGTAAACGCATATCGACACGATAAACAAAACCATCACTGGTGACTTGATGTAATGAAGCAATAAGTTTTTGTGCTAAACGAGTGAAGAATTGTTGATTATCTAAACTGCGACGACAACCTATTGTTTCACCGCTTTCAGGGTAGGTAAAAATAAGGTCTATATCAGAAGAAAAATTAAGCTCTTTACCGCCAAGTTTACCCATACCATAAACAAGCAGAATTTGAGGCTCTCCTTTCTTGTTTGTTGGTGTGCCCCATTTCTGCTGACAAAAATCAGTAAGCCAAGCTAAGCTAGCTAAAATAAGTTCATCTGCCAAAAAAGATAATCGCGCTAATGAAATGTCTAAACTGACATTAAAGACTAAGTCATCAAGAGCGATCTTAACCATTTGTTGTAGGCGAAATCGTCTTAATAATCGATGTAACTGAGCTTCATCATTACAATCGCTTAATAATTCATTTAAAAGCTTCTTGTAATCAGGGAGCTCTTCTTTACTTTGAGCCTTAAAAAGCCCAAAGACAAGTTCAGGTGCTTGTAAGGCACTTTTAAAAATAAAATCACTCAAGGTTATCGCTTGTTTAAAAGCATTTAATTGCTTGTCATTTAATTCCTCGAAAGCACTATTATGTTGTTCTGAAAAATGTTGCCAGTTTGTTGTTTGTTGCTGTTGTAAGCGAGGGGAAAGAGATAGCGTCACAAGAATTCCTTATTAAATTTCAATTACACTAATCTATGTAATCATTTTTAAGTGGTTTAAATAACCAATAACATCGTTTCTTTCAATCCCAATAGCCAGCTATTGCTCATTCAAACGCCTTGTTCTTGGAAATTT
>Ga0105355_10004446_pt1 | contig 12000 bp, 6 predicted proteins | sample GOMGulsemesocosm_2_FD_83508 | JGI IMG/M metagenome (GOLD analysis project Ga0105355, IMG submission 83508) | Methane-oxidizing microbial communities from mesocosms in the Gulf of Mexico - GOM9C Gulf of Mexico | ecosystem: Environmental > Aquatic > Marine > Cold seeps | place: Gulf of Mexico... | reverse complement strand
CCCATACCAAATAGCACAGGAACATTGCTATCAAATAAGTCATCTAGCCACAGCTGTTCTGCATCTTCATCGACAATGTCCACAACCCAAGCATCAACATCAGCGGTTAAGCGAGGATTATCATTTATTCGACTAGGGTCGGTAGTTAATATTACCTTGAAACCAAAGTGCATCAATGCTGTTTTTAGAAGGTGCTGCTGTAATAAATTATCAGCGATAATTCCAACATTAGCAGCAGACTTCGCGTGAGGCATACTAGTTCTCCGCGTCACCTACTAATAATTTTGCAATATTAGAGAGTAAAATATCTTCTTGGAATGGTTTTCCTAAATATTCGTTCACGCCAATAGATAATGCTCTATTTCGATGTTTATCCCCAGTACGAGAGGTAATCATAATAATAGGTACATGTTTCAAGCGAGAGTCATGTCGAACGACAGAGGCTACTTCAAAGCCATCCATTCGTGGCATCTCAATATCTAACAGCATTAAATCAGGAATATGATCCTGCAGGGTCGCAATTGCATCAACACCATCTTTAGCCGTAAATACTTCAAAGCCATTACGCTCTAACAGTCGAGTCGTCACTTTACGTACCGTTACTGAATCATCAACTACTAAAATTCGCTTAGTACGCACTTCTAGCTCGTGACGCTTCTCAGCTTCAATAGCATCCAGTGCCATCGCTTGCTGGTATTCAATATTACTCTGACTACGAATCATTGCCGGTAGATCAAGAATGATTACAACACTACCATCACCTAAAATCGTGCCACCTGAAACGCCCATGACACTACTAAATTGAGGTCCAAGAGTTTTTACTACAATTTCACGGCTGCCTAATAATGAATCCACTTGCAACGCGTAAGGAGTATCACCTTTAATCAGCAATACAGGGGTCGGCATTTTTTGCCCAGCAAATTTTGGCTGCGCATCAGTTCCCATCATACTGCCTAAATATTCTAAGCGATGATCTGCACCACCGTATTCAAATGAACGGTCTACGATTGGCTGTTGATATAACGCCTCTAATTGATCTGTTGGAACTCTCACTATACCCTGAATACTATCCAATGGTACGGCGTATAGGTCGTCCCCTACTTTAACCATCAATGCACGGTTTACGGATACAGTGAAAGGAAGTCGTACTTGGAATTCGGTACCTTGCCCAGGTATTGAATTAATAAATAGCGTTCCACCCATCTGTTTAATTTCGCTATTCACAACATCCATGCCTACACCACGACCAGAAATCTGAGTGACTTTCTGTGCCGTAGAGAAACCGGCATGCAAAATAAACTGCATGATTTCAATATCGGTTAGCTGACTATCTTCCGTAATTAAGCCACGCTCTATGGCTTTCTTACGAACCGCATCGATGTTAATGCCATGACCGTCATCTTTTAAGATAACCAATACATCACCGCCTTCACGGGAGATACTTAGTTCAACAGAACCTTGAGCGGCTTTATTTGTTTTAGCACGTTCAATTTTATTTTCAATACCATGATCCACTGCATTTCGAAGCATATGCTCTAGAGGCGAAATTATACGTTCAAGAATGGTTCGATCCATTTCGCCATCAGCGTTGAATACCTTGAATTCAACTTGCTTATCAAGCTCTTGGCCAATTTGACGTACGATTCGGCGTAAACGAGGAACTAGACGCTGGAAAGGCACCATGCGGGTTTGCATCAATCCTTCCTGCAGTTCGGTATTTACTCGGCTTTGCTGCAACAATAGCGTTTCTGCATCACGCGTCTTATTGGTGAGAGATTCACGAATATCTAATAAATCTGAGGCTGATTCTACTAGCGAGCGCGCTAGCTGCTGCATCTGTGAATAGCGATCCATTTCTAATGGGTCAAAATCATCATAGCTCGGAGTTTGACGCTCTTGACGGAATAATACTTGGGCTTCCGTTTCAATATCTAAACGACGTAACTGATCTCTTAATCGCTCAAGCGTTGAATCCATTTCTTCTAATGAATAGGAAAAGTCAGTAACTTGCTGCTCCAATCGACCACGGGAGATAGAAGTCTCACCTGCCAGATTAACTAGGTTATCCAACAAGTCAGCAGAAACCTTAACCATCTCTTGCGGACCACGACGCCCTTGTTGAGGCTTCTCAGCCGCTTCTTGATCAAGCTGAGTTAATTGCTTAGCCGTAACTGCTGGAATGACCGTGAGCACAGAAGTTTCTTCGACGCTCACATCATTTCGTTTAAACGGAACAACATTAGTATCAGAAGAATCATCAATTTCAATGCTAACTGGGGCAATATTTGCCAACTCAATATCAGATTCTATCATCTGACTATCGAGAGGCTGAGATAATGACTTAGCAACGACTTCAACACTGGCCGCTAACCCATCTTGACGCTGGAATACTTCTGTAAAAAAGGCATCATCAACTTCAATTACACCTTGCTGCGCTTTAATCATCCAAGTTTCAAAATCATGGGCAAGATCACCCACTTCAGTTAACCCACCCATGCGCGCACCACCCTTTAAGGTGTGCATAATACGCTGCACTTCTTCAGTCGCTCTCAGGTTCTCAGGAGCGAGTTGCCATTCTTGTAAAACGGCATCTAACTCTTGTTGTAGCTCTTGTGCTTCTTCTAAAAATATTTCTAGAATTTCACGATCGCTTTCGTCAACGTCTAATGAAACCACGTCATTATTAACAAAATCTGCTAAATTATCAGCAATAACGGGGGCCGTATCCATTAATACTGATTCATTTGAAGCTATAACATCAACATTTAAAGGATCTGCACCCTTTGCGACTGCATGAATTTTCACAACAACGCTAGGGTCTAATTCGAACACCTGCCCATTTCTAATATGCTCTAGCATGTCATCTAGAATATCGTGATAACTGCTTAACAATGGAATAAGACCCGCTCTTAATTGAACTCGTCCATCGTGTAGGCCTTCATAAATTGATTCTAACTCGTGGCAAAGATCGGCAACGTCAGACATTTCTGCCATGCGCGCTCCACCTTTTAACGTGTGAAGCTCACGTTGTAATTCAGCAACATCTCTTAAATTTTCTGGTTCCGACTGCCAGCGTTGTAATGCAACACCCGCCGCTTCCATTATTTCTTGAGCCTCTTCTAAAAAGATCTCTAAGAGTTCAGCATCAACGTCGTCATCTTCAAGTTCAGCTTGAGGTAACTCTTCAACGGCTAAAGCTGATCCATCTGTTCCTGCGGCCTCACCACCAATAGTCGGCATTAAGATTTTTTCGGGTGTTAAGGCTTCAGTCGCCTCTTCAGTAAAACTTTCTCTCGTCTGCGCAACGACAGCTTCATTATTGTATTCAACAAGAGGCTCATTCAACTCATCAATAGGTTCTTCATTCAGTTCTACCGAATCATTATAAGGCTGATCTTCGATTACTGGTAATTCATCAATCTCAGGTAAAGACGCTACCGTCTCTATATTTGATAACGCTAATATGGAGTTTTTAACTCGCGCTAAAATCTCATTATCCGCAGACAGACTTTGGCCTGCCGCTAGATAATCCATCATATTCAAAAGACTTTCATGAGCCGCTAGTAGGCATTCCACAAGCTCGGCTAATTCAGCAATAGCAGGAATTATTAGAATTTCGCCATAAAGCTCATTCAAAAGGCTCGCTAACTCTACTATCTCTGAAATTTCAGCTTTTTCAGCACTCTGAATCAGCTGAATCAATTCATCATTTAGCTGTGTTAAAGCCTCTGTATCTTTTGGCTCAATTGCCCATTTTTTAACAATATCATCGGCATCTAATAAAACATCCATGCCTTGCGTTAAGAATTGAGCTAATTGGTCTGGATCGGGCAGTGCTTGATCCATATTGTCCGCGGAGATAGGGGCCAATAAAAGCTGCTCTAATTCAGCAACCCTTATTAAAAACTCATTTTCATTTGGCAACGTTTTAACTGGATTTGTTTCCAGTTGTAACATACCCAACGTAATAAGATCACTTGCCTCTACAAGCAAGTTAACTAAACCAGGCGTATTTTGAATTTGATACGCACGCAGTTCTTTTACTAATTTTTCTAATGGCGAAGCAACCAATGCTATTGGAGTGATGCCCGCCATGTGAGCACTGCCCTTTAACGTATGCAGCGCTCGTTGTAATTGGTCTGAAAGCTCATTCTTAAAATCTGTATCTCGCGACTCAGAAATGAAATCACTAACAGCCTCAAGATGAGTTGCTACTTCTGAACGAAATATTTCTAGAAGTGTATCGTCAAGCAAGCTTTCTTCAGCAACATCATTCGTTTCCACAACGATTGCTTCTTCAAGCTCTACTACTTCTTCAAGCTCTACTACTTCTTCAAGCTCTACTACTTCTTCAAGCTCTACTATAGGAGTAGCTTCTGAAGCATTAGATCCAAAATCGCTAACACTCTCTCCCTGAGATAACGCTTCTGCGTAGCCCATAAGCGATGCGACATCAATAAGGACTACGCTGCGTTGACGGAAATTTTCAATGAGCTCAGGTATATGAATAATCACCTGATCAATTAAAGCACAAGCATTTTCATCTAAGCTAATCGTCTGCTCAATCACTCGATTCAGCATATTCTCAACGGACCAAGCTAGCTCACCAAGTACTTCGGCTTTGACCATTCGGCCACTGCCTTTTAACGTATGAAAGGCACGACGAACTGTTGACTGCGCTTCTGTATTTGTTTTTTCTTCTCTATATTGAGGCCAGTACTCTTGTAATGTCTCCAATACCTCTTCGGCTTCTTCCAAGAAAATTTCAATGATTTCTTCATCAATCAAATCATCTTCTTCTATACTGTCAACCGTAGTCGCTATCTCAACGACTGGCTGCATTTCATCAGTAAGTTCGATTTCTGAAGTATCATCAACTGAAGCTTCTTCGATAATAATTACTTCTGTTTCTGGCAACACTATTTCAATGTCATCAATTTCAATGTCATCAATTTCAGTTTCTGAAGTTTCATCACCTGAAGCTTCTTCAACCGTAATTATCTCACTAGTAATTTCTGTTTCTGATAACGCTATTTCGATGTTATCAGTCGACAAATCGGACAAGTCTACTTCAGCATTTAACGAAGTGTCTTCTGTTAAATCTATCTGATCTAATGCTGAGCCTATATCAACATCACTGCTTTTAGATATGTATTCGCCATTCAACTCAATTGCTTGACCCGGCAAATTAGACAAAGCTACTTCAGCACGGTGAAGTAAATTTTCATCCGCCTCTTGTGGGCTATTGCTATACCGTTCTATGTAATATTCAACACTGGTCAGGATATCAGCGAAGTTATCCATCACACTCCACTGAGCTTTCAATCCTTCAGCGATCAGCTGTTCTTCAACAAAATCCGCCGCCCTTTCGAGGATTTTGGCTACTCGTGGCAGCGGAATCATATTGATCGAGCCTTCGATCGATCGTAACCACTGCGGAGCTTCTTCAAGCTCAACAGCATCCCATTGCTTTGCTATATATTCTACAACGGAGTCTTTAACCTGCTCTAAAACATTACGAGCCTCGTGCAATACTGCTTTTTGTGCACTGCTAACAGAAATTTCTTCCGGTCTGTTTTCTACTAACGTACCCTCTGCCTGCATGCCATTTAAAGTGGCTTCAACATAAAGTAAAGCACCTGCAGCATCCATTAGTTCAGAATCAGAAGCACTTCCCTGTCCAATTAAACGGGCTATGTTACTTTGCTGCTCTTGCAATACTCGGCGGGGCATACCAAGCCCCAATATGCCCATGGTATCGCAAAGCTGCTTAAACGTAGGCAATAGCAATGTCAGTGCTGTTTCACGATTTTCTTCACCACGAACCAATTGATCGAACTGTTCTTTTAGGCTGCCAATTTCTTCAATTAAGGCGCCAACAACACTACCAACAGTTTCTTTATCAGGGCCAGAAAGAGCAGCGCGCTGCTCTTGTAATTCTTGTTCATTAGGAAGTGCAGCGGCTAAGTTAAACTGACTTTTAACAGCAGCTATAGCGCCTATTTCTAAAGGAGATTTAGCGATGTAATAAAGAAGATTCTTAAGCAATTTATCCGGTACAGGAGTATTTAAAACCTCAATACCTTGATCTTGAATGTGTTTTAGTTGCTCATCTAATTGGCGCAATAGTGGTTTAGCACTTTTCGGAATACTATCTTCTGTTTTCAAATACTCTACAAAAGCTAATGCCGGTAGCCATACTAGGCCTTGAGGTGTTCTTCCTAACGATTTATAGAGACGTGAGAAAACCTTATTCAAATAATCGATTGCTAATGACTCTTGCTCACCGCGTAATATATGCAAGATAGCGGTCTGCTGCATTTGGCGTAATTTTTTCAACCAAGGTACAAAACCAGGATCATTGAATTTGTTCAACTCTTCTGCAGAGAGCGCTGCTGGAGTCTCAATATTCGGAGTAAACAGTGCGGTCTCAGACATTAGGCTTTCGCCTCGAGCAGCACGTAATTCATTAAGAATAGGCAACAAAACAACAGGCAGATCTCGACGGCCTACCTTGATATGCTCAAGATAACTTGGCAGCTGTAAAATAGCCTGCATCAATACCTCAAGCACGTCAGATTCATTAGCAACATCACCTTCCGCCAAGACTTTGGCTAAAGCTTCCATTTCTTCTGCTAATAATGCTGCGCCGTAAAACTCAACCATCTGCAGCGTGCCATGCACCTGATGGAGATAGCTCAAACAAAAATTAAGTCGAGTGCGATCCTGCGTATTTTCTACGTAGGCTTCTAATGCTTGTTGCGCCTGCTGAAGGGTTTCTTCAATTTCGCCTTTAACCCATTCCAGGGCGATGTAGTCATGGCTCATCGCCTAGCGGCCTCCCATTTGATTATTTTTATCACGTCGTACATAAATCGATAATTTATTACTATCAATCTGAACTAAATTTGGATGTTGCCAATCTACCATTTCACCTAAACCTGTCACTAGAACCCCGCCTTCAACTAGACGATCGGCTAGCGCGTTAAGGATTTCACGTCGACGCCATCGACGAAAATAAATTAATAAATTCTGGCAATAAATAATGCTTAACCCAGTTACAGGAAAAGCGTCTAAATTCAAAGCATTCACTTGCGAGAAGCATGTTCGATCTCGCAGCTCAGAAATAATCTGGTACTCATTATTTTGTGTAGCAATGCAGTAGCGCTGACGATACGAAACAGGGAGCGTTTCCAACTTGCGAATTGGGTATTTACCCTGACGGGCTTTACGCAATACAACTGTTGATAAATCGGTTCCCGTTACTGAGTACTTAAACCCTAATTCTGACAGACATTCATCTGCCAACATCGCCAAACTATAGACCTCTTCACCAGATGAACAGCCCATACTCCAAATATCAAAGGAGCGATCTAAAGGAGCTGTTTTGGCCATTTCCAACAAATGGTTCCTAACGAATAGCATCGCATCCGGATCACGAAAAAAACGAGTCTCTTGAACTGTCAATCTATCAGAAAGAACTGCCCACTCTATAGCACCACCCGTCCCAACAGTAACCCGCTGGTAATATTCTTCGTAGTCATCACAACCCAGTTCACGCATGCGAATGCCTAAACTGGTTTGTAGGAATGATTTTCGCTGAGGCGCTAAACACATCCCAGTGCGCTCTTCGAGCAAGTTTTGCCAACGCAAAAATTGCTCTTCTTCCATATCCGGCATCATGCCGTATCCGGAGCGCTTACTTAAAAAAGAATCTGACGGATTGCTCATTTAAACTTCAACCTATAGAGTTTGTTCACTCTCAGGAAGCTTAAAGCCAGCTACTGATTCACGTAATTTGTTCGCCATATCGGCAAGGTTACCAATCGATTTCGCTGTTGCCGTCGTACCCGCAGAAGTCTGCGAAGTAATCTCTTGAATAACGTTCATCGTATTCGAAATATGGCCTGCAGAAGATGCCTGCTGACGTGCAGCGTTGGAAATATTCTGAATCAAGTCAGCCAAGTTTTTCGATACATTCTCAATTTCTTCCAGTGCCACACCCGCATCCTGCGCTAGGCGAGCCCCTCGTACCACTTCCGAAGTTGTGGTTTCCATCGAGATAACGGCTTCGTTAGTATCGTTCTGAATCGTTTTCACCAAGGCTTCAATCTGCTTGGTTGCTGCTGCTGAACGTTCTGCTAGTCGCTGTACTTCATCGGCTACAACCGCGAAGCCTCGACCTGCATCACCGGCCATCGATGCCTGAATAGCGGCGTTAAGCGATAGAATGTTTGTTTGGTCAGCAATATCGGTAATCAAGGATACGATATCCCCAATTTCCTGCGAAGATTCACCTAGACGCTTAATACGCTTAGACGTTTCTTGAATCTGCTCACGAATGTTATCCATGCCGTGAATCGTTGCCTGTACTACTTCAGCACCCTTATTGGCGATCGCAACCGATCGCTCTGCTACCGCAGATGATTCAGAGGCGTTTGCAGATACTTGGTCAATCGATACAGCCATTTCGTTAATAGCCGCTGATGCTCCAGCAATTTCTTGTGCCTGATGCTCAGATGCTTCAGCAAGGTGCATTGCCGTTGCCTGAGTTTCTTGTGCAGCTGACGATACTTGTAATGCCGTTTCGTTAATTGCCGATACCAACGAGCGCATCTGATCGATGGCGTAGTTAATAGAGTCAGCAATCGCACCAGTGAAATCTTCCGTTACCGTCGCTTGAGTGGTCAAATCACCATCGGCCAAATCGGCAATTTCATCTAGTAGACGTAAAATTGCAATCTGGTTTTGTTCGTTTTGATAAGCAGTTTCAGATAAATCTTTACGCGTATCTTGATAAGAAACAACGCCCAGACCAACCATGCCGACCACAGCCATCAAGGCAGATAGATAAGCAATAATCTGTAGAATGCCCAAACCTTCTGTATTCGTCTGAAAGGCATTAGTCAAAGAAGAAGTTTCATTAAGTAATAACTGAGAATCAGCAAAAATTGCATCTGATGCTTCACGTACTTGGAATAGTTCAGGTGAGGTTTCAAGAATTTCATCAACCGACCCCGATACGAATTCGAAAAGCTCCGCAATTTCTGCCAAAGCAAAGATGGCTTCCTCATCACTTACCTGACTCAGGTTCATAGCGACGTTACCTTCGATCATACCGTTAAGTACACGACCGAACAGAGAGGCATCTCGACCGAAAGCATCGGCGGCCATTACTGCATCTTCACCACCGCCAAGTACTTTGTTTACCGAGCGAACGATACGCTCTGCTAACCACGACTGACGCTGAGCAACAGCAACCTGATCAGCTGGAGCACCACTATCTAGTAAAATCTCAACAATCTCATCATACTCAACCTGAAGTTGCGGAATCGTTTCAGCCAAGGTTGCAGCAACTTCATGCAAAGATAAAATAATATCTTGAGCCTGCACAATCTGATCAGCGTTATTAGAAACCTTATTCCAAATACCCTGCACGTTGGTCATCGTCGCAATTTCTGCAGGAGGTAAGCCAGTTTCAGCATCTCCAACATTCAAGTAACTCCAACGAGTTTCGAAATTATTACGTGCATTACGCAATAGTGCGAAGGCCTCTGATTTACCACCCGCAGCTTCCACGGCATTCTTCGCCAACTGCTGGGATAGAACTCGTAATTCACCTGCGTGACCAATATATTCCTTATCCTGGTTCGCTTGGTTGTTTACAAAAACTGTTACCCCCAAGAAAGCCAAAATTGAAACAATCAGTATCACAGTAAAGATACCCGCTTTAGGGTTTCCAAATACCGTGGACCAAACGCTTCCCGTTGCTTTGCTCATTCCGCTATCTCCGTACTGTTGCACGCTTATTATTCTTAATGATTCAACGCAATCCATGACATGAATCGCAACACACTATTTTATTATACTGCTACCTGCAAAAATTCATCTGCTTGTACCAGGTCGGTAAAACTAAAAATGGGCCAACTAGCCCCATCACGCTCAAAGCCGCCACGCACATAAGGTGCATAGTTTGCTTCAACGTACATTTGGTTACTTAATTGATGCGAAGGAAATTGCTGCATCCCAAGCACAGCATCAACTAACAATCCATGCTGATGCTGCCCCTCACCAACAACCAATACTCGGCGAGTTCGCCAGCTAGCCTTAGAAGGTATACCCAACAAACCTGCCAAGTCCAAAACTGGAACTAAACGACCTCGAATATTTGAGACCCCAAGCATCCAATTCCTAACACCTGGCACCTTAGTGACTCGAGGTGTTTGCAAAATTTCGCCAACATCCCCCATAGGTGCCACAAATCGTTGTCCTGCCAGCATAAAACCAATGCCACGCCAATAGGTAACCGCTTCTGTCTTCTGCGGCAACTCACTCGCATTACTTCGACTATTTTGTGCAATTTCAACTAACAGGGCAAAAGGTGACATATTAACTAGCCATTACTGATTCAATTTCTTCCATTAATCGAGCTACTGCTACAGGTTTAACAAGATAACCACTAGCACCTTGTCGCTTACCCCATACTCGATCTGTTTCTTGATCTTTCGTCGTTACAATAATCACAGGAATATGCTGAGTACCCGGATCCTTTGTTAACTGGCGAGTTGCCTGGAAACCGTTAAGCCCAGGCATTACTATATCCATTAAAACAACATCAGGTTTTTCCTGTCGTGCTAGCGCTACACCATCCGCGCCATTCTCTGCAGTAAGCACTTCATGACCCTGCTGTTCTAGCATAGTTTTAAATGTATGCGTTTCCGTTGGAGAGTCGTCAACTACAAGTACACGAGCCATTCTCAAATCACCTCTAAATTATAATTCTATCTTCAATCTATTTAACAAAGTTCCGAATTGCACCAAGCAACTCGTCTTTACTAAAAGGTTTGGTTAAATATTGATCCGAACCCACAATACGCCCCTTAGCCTTATCGAATAAACCATCTTTACTCGACAGCATAATGACCGGTGTATCTTTAAACTTAGAGTTATTTTTTATTAGCGCACAAGTCTGATAGCCATCTAATCGAGGCATCATAATGTCCACAAATATTATATTCGGGCGCGTATCTGCGATTTTTGCCAACGCATCAAAGCCATCAGTTGCAGTTATTACTTCACAACCGACCTTCTTCAATAAGGTTTCAGCAGTACGACGAATAGTTTTACTATCGTCAATAACCATAACTTTCAGGTTATCAAAGTTATCGTCCATATAAGAGCCTTCAACCATCTACATTAATATTTTTGTTAGGGTAGCGGTCTCGATGTACGAGGGGCGCTGATTACAACCTTTGTAACATACAATTGTAGACCTTAACAACGCTAACTAGTAAAAGTTAGAACTGGTTGGAACAATTAATTCCACTGAAAGTCTGAATAGTTAGGGTAAAATACTTCTAATATAATTATTTACGTTTATCAGGAGCGGTTATGAGCATTAAGGTTGGCATCGTTATGGATCCCATTGAACAAATCTCTTTTCACAAAGACACCTCTCTCGCTTTGATGTTTGCCGCCCAGCAACATGATTGCGAACTGTTCTATATGGAGCAACAAGATCTATCTATCCAAAATGGCGAAGCTTATGGCCGTATGTCTCCGATTAAGGTTGCTATGGATCCAGACAACTGGTTTCAGAAAGAAGAAGCCGTCGATAGACCGCTAAGCGACCTGCAGCTGATTTTAATGCGGAAAGACCCTCCGTTCGATAGTGAGTTCATTTATAGCACTTACATTTTGGAGCGCGCAGCGCAAAAAGGTGTACTCATTGCGAACAATCCACAAAGCTTACGTGACTGCAATGAAAAGGTCTTCGCGACTGAGTTTGCTGATTTAATGAGCCCAACGACGGTTACGCGCCGCCCTGATTTATTAAAAGCTTTTCATGCGGAACACGGCGATGTTATTTTCAAACCGCTCGACGGCATGTGGGGGGCGTCTATTTTTCGCCTAAAGAAAGACGATCCGAATATCAGCGTTATCATTGAAACGCTAACCAATCATGGCGAACAGCAGATTATGGCCCAGCGTTTTATCCCT
>Ga0105355_10004445_pt1 | contig 12002 bp, 11 predicted proteins | sample GOMGulsemesocosm_2_FD_83508 | JGI IMG/M metagenome (GOLD analysis project Ga0105355, IMG submission 83508) | Methane-oxidizing microbial communities from mesocosms in the Gulf of Mexico - GOM9C Gulf of Mexico | ecosystem: Environmental > Aquatic > Marine > Cold seeps | place: Gulf of Mexico... | reverse complement strand
GTTCTGCTTACTTAAGGCTGGCTTTGAGGGTAAACAGTTTACACCCACAGCATCGGTTAGTTAGCCGCCATAGAGCCTGTGGTGAGGGCACTCAAAAAGAAGGGGCCGTATACACAGAGGCTGGGCCGCGATATTGCTATTGAAGAGCGGGTCATTCTTTCGCAGCCAAAGTAAATAGAGCGCCACTAGCCCAAGACTCGAGCTAATCCCCAGCAGCCAAACCGTGTGCATTCTGGCGTGCGGCACCCAATCGTTATGAAAAACATGGGTGTCGGTGGCCAGATCGGCAAAAGGTGGGATAAAGGCGTAGATGCCAATCGCCAGGCTCATCAGCAACCTTCCAAACGTATTCATCGTGCAGTCCCCTCACATAGCACCGAGTTACTTACCACCTTTGATTTACCGCCTTTCATATCTAGGTATGAATTATGTTCAGTTGTGAGTCTGATGCTATTTGAATGGGTTGTCAACCGCAGGTGATCCTGCCACAAGCCCATTGGTTTCTTCAGGTTTATGTTTCGCGGTTTGGCCGCAGGCGGGTGACCACCATCGGCTCCGGTGGAAAAACCAAGGTAGAGCAGGGCTGGTTGAGAGGCAATTGAGAGGGTGGTGTTGGATTATTCGTGATAACAGGTTAAACGGTGGATATCTGGCAAGGGACCACTGTTAATGGGGTTAGGTCGATGGACAGGCCCATCATTGTCGCCAGGGAAGTGATTTCTGAAAATAGGGCAATAGACTGGGCTAGTGGAGGCGGGCTAGATCGTGAATTCCACTCCTATGGGAAGAGCGAAACATGATCAAGCCAGCCGTTAGTGCTAGACGAGCCCGGGAAGACTACTGGTTAGTAATCGATAGAGGTGTGGTCGCCGTATTCGCTAAGATCAAAATCCTCTGCCAGCTCACTGTCTTGCCCTTCAAGCAAGTTGTTGTAAGAGGACTCTGCGTCTATCTGCATCTTTAAACTTGTGTGCAGTTGCTTCTCTGGTTCTAACAGACTTTCATACGCGTGCATGAAATTATTGGGGTTTATATTGCCCTGTAGAATTTCGTCAAAGAAACTGATGTAAATTTCAGGCCCACTGTTTTCAAAAGCAAGTAACTCAAAAATATTGAGCAGGTCATCCTCAATACTCGGTAACCAGCCTTCGATTCGAGCACTTGCCTTCTCATCGAGTCTTTCCAGAATCGTGTCAGCCACCTCACTGTACTCATCGGAAAACACATCGGGTGTTTCACGATACGAAAATAGCAGTGATTTTAAATCGTCGTATTGGGTATGTGTAATCTCATTGCGCTTCATGAGCGCTTCGAATACCGCCAGCTGAACGTCCGCTTTTATGGATTCCTCATCTTGATAGTAGGTCTCCATGGCTGATAACGGGTTTTTAAACGTCAGCGCAATATTCTGTAAAAGCTTAACGTCAAGTTGCTCAGACAGCAGTGTTGCATGAATCGAAGCAATGTCTTTGTGTTCGTTGTCGCTAAACTGATAGTGGGTCAGAAGATTGGCACGATCTGCGTCGCTGCCATGCGCTTTAAACAAACTGTCTACGTTCTCCCAGCCCTTGCGAAAACAGATGATGACCGAATCTTCTAGAAGAACTTTTTTTGCTTTGAGTGCATCGCCACCACTGAGCTTCAACAACCCCAGTGTTGCTACGCCCATCACAATAGAGCAGGACTTCTTTAGATCATGACTGATGACCGGGGAGAAGAAGCCTTTGGCAATTTTTAAAGACATGTCGACCAGCTGGCTTTCTATTTTTGCCATATGGGTCGGTGTTATAGAGCCATCTTCAACGGCATCGCTGATCATCAACAATAAAAAGGGTCTGGCTCTGACTTTATCAAGATTCATGCGTCACTCTCTTTTTATAATGGCTCGAACATGTCGTCAGTATCGTCACTGATGTCGCCAACCCTGATGTTATTAGCCTGTGATTTAAGAATGGCTTCAACCTTCTCAAAGTCACCGTTTTTCGAGGTGCTGACAATGGCTTGATAGATGGATGTGTTCAGCGATTTTATTTTGAGCAGTAATTCTTCATCGCTGCCAGACGTCTGTTCTTCTGAATGGTCAATGGCATCAAAATCGAGCCCGATGAACGGCAGGGACAGGTACAGAATGCCCGTTTCTGAGTCAATGATGGCGTCCAGTATTTCAGACTCTCTTTCTTCATCATCTTTTTGTGTGAGAAACAGTTGAGACAGCATGGATTTCACAGAATCTTGTGCGGTAAACGCACCTTTTTCAAACTCATGTTCCCAGTACGAAGGCTCTACATCCAGCATTTTGCTGATCGTCTCAGGGTCCATCAGCCATGCCGCTATCGATGGCACAGTCGCGTCGAAATCCCTCAATATTTTTGCGACACTCATGATGTCCAATTCAGAAATAACCGCGATCATGGTTTGATCGCCCTCGGTAGAGGCTATCTCTTCTAAAATATCACCGCCATTGCGACCACTCTCATGGGTGATGGCAACGACCTTCTCAGCTAAAACGGCTATTTCTTGGCTCAAAATATAATCCTATCAATTTTGTTTGCTATTAAAGCTCGTTAAATTCGTGGTCATGGTCGTCGTGGCCGTGGCCTTTATCTTGGTATTCGTAGTCGTCTTGCTGTTTTTCTTCTTCATGCTCATCGCTTTCAGCGTGAAACTCTTCCGTTATTGCGGCTGACTCATGGAAACAGAGCAGCAGTATGGCAATTTTTAATTGGTGCTGAAATTTGTCGGTGAGTGTCGACAGTAATTCCCGAGAATGCTTATGTATTCCGACGCACGCTTTTACCTCGTCCCATTCGGGTTCTGAGTGCAGGCACAGCGGCAACAATTTGGCGCAATCCACCTTGACGACAAACATTAAACACATGGCTAACTGGTCGGGCATGCCGGCTAAAAAATCGGGGGTCTTGTTCAATTGCCCTAATAAGCTATCGACATAGTTTTTAAACAGATCGGGATCTTCTGGGTCTTTATACGATTCGATGTTTTCAGTCAGCATTTGAAAGTCGTCATTCAAATAGGCTGGTACAAAAATGGTTTTAGACATGAGCTCTCTTAAGTATTTAATACTCGGTTCCAATAGGATTCAGTAAACGCCCTAGGATTTAACACCTCGGTGTATTCCTGCTCAATGTACAACTTCCGCTGTTTGGGGTCAGATATGACAGCGTACGACTCTTGAATTTTCTGGAAGCGTTCAATGGCATCGTCTGATTTATTTCTATCGGGATGATACTTTGCGGCTAACCGGCGATAAGCCTTTTTAATATCATCCTGCGAGGTCGTTTTATCAACCTCCAACACTTCAAAGTAGTCCAAAGTAATCTCCACAATCTTTCATCGGGTCTTCATCGTTTGGTGGTCATTATTTGCACGCGATGTACGAGTTATCGAAGCTTGGGTTAATATCGCGGATGGCTGCTCTACGCGGCTAGTAATGGTGGCTCTTTATGTGAGGCATTTACGCTTGCGCAGCCGCTCTCTAGAGCTTGATCCTCAATCGTCATGACAGCTTCTTGGGCCGTTGAGGATTGAGTCTGCCGCCATTGTCCACCCCGTGCCTTCCCACCTAGCAAGCGCGCAATTATGAATGAATGAGGCTGCTGTGTCGACCGCAGTTGAGTGGATTGATGGCTTGTGTCTAGCCCGGTCGTTCAGGGGGTAAAACCCGCCAAGAGGGGGCTTCAGGGGCGTTGTTGTAGGTGTGTATTGAACATGCAGAGGCGATGGACTCAGTTCAAGGTATGGGGCCCTATTCAACTTTCTTGCGCTACTCGGTAGCGCTCTCATATGCTTCCAGCACTTGAAAGCACCCTAAAGCCTGAAAAAGTCCTTAAGCTGTAGTGCTTGGCTATCTATTGAACTCGGTCTGGCTGCCTCTTGAGGATATCAGGGTAGATAGGGCTAGTTGCGAAGCAATTGAGAGGAGATTAATAGTAAATTGAGGAAATATGTGTGGTTTACGGGTGAAGAGAGGTTAAGCGGGACATCTGACCCTCTGAAAACCCAGCTCAATGGATGGATGTACCGAGAGACCTCTCAAATAGTATGAACAAGGAAAATCTGCGCTAACCCTTTGAATTATAAAGGAAGCAGATTAAGATCAAGAGCCAAAGGGTTAACGAAGCAAAACACGCAATAGCTTGACCTACCTCATATCTATTCTCGATTGTCCGCCCATCGTTTTGATAAACATTAATTTTAGTCAATGGCACTGTTTGCCTGCAAAAATGGGGTTAAAAAGATATAAAGCCATTGGCTCATTGACTAGCTGGTTATGCGCTTAGTCCAATAAGGGAATAAATTGAATTCTGTTCAGATAGCTAGATTCATTATCGGGGGGGCATGGATTTACCATGGCGTATTTCCTAAGTTACTGCATGTTGCTCCATTGGAAGAGAAACTGACTTCTAGCATTGGACTTTCCGCAGAATACTCGCTGCTACTTACCAGGTTTGCAGGAATCGGGGAGATTATTTTCGGTATATTGTTTCTGCTTTGCTATAAAGTGAAGCGGGTAAACTATATCAATATTTCTGCGCTAACGGCTCTGTTGCTGTTTTCGGCGATTCAATTACCGATCATACTAATTGAAGCCTTTAATCCAGTTACCACAAACATTCCATTAATTGGTTTAAGCATTATCATACTAAACAGTTTGGGTAGTAAAAATGGCGCATAAAAAAGGGCTGCAATCTGACTTCGTTAATTGGCGCTTTTTGTACTGAGAGCCGCATAAAAAGCGACAGTTGTTACGCAGTTAAACCCGGCATTAAAGTCTAGTTACACTGAGTTAGGTCCGGTATATGTTTCGAAACGAAAAACTAGTTGTACCTAGCAGACTGCATATTTCGCTTACTACAGCTGTAGCTATCTGCTCTTTTGGGGCGAATTATTTTTTTCCGGCCTATGGATTGATTTTAGCGATTATAGCTATGGTTATGATCGCCTCACAGTTTTGGTTTTCATTTTGTATCTGGCCGACTTTTGGACACAGAGGTAGTCCGTTCTTGTTCGGCCTATATTGGGGGCTTATGATCGGTCTTGTTGTCCCTTTCCTTCTCAGCGTTATGTTTAATGAAGGAATGCAGGGTGTTTTGGATTTATTTAACGGTTAGTATCACAACTTCGATAACAAGTTAAGGTAAGATCATCCTTCGGGCTGGACGGCTTCGCCCCTTTGTTCCAAGTGTCATGCCAAGTGTCATGCCAAATGGAGAATAAATTGAAGTTCGTAGAGTATGGAAACCCAGAAGGTAAAACCGTAATTTATTTTCACGGTGCGCCAGGTTCACCTCAAGAGTGCTCTGTATTTGACAGTTATGCCAAAGAAAACAATTTGAATGTTGTTTGTTATGATCGTTTTGCAATTAATTCATCGATAAAGAACCAAACTTATTATCAAAAATTGGCCAGCATTATTATAGATAAAGCTAATGACAACCAAGTTGACCTGATTGGTTTCTCCATTGGATGTCATGCGGCAATTGAAACTAGCCTTTATTTACAAGGCAGGGTTCGTAACATTCACCTTATATCTTCCGCCGCGCCACTTGATGCAGAAGACTTTCTAGATGGCATGGCTGGCAAGATGGTATTTTTGATGGCAATAAAGCATCCAACCATGTTTACTCTGCTATCGTATTGGCAAGCCCTACTGGCCAATTTACTTCCCAGTATATTATTTAAAATGTTGTTTTCTAGCGCAGCAGGAAAAGATAAAGAGTTGTCTAAAACTAAAGAATTTAGACGCTACGCTACTCCTCTTTTAACACATTGCTTTAATATTAATGTGAAGGGGTATATAAGAGAAATAAATCAATATGTAACGCCTTGGAAAGAGTCGGTTCTTAAATGTAATACTAGTACCCACCTGTGGCATGGCACCAATGACAATTGGTCCCCGATAACAATGGCCAATTATTTTAAAACCACTGTTCCCGCTTATACAAGCCTTGAGACAATGCAGGGTTTATCGCACTATACATGCCTATACGCTGCCGCCCCTCAAATATGCCGTCAGCTTGCCAAGGCATAACGAGTTTAGGTTGCATCGCCCTGAACTTCCCCTGTTTTAACGGACACTTTGATCGAATCAGGATTGAGGTGAGCCATTCCCCGATACACAAAACCACTACAAACCGGGCAATACACCAATGAGTTTAAAGTTTAAGCCGTTCAACTCTCGGTGGACGACAGCATAACCAGTAAGTCAGTCGCCGACTCTATCGACATACATCCCTTCATGCTGTCACGAGGGTGCAATGAATATCGGGAGGAAAGTTCGTGGTAAAAAAGGTAAAAATAGCTGATATAAAGCCGTGAGTTCTGAGCTCAAGAGACTTAGAAAACTAGAAGTTGAAAATGAGCGCCAGAAGCCTAGGGCTAGCCTACTCTGCCGCTGGCTCAAAGTATCGCGCAGAGCTTATTAAAAGTTGAATGTACGGTGCATTAGTATCAAGACGATTTAAAGAGTAATAGTATTTCAATAAACTGGGCCACTGGGCAGATATTGCTCATATGGGATCGTTCTGCCAAAGTATGAAGTCTGAACTAATTTGAGGGCGAAATTTAGCGCGGAGCGCAAGTTACGATATGCTTTGAACAGTTACATCAATGGTTTAATAATCACCGGGGCTACACTCTGGTATAGGTTTCAGAACACCGGTTGAATTTGAACAAATAACCGCATTAAGCGAACGATGCCCATTTGACCGGGGGAAGACCCCTGTTACCTCATCACATTAATTTATCCTTGCAGATATCTACCATCAGGGGTGGTACCTATGAAGTTAAAAGTTTTTCGTATAAAGATATGTAGTTATAGATTATTACTAATATCGTCACTCCCACTGTTAGTATTGCTGGGGGCGCTATATCAGTATTCTTCTGAAGAGGCTGATAAGAGCTTTATACCTGGACAGCTGGTAACGGTAGAAAAAAATCAATTCCACCTGCTTTGCAGAGGCTCGGGAAGCCCGTTAATCTTGCTAGAAAATGGCTTGTGGGGTTCTTATCCAGACTGGCTATATACGATAGAAGGCTTAGATGATACGACAAAAATATGTGCATATGATCGCCTTGGCCTCGGCTGGAGCAGTTCAAATCACCAGCCAACACGTGCTTCTGATGTGGCAAAAAACTTAAAAGGATTACTAGAAGCCGCAGGAAAAAATGAGCCTACTATACTTGTCGGTTTTTCGGCAGGCGGTCTATATGTTCGGGAGTATCTTCATCAATACCCAGAAAACATTGTGGGTATGTTGCTAATTGACTCTTCCCACGAACAACAAGCGTTTAGGAGGCTAGATCCTCCGAAAGACCTGTCGCTCGAAATTTTTTGCGATGCCGTTGCTTGGACTGGCATCGCTCGCTTACTTGGTTTGTTTGATAATTATGTAGAAAAATCCTTTTCGCGTGTTTTGCACGAAGATCAATTACGCTCTTACAACAGAACCCAGTTTTGTTCCGGGCTAGTGATGCAATCGGAGGGTTTTGTGATGGACTTAATGGAAAATCGTGCCCCTACAGATATGGGCAGTCTGCCATTAGTTGTGATAAGCGCTGGCAAGTCTATACGAGAACAAATAGTAAATGATGATGTCGCAGATGATTTTCTCGAAGACTATGACAAAGTTCATCCTCAGTTGCAAAAAGAGTTGGCTCTCCTGTCGACTAATTCGACTCATTTGGTGGCTAAAAATAGTGGGCATGCCGTGCAACTAGAATCCCCTGATGTCGTAATAAATGCCTTGAGGAATATGGTACTCGAACATCGAAGTAAAAATCCCTGACAACAAACAAAGGCAGCGAACTTGCCTCACCTTAATAATTAATTAGAACAGCTATGCCTTGACGATCACGGGAGGCCCATATATGTCCTAATTGGTCGCCCGTCTGTTTGACCTAAATCAACTACAGCTCAGTTGCGGGACAGGCCTGCTTGTTAAACATGTACTTGAAATATACCTTTGTCTCCAAGACTTTAAACCGTGCCTATAACACTAAAAAATTGCCTTAGCCCACTTGGAGAAACCCATGTTCTGTATTCAATGTGAACAAACCCTCGTCAATGAAAAGTATACGGGGTGTCAGCTGCGTCAGGGTAAGTGCGGTAAAGACGCCACCACCGCCGACCTGCAAGACGTACTGATTTATATGCTGCAGGGCATCGGGCAGTACGCTCACCGTGCACGCCAGTTGGGCGCCGTTGATGTGGAGGTGGATGAGTTTGTGCCTCACGCCTTTTTCACTACCCTCACCAACGTCAATTTTGATGCCAGCCGCTTCGTCAGCTGCATTGCTGAGGCTGCGCGCATTCGCAACCGGGCCAAGACCCTATACGAGCAGGCCTGCCTAAAAAGCGGCGAGCGAGTGCAGGCTCTGATAGGCCCAGCCAGTTTTGTTCCGGCCACTGACCTTGAAGGTCTGCAAGCCCAGGCCGAGCAGGCCAGCATTCGCCAAGACGAAGCCGGTGAAGATGTCTTCGCTCTGCGCTGCCTTAACCTCTACGGTCTCAAGGGTTGCGCCGCTTACTGTGAACACGCCCGCGTACTCGGCAAGTCGAGTGAAGATCTGTTCGGCAAGTTCCACGAGTTCCTCAGCTTTATCGCCGACAAGTCCACCAGCATCGATGACCTGCTGGGCACGGCTATGGCCATCGGTCAGCTGAATTTTGCCATCATGGAATTGCTCGATGCCGGCAGCACCGAGAGCTTCGGTCACCCGGTGCCGACCCAGGTGCGCACCAGCGCCATCAAGGGCAAGTCGATTTTGGTCAGTGGTCACGACATGGTCGACCTCAAGCACATCCTTGAGCAGACCAAGGGCACCGGCATCAATGTCTACACCCACGGCGAACTGCTGCCAGCCCACGGCTACCCCGAGTTGAAAGCTTACGAGCACTTGGCCGGCAACTACGGCAGCGCCTGGCAGAACCAGCACAAAGAATTTGCCGCCTTTCCGGGCGCCATTGTGATGACGTCTAACTGTCTGCTGGATCCAAACAAGGGCGACTACGCCGACCGCATCTTCACCGCTGGCCCTGTGGGCTGGCCGGGCGTTGCACACATCGAGAACCACGATTACTCGCCCGTGATCGAAGCGGCGCAGCAGCAAGCGGGCTTCAGCGCTAACATGATCGACGAAACCATCACCGTCGGCTTTGCACGCAACGCGGTGCTGGGTGTGGCCGATACCGTGATCGAAGCAGTGAAGGCTGGCGACATTAAGCACTTCTTTCTGATTGGCGGCTGCGACGGCGCCGACCCGGGTCGCAACTACTTCACCGACTTCGCCGAAAATACCCCGGACGATACTGTGATTCTGACTATCGGCTGTGGAAAGTTTCGCTTCAACAAAAAGCAGCACGGCGAGATCAATGGTATTCCGCGTCTGTTGGATGTCGGTCAGTGTAACGATGCCTACTCTGCAATTCGCATTGCCTTGGCGTTGGCGGATGCCTTTGAGTGCGAAGTCAACGACCTGCCACTGACCTTGATCGTTTCTTGGTTTGAACAAAAAGCCGCTGCTGTACTGCTGACGCTCTTGTCGCTGGGCATCAAGAACATCCACCTGGGCCCAACACTGCCAGCCTTCCTGTCGCCGAACGTGATTGACGTACTGGTAGAAAAGTTTGATCTCAAGCCAACGGGCGATGCCAAACAAGACATGGCCGCTATTCTAAACGCCGGCTAAATTCACAGGCGTTGTCAGGGCGCAGCGCGCCGTCCCCACCAACAAACCTCGTCATCGCTATGATGACGGGGCTTTTGGGTTTAAATCAAAGACCTGCGTAGCTTTGACCTGAGCCAACGTATTTCTCTTGCTTCGGTGCTAGGTATATTGGGGTTTTGGTTAATGAGACGCACAATCCAGATGTTTGAGTTATCGCTGCAATGGATATTCCAACGATGAGGCTGTACCAGAAGCTATTGAAGAAATAGCTTCTGGTACTACAGTTAAAAATATTAGATCAAATTAGGCTGTTAAAATTTTACGGCTATGAAAATTTATCTGACGTTTTACGGTGGTTTTGGCGCGACATTTATTTACACGCAGCTGTTTACGGCATTATGTTATAAGGAGGTGGGTGGGTTATGACAAAAATTAAACTTACTCATAAAACACTCCAACTAATCATTAATACGATACCGATAGGTATTTTGATTGTAGATTTAGATGGTGAAATAGTGTTCTCAAATAATAAAGTTGAGAATTTATTGGGCTTTAATGAAGATGAATTGTTTGGCATGAGTGTTAATGATTTGGTGCCAGTTCATTTAAAGAAGTCGCATAAAATAATGCTGAAGAATTTCACCTCTAAAATATCTGATCGGCCGATGGCTTCGGGTCGAATATTAGCCGCGGTTAACAAAGATGGATTAGAGGTGCCTTGTCAGATAGGCCTTAAGTCTCTAAACGTGGTTGAAGGAACCTATATTATGGTTTCGATGATTGAGACTGTAAATTCAATTTTAAAAATGTCGTCATATACTGATCCATTAACTGGATTGTCCAACCGGGTATTGTTTAATGAAGTGAGCGAGAATCTACGAAATCTTGCAGTCAGGAATAATATGCCACTATCGTTGATGTTTATAGATTTGGATGATTTCAAAAATGTTAATGATCAATTTGGACATGATGTTGGGGATTTGGTTTTAATCCAGGGGTCGGATATTTTCACAAAAAATATTCGAAAAAATGACATTGTTGGTCGAATCGGTGGTGATGAATTTGTTATATGCCTATACGGAATTGAAAACAATATCGAACTTGAAAATATATCAAACAAACTAATAATGGAAATATCATCAATTAGTGACGTTAATGGGCATGATGTTAATGTAGGGGCCAGTATTGGGGCGGTATTCGTAACCACGCCCGTAAATTTTAGCGTCGACATTATGATCAATATGGCGGATAAATTAATGTACAAAGCCAAGCAAACAGGAAAAGGAACCTGTTTGGTTGAAGTGGTGCCTGAATCAGAGGGGTAGTTGACCGCAGACACTTTAAATATACCAAGTCATTCAACAAGGACAGGCAGTTGGTTTTTTCTTGTATCGAAATTTTAACCGACTATGTTTAGCCGTTTAAAACGGCGTGAGACCTTAGAAAATACTCCGAAGTGTACTTTGTTTGCACGGTTCTCGTGCTGAGAGTGGCTTATAGAGAATGGTAGGGGCCGTGAAAGCAAGGTCAATAGTTAACCTGTAAGTTGGTCGCTAGTTTTACCACTGTCTTGTTTGGCCCGATTTCCCCTACAGTACTTACTGGCCTTGGCGGGTTCCGTGCTCGTCATGGTCGTGGGCGTTGTCGCGATTGATCAAGGCGCCGCCGGTTGGCGCTGCAGTCCTTATCTCACCTCATCACTAGGCCCGCTCCTCAATAGCCTCTTGGCCATACCGTGCCATGATCTGCCTGATTCCCTGCTAAGACCTAAAAGGTTTTGCCCCAACACGCTTGCCCCGCCACAGGTTGCCGCAGCCATCATGTCTGCGGGTCTGCGGGTCTGCGGGTCTGCGGGTCTGCGGGTCTTGAGCCGTGCCCAGCCTTCTCGATAACCAGCGTAACATTGCGATTGGCAAAGCCGGCCTAAGACGGTTGACTTAATTAACGCAGTTAACTTAGACTGGCGCCATGCCAACTTCTAACGATACACACACTCTCACCGGCGAGGCGCGCATTGCCATCGTTCATGCGGCGGAGAAGCTCTATGCCCTGCATGGAATAGACGCCGTCTCCACCCGTCAGATCAGCCGCGAGGCCGGTCAGAAGAACCACTCGGCGGTGCAGTATCACTTTGGCTCAGCCCAGGGCCTGTTAAACGCCATTCTCGACTACCGCATGGGGCCGCTCAATAAACGCCGTGAGCAACTGCTCGATGCCTGGGAGCTGAGCGCTGAGAAGGGCAAAGAGCAGCAGGGCGATGTACGGGCGCTGGTGCGTATTATGGCCGAGCCGCTGCTCGATCAGCTGCAGGGCCC
>Ga0105355_10004439_pt1 | contig 12012 bp, 7 predicted proteins | sample GOMGulsemesocosm_2_FD_83508 | JGI IMG/M metagenome (GOLD analysis project Ga0105355, IMG submission 83508) | Methane-oxidizing microbial communities from mesocosms in the Gulf of Mexico - GOM9C Gulf of Mexico | ecosystem: Environmental > Aquatic > Marine > Cold seeps | place: Gulf of Mexico... | reverse complement strand
CTTACCTCCGGTTAATTTAGAAAAAATGAAAATTCCTGGTTTTAGCCTCCCCCTTTGAAAAAGGGGGATTTTATAAAAAGGATAAGGTATTGAATTAAAACATCCTATTTTAAAGTTCAAATCTTCCCTAACCCCTCTTTGCTAAAGAGGGGAATTAAACGGATGCTTTCAATTGTCAACCTGTGGTTTGTTTTGACAGTTAATCATATTCATTTTTATATGAGTTCACCTAAGGTAGAGACAAGGCATGCCTTGTCTCTACAGCCCAAAGAGATAATACAGCCAGAACTAATGGGGCGATTAATACTAAGTGGAAAAGTAATAAGTTAACATGGCTATTTACAAACCACAGGTTGATTGAAAAGTAAGAGAATAAAAAATGTAGCCTTGATGTAGTGAAACGAAATCAAGGGGAATTTCAGCTAAACCTTAATTCCACGTTGTTTCATCAAGGCTACAAAAGCTAAACCTAATAGCATTGCCTCTTACCGATTAAACTAGCTTAGTCATTTACTGGTTTTTTATAAACCTGTAGTTTGTGTAGAGCTATGTAAGTTAATTTATTAGTTAATTGGGGTAGAGGTTTTAACCCTTCATATTTATTGCAGCTGTGTAGGCTAAAGCCAGTGCTTCAAAATACTAGTAGATAGAGTAATTACAAATTTTTAATTTTTGTTAATAAAAAATTAATGTAATAAAGAAATGTAAAATTGAATTTTTCTGGGTGATTTGGATGCTCTAACAAGTTGTACTTTTAGGGTTTTTAATGTTTTAGAAAAAAGCGTAGTACAGGAACCCTTGTTTTCAGAGGGGATGAATACAAATAAGGTTCCTGACTCGCAAAATGCGGGAATTACAAGGCATCCTGCCTTGAATTCCTTTTCCCGCGCACTTATTCCTAAAGTGGCAACCGGCTATCTATTTAAAGACCCTTGGCTTTCCGAACCCGTGTTAAAACGGGGGTGGCAAATTAATCTACAAAAATCCATCTGAGGGAATTCCTTCTCTTTGCAGTTATTATTACTAAAGCAGGATGCATGCCAATGTTTTAATCTGTTGGTTTTTAAGGGGTGGTGCCTTTTTTTGTTGGTTTTATATCTTTAATGTGAGGGATATGGCACGTTAGTATGTGAAATGACTTGTTTTATAAAATATAATATGACTATGAACTTACCACAGGTTAATTTAGAAAAAATTAAAATTCCTGGTTTTAGCCTCCCCCTTTGAAAAAGGGGGATTGAGGGGGATTTTATAAAAAGAGTAAGGTGTTGAACTAAAACATCCTATTTTAAAGTTAAAATCTCCCCTAACCCGTCTTTGCTAAAGAGGGGAATTAAACGAATGCTTTTAATTGCCAACCTGTGGTTTGTATATAGCCATGAAATATAGTTTATGAGTATGGGGTGGGGTAAAAAATAAGTTATCTTTATCTGGTAGATAAATTATGATTACTGCTTTAACTATATTTTTATAAAGTAATGAAACTGTTTCATTTTCCTTTTAAAGCTTTAGGTTCTGTTTGTGATATTCAGCTCTATGCAGAAAATAATGCCCAAGCTAAAAAAATAGCTGACCTTGTTATTGCTGATGTTCAGCGAATAGAAAAGAAGTATTCACGGTACAGAGAGGATAGTGTTTTAACTGCAATAAATAACGTTGCTGTGCTCGGAAAGGAGATTTTAATTGATGAGGAAACATTAGCATTACTAAATTATGCTGATACCTGCTATCAACAAAGTTCGGGGTTATTTGATATTACTTCAGGTGTGTTAAGGGAGGTTTGGAATTTTAAATCACAAATTATTCCAGCAGAAGAGAAAATTAAAGCTATTTTACCTCGAATTGGATGGGATAAAGTTGGTATCAATGGCTCGATACTTAATTTCTCAGTAAAAGGAATGCAGTTGGATTTTGGTGGGATAGGTAAAGAATATGCTGTAGATAGGGCTGCTGCAATTTGTCTGCAGCATGGTATACAGCATGGCTTGGTTGATTTGGGAGGGGATATTAAGGTTATAGGGCCTCATGCTGACGGCAGGCCTTGGTCGGTTGGTATTAGGCACCCAAGAAGACAGGGAGAGTTAATGTCTAGTATTAATGTGTACCGAGGTGGTATTGCTAGTAGTGGTGATTATGAACGATGCATTACTCTTAATGGAAAACGATATAGTCATATTCTTAATCCTAAAACAGGTTGGCCAGTAAGAGGTGTGTCCTCTATTACAGTAGTTGCTGAACAATGTGTGATTGCAGGGAGCGTAGCTACAATTACCATGTTAAAAGAAAACAAGGGTAAGCGGTGGGTTAAAGATTTGGGTTTGTCTTTTTTGTGGATGGATGAGAGAGGGAGTGTTGGTGGGAGTCTTAGTGAATAATTTATTTTTTTGAAAAAAAATAAATTATTCTGCCATGTTGCTAGTGATTGTCTTATGGCAGAATAACTAAAGTTTTATCTATACCTGAGTCGTAGTTAACTTTCTACGTGAAGAGGCAAATAAACCCACTAGAGCACTGCCAAATAGATATGCTGCTGCAGGGACAGGGACTGCGCTAACAGAGCTAACATTTAGGTTTAAAGTTTTTGATGATGTATCTCCTACTAAAGAGCCATCTGCACCTCCCATAAATACTAAATACCAGCCAGCTTCTAAGTTTGCTAATGTTAATTCGGCATATCCATCTTGGTTGCCGTCATTTGTAAGGGTTTCTCCCCAACCATTCTGTGTATATGTTGTGTTAAAGTCAGTAGTTGATGGGTCTGTTTGGGTAGAGCTAGTTACGCCATCATTTGCATAGCCCATTGTTTCTGTAATTCCTTTTTCTGAAAAACCTTTGCCGCCATTTGTGCCGCTGTTTGATATGTCGATAGCGTTATCAGTCATCCACCAAGTACCATAGCTCCCAGCAGCACCTAGTTGGTTAAATGAGTGAGGCGTTCCTTTTTCTGCAGCATTTTGTTCGCCTGTGCCTCCTGTGCCTCCATCAAATTCACCATTAGTACGCCATACTGTAAATCCAGGTGACATGTTCGTAGGGTCAGTTGCTGTTACAGAAATGGTGGTAGTAGCTGTATCATGAGTCATAAAAGTGTACCAAGAACCAAAATGCCCCCATGCTGCATTCTGAAGGTTTGGATTACTTGTGTAGGATCGCTTGTCTGCATCAGTATCAGAAGCAGAGATAGAGCCGCCTGCATGCATATGATTCATACTCATATCCCATGCTGATGCACTTTTTGGGAATACTAGGTTGACCGCGTTAGCACTAGGTGAAGCAAGTGTTAATACAGAAAGGGCTAATGTTGATTTAAGTAATGACGGTAGTTTTTTCATGGTGTTAGATCCAGTTATTATATTTGGTGTAAATGGCTATAAGCTTTGCTATTTAAGTTAAATTGATGATTTGCGGTAGTTTCGAAGGAATACTAAGCTACTTAACATTAGCCAACCAGCAGCAGGGAGTGGGACGGGTGCAACTTCAGCTACTTTAGCTTCAGCATAACCAGTGATGGAAACATCGGCATAGAAAATGTCTTCTTCGAAGGCACCTAGTTCTAAGCTAAAAGAAGTCAATAGTGTGTTATCTGTAGATGATTTGAAATCAGACCCATTTAGTAGTGTTGATGCTGTTGCTTCTGTGTACTCATCAATATCACCAAGCTCATTAAAATAGCTTAAGGCTACTGAAGAGTTAGCAAATTCGCCTGTTGCATTTGTGGCTAGAAGGTAATTAATGCTGTAATTAATGGTGTATATATCATCTGAATTATTGGCAAACCAAACATTACCAAATGAAAAGTAATTTGAGTTGACTTCACCGTTAGTGGCTGTCCCTGTTGCCGAAAATGATTGGCTTAAGCTTCCACCAGTAGTTATGCTGTCATCTTTCCAGTCACCATTATGGAAGTATGAGGAATTAGCATTACCTACCACGGTTTTTCCAAAACCTTCATCGCTAAGTGTGTTGTCTATCCAAAAACCTTCAGTGATAGAAATTCCTGATAGATCTCCTGCAGTTGTTGTGTTAGTTATGCTATCAATAGTGATTGAGACCATTGATATAGATGAGAAGCTACTTGTTGCTTGGGCTGATTGAAGGCCAAAGGTTGCGCTTAAGGTGCTTAAAATAAGAGCTTTTTTTGTAATATTCATGATTTTCTAATGAGTTAATTTAAAAATATCCATGTTTTTTAGTAAAAGGTAAAGCCCCCTATTCTAAGGGGGCTTGTGTGTGAATTTAAGGTGCTAGGCCTTCTACAAAAGAAGCTAGAGGTGTCGGTCTACCATTGGCACCCACAGCATCAAGTATTAAGTTGTTATCGATAGCTAAACTTGCATCTAATGGATTACCGTTAATAACATTTGAGGAATTGCCTGTATGCCCATTAGGGATAGTAAGTGCTGGGTGATCAAAAGGAGCCTTCTCATATTTAACTCGGTCATCAGTTAACGATTTTAAAAAGGCAATTAAGTCAGCTCTTTTTTGAATTGCTGTTGCATTCAAAACTGGGTCTTTTCCTGCAATCTGTCCCATTACTGCAACAAATTCATGAGTGAAATTATTGTTAAAGTTTCCACCTCTAGAATAAAACTCAATAACTTCTTCTAATGTGGCCATACTGCCGTTATGCATATAGGGACCTGTTAGTTCAATATTTCGAAGCGTTGGAACTTTAAATGCGCCTTGTGTAGCAAAAGCCATTTTTTGACTGTCAGGATTTGCAAGCTCAGTTGCGGCAGCTGTGCTATTAGGTATAAAAGCTTCTAAGGCATCGTTGTAACAGTTGGTGTTACCGTTAGGGTCGTTAATAATATCAGGGTCCCTAAAATATCCTGTAATGGTGATAAATGGAGGGACAAACCTTTTGCTTGCAAAGTATTTTTGAAAGTTACATGATTTTATGTTTTCAATCCCTGACTTAGTGTCAACAATAGCATTTGCAGTGCCAGCTAAGTATTCAGCGTATTGGCTAGAAAATGAAAGAGGGTTGTTAAAGTCGTCAAATCCGCCAAGGCCTGGATCAGCGTTTGGAGATTGAACTCCGGTGTTGGTAAACCCTGTATCAAAAAATTTAGAGCCTTTAGCATTGTCGTAGTTAACAATATTACGGTTAATTGCTACTCCATCTACCCCGTTCTGATCGGTATTTAGCCCGAAAGCCTGGGAGTCCGCTTCAAGTAATTGCGCGTTGGTGTCAATAGCATTTGAGGTTAATACTGGGCCAGAGTGGCAAGCATTACAATGGAGTTCTTCAAAGGCTGATGCTCCTCTGCGGACTGAATCACCTAAGTTTGTCGGTAGTGTTTTTTCGTCAAAAATTGCATTGTCAAAAGGTGAATCATCTGAAATTAGAGTGGATTCGTACATTTGAAGTGCTAAACCAAAAAACATTGAGAAATTGGCTTCCATTTGGGTGTATGGAAGTTGCCCGTCTCTGCCGCCGAATGCTCCTCTGCGTCTATAAGACCAATATTTTTTGTTAAATGTTTGCTTTATTAGTGTTTGGTATGTGGTGTTGATGCCCGGCTGTAAATCACTTGGGGTGCTAAAGCTTAATGTGCCAAGTACGCTATCTTGATGATGGACGTTTTGGTGTTCAAGAGGGCGACGTAGTAATAATTTCCTTCCTAGTTCTTGAAACGATCGTTGGCGACATCCCATTTCTGCATCGCTTAATGGTGGAGCAAGAGCTTGTGAAGCAAGGGATGAATTAATTAGAGCAAGTTTTTGCTTTTTGACTTTACGGCTATTAACCTTGACCCATATTCCAGCGTCAGCATCTCTATCTCCCCAGATAGAACTACCATTAAAGGTGTTGTTTGCGCGACCATCCCAAAAGTTTCTATGATTGAATACCGCATTGATTACAGTGGGAGTATTTCTTGGTTCTACGCGTCGTGTTCCTATTCCGTTTACATGGAAAACAGCATCGGGGTCTCGAGTACATTCGTCGTTGATATCTCCTGTACGAGGGGCACCGTTGTAGTCACCACTAAAAGTACCAGCAGATGCGGTTGTGTCGTCAGAGTCAAAAGTAGTGGGACTTATGCGGCTAAAAGGGTTTTCTCTTTGATGAAAAGGAAAGTCACTGCGTTTTAATGTGTAGTTTGGTCCACCTTGCGCACCTGATGCTGTTGTCTCAAATGTTTCTCCACTAGCAGCGGGGTTTTTATTGCCCGGATTTAATTGGTTTGTTATACGGCTATCAGCACCAGCATGGAAATGACATGATGCACAAGCAACTCCATCACTACCTACAGCCATATCCCAGAATAATGCTTTGCCAAGAAGAATGGCTTTTTGCTGATCTATGATAATGGGGCTTGCTCCATCAATAAGACCAGCAGGCAATTCTGGTAGTGGTGCATTTTTTAAGCTGGTTGGCTTGGGGCCGTGGGCATGAGCTAATTGGGGTAGAAGTAGACTGGACAGAATTGCTGCCAGAGCGGTTAAACGCATAACTTGTCTCCTAGATTATTTGAAATTAGATTAGATCCCTAAAGGTGGGGATTTGTTGTTGAATAAAGCAAGAAATAAGCCGTTTTTGTAGTTTCGTATAAAACCTTTTATTATTCAGGTTTATTTGCTGTAGATTAAAGTAGGGATGTTGCTTGTATTCTAAGCATCTTCTGCTAGCGGATATTTGGAGGGGGGGTAGGAGCCTTTCAAGGCATTGGGGGGGTAAGGAATTGAAAGGCTTTAGCCCTTGCCTTTAGGAAGGCAAGGTGAATTAGTCGTGTTAAGCTGTAACTGCTTTTTGTTTTCTTTTGCCAAGAGATAATAGTCCTACAAGACCCGTACCAAACAACCATGCGGCAGCAGGGACAGGAACGGCTGACACAACAGCTTCGCCTACTACGATATTGTCAAATTCAAAATCAAGTGCTCCATCTCCCATTGATGATGGTTTCATGCGCTCAAAATTAGTAAAGAAAAACTCAACATAATCAACTTCACCAAAGCCTGAATCAGCAGCTAGAAAATCAAATGTCCCGGTGACACCATTAAGCAAGGTGGCCTGAGCAACTTGTTCCCCGCCCTTGTAAAGCAGATGCTTGCCTTCATCAATGTCTGGTGTTGAAGGGTTATCGATTTCTGTAATACCTGTCAGCATGTTATTTGTGCCACCAAGAAACCCCTTTACGGTAATTGTGGCGTTAGCGTGTCCTAAAGTATCACTTTGTAAGACTGAGTGTAAAATATCCATTGATTGAAAAGAGAATGTGTCAAGAGACCCTGAACCATCAATAAAAACACCGCCTACATCACCATGAATAAATGGTGTGGTTGGGGTTGCTGCATTGCCATCACCACCATTTACGTGGATATGAGAGTTGTCATCAAAATCGACTATAGGTGATAGGGTTATTGATCCTGTGCCATTGGCAGAGCTTGTGCTGTAAGGAGTGGCTGTTTGTACAATTCCAAAGCCTAGTGCAGAAAAATCTTGCCATTTATTATCAATTAGTGTGCCGCTGAAGCCTTGTAGGTCGATAGTGGTAGTTGCTGTGGCTTGTGTTGTAAAGGAGCTAGCTACAATTAAGATGGCTGCAGGAATAGAATGTTTTTGCATGTGAGAGTCCTTTGGTGTTTAAGGATTGGTAGTTATTTGTGTTATTGATTGGAGCAAAATTAGTGCCAGAAATAATCGGGTGGAAGCGGGGCGGTGATAAAGTGGATTCTAAATTTGTTCAGCTAATTAAACTATGTTAAATGACTGGTTTTCTTTGGGTTATTTGCCTTGGGTTGGCAGGGGTTTTTATTGCAGGAAAAAGTAAATTGCCAAATTAAACTAGATAAATAACTAGTCAATGAAAGAGTAGGTATAACCAAAATAATTGTGAGGATAGTGTTAAGTTAGGGTATTTTCAATGTATAAGGCATTTGTTGGGTGTTGTATATAAAGCATCTGATAGAAACTTTAATGATTGGTTTAAAAATTGCTTACTTAAACCTTTTGCTCATTTGTTGGATGTAAATGATTAAGTCAATTCAAGCTGTTTTGTTGTTTTTATTTTGCTCTAGCCTATCTGCGGTAGAAATAGGTGACTCTATTCCTTCATGTAATCGCTTAGATTTATCAGAATATAAAAATAAAGTGTTACTTGTTGATTTTTGGGCTACCTGGTGTCCTCCTTGTAAGCAATCAATGCCTTTTTTAAATGCTTTACGGAATGAGTTAGCGGATAAAGGCTTTGAAATAATTGCGATTAATGTTGATGAAGAAACAGAGGTCGCTCAGCATTTTCTTAATAATTATCCTGTTGACTACCCTGTGGTATTTGATCCTAAAGGAGGATGTCCATTGGCATATGATGTGAAGGCTATGCCTTCCTCTTACTTTATTGATAAAAAAGGAAAAATACGTTATGTGCATTTGGGCTTTCGTCAGCAAGATGAGTCAGAAATTCGAGCTCGTGTTTTAGAGCTATTAAAGGGGGCACTTTAAATGCTTTGGTACGTTTTTATTAAAAGAAGTTGTTTGGTTTTATTTATATTATTGAGTGCAGTTTTGCAAGTGGGGTGTTCTGTCGCGCCTTGGGAGCGAGGTAATTTAGCTAAAACACAGATGCTAATTGTTCCTAACCCAAATCGTACAGCATTAAGACGGCATGTGTTTGATAGTAAAGAATCCTCCCAAGGAGGAATGGGCACAGCAGGAGGTGGTTGTGGCTGTAATTAAAAAAGGGAAAAAAACCTTGGCTGCTTTATCTTGTGCAGCTATGGGCTTACCAGGAATACAGGCTAAAGCGGCTGTTCCTGTTGCTGAACCAGAGAGTAATGTTCAATATGGGTATTACCGAGAGCAAGGTGATCGGATGAAGGCCGAAGTCTATCATACTGATTTTATTTTGCCGTTTGCTGATCGTGTTGAATTTACTTTTAGTGCTGATTTTGATACTTATGTTGGTGCTACACCTTTATATAGCGTCCCTGAGTCTGTACCTGATATTGTATCTGCGGCATCAGCAGAATTTGAAGCGGCATGGCATATGGCTTCACCTTTATTATTTTCTGATGAGAGTACCAGTATTGAAAGTACGATAACACAAGAAATTGTACTGAGGGAGGGTTTTAATTATTTTGTAGACCCTTTTAATGGCGATTTTAATGTCAAACCAGAGTTTAAAAAGGAAGGAAAAGTAAGAACAATAGAAGAGTTTATTGGTTTTTCTGTTGATGAAACGGCAACAACTAAACAGATAAAGGCTGAGCAACCGCGAGAAAGCAGAACCATGCCTATATTGGGTGCAAACCTATATTTAGGCCCTGTAACTGTAGGGCTTTCAGGTGGATTTTCTAATGAGCCTGATTTTAATTCAGCATTTGGTTCTAGTAATCTTAGCTGGGAATTTAACAATAAATTATCAGCAATATCGTTAGGTTATTCTTTAACAAGTAATGATATAACTCGAAATGGAGGACATGGATCTGGTCATCACAGTGGTTTTGGTGAAGTGTTGGATGAGACTAGTACTTTTAACAGTTTTACAGGGGGCTTTTCGCAAATACTCTCTAAAAATACTTTATTACAATTAAATGCTGGATATACTGCACAAAGAGGTTATCTATCTAACCCTTATAAATTTGTTTATGTTCGAGGTGAAGTAACAGCTGATGAATACTACAATTTGTTAGAAGAAACACAGCTTGATGATGGTGATTGGGCAAAATATACAGATCTTGAAGTGGTGGGGGTGGATATTTTTAGAGAAGTTAGACCAGAAGACCGTGATCAGTGGTTTTTTGCAACCCAGCTAAACCAACATATTCCAGCACTTGATGCATCTGTACATTTTAATTATCGGTATTACACTGATAGTTGGAAAATTAGATCTCATACTTTTGAGTTAGATTGGTATCAGTCTTTACCGTTTGGAATGACAGTTACTCCGCATGTGCGTTATTACTCTCAGTCAAGTGCAGAATTCTTTGCACCCTATTTTCTGGCACCTCGTGCTGATGGACATTATTCCAGTGATTATCGCTTATCTAGTTATGGAAAGATTAGTAGTGGGTTGTCTGTTAGTAAGCAATTTACTAAAGGAGTACGATTAGATGCTGGTTTTGAATATTATATTCATAAAGGTTCTTTAAAAATGGGAGGGGATGGTGTTGGTGATTATGCAGATATTACCTCTTATTTATTAAATGCTTCATTAAATGTTAATTTATCTAGTTTAAGTAGTTCTATGGGGAGCCATAAAGGCCATGATATGCACGCTCATCATGGAGCTCATCCACCTGCTGGTGTAATGGCTGGGCATATGTTGGGTAAAGCTGGGGATTTGATGGTAGGTTATCAATATATGTATGTTGATAAGGCAGGTGATACCGTTCGAGGTGCTTATAATGCCAGTGATGAGTCAATAGTTAATAATGCTTGTGCAGGTAAGACATGTAGTTCCAAAGCTAGAGAAATGACCATGCATATGCATATGTTTAATTTTATGTATGCACCAACTGATTGGCTTAACCTAATGCTAATGCCCAAAATTATTAGCATGGAAATGGATATGGAAATATTACCAGGTGCTGATTTGGATGAAGCTCATGAAGGGGCTCATTTATCGGAAGGGCTTGGTGATACTTTAATGATGGGGTTATTTAAATTATATGATAACCATACGCATCATTTACATTTAGGGGTAGGCGTAAGTGCTCCAACAGGAAATATAGACGCAACATTGAGTGGCCTTGAAGATACCGATTTGCAAGGATATGGGATGCAGCTAGGTAGTGGAACGTGGGATTTAAAACCAAGTTTAACATATACAGGGCAAGCTAATTCTTGGTCTTGGGGAGCTCAAGCGAACGCTACTAAAAGGTTACAGCATAGAAATAAAGATGGTTATGCATTAGGTGATGAAATTCAGGGTTCTGTTTGGGGGGGGTATAGTTTTTTCCCTTGGCTTTCTGCTTCTGTCCGTGGGATTTATACTGCACAAGGTTCAATTAGAGGGAAGTATGATGGAAATAGTCTTCTTTCTGCTCCTACTGATTTTCCTGAAAACTATGGTGGGGAGTTTTGGGATGTAGGGATTGGTATGAGTGTTTCACCGTCTCGCGGTACTCTTGTTGGGAATAGCTTTAGTGTAGAATGGTTACAGCCAGTTAAACATGATTATAATGGTTATCAATTAGAACAAGATGGTTCTTTATCAGTGCGTTGGGGGTATGCTTTTTAAAAGATATAGGGATATTTTTATAAGTATGTTTTATTAATCAACTAGTTATGTTAAGTAAAAATATTGTGAATGATTTGTGATATCTTAGTTATCCGAATGAAAAAAAATTAAATATGAATTTATCAATCAAAGAAAATACAGGCTTGTATGCATCTTTCTGCTTAGTGGCTTTAATCTTAGGGTACATGTTTAGTGATGCCTTAATCTTTATGTCAAATCAATGGGAAAGTGAAGAATATAGTCATGGTTATTTAATCCCCGTTATTTCTTTTTGGTTTATTTGGAGCAATCGAACTGTAATTAGTCCGTATTTAGGTAAGGGTAGTTGGCTTGGAATAGTTGTTGTTGGTATCGGGTTAATATTAGGGCTAATGGGAGAGTTAGCTTCATTATATGTAGTGACTCAATATGCATTTTTACTGATTTTATACGGCTTATCTTTATCAGCAGTTGGCATGAATGGCATAAAGTTTTTATGGTTTCCGCTTGCGTATCTGTTTTTTATGATCCCTCTTCCTGCTTTTTTATATAATAGCCTTTCATCGCAGTTGCAATTAATTTCATCGCAATTAGGTGTTGTTGTTATCCGTTGGCTTGATATTAGTGTGTTTTTACAAGGCAATGTTATTGATTTGGGAGTGTACAAATTACAGGTTGTAGAAGCTTGTAGTGGACTGCGTTATCTATTCCCTTTAACAAGTTTTGGTTTCTTGTGCGCCTATTTTTTTAGGGCTAAATTTTGGATGCGGTTGCTCGTTTTTTTGACAACATTACCTATTACCGTACTTATGAATAGTTTAAGGATAGGTATTATAGGTATTCT
>Ga0105355_10004437_pt1 | contig 12014 bp, 11 predicted proteins | sample GOMGulsemesocosm_2_FD_83508 | JGI IMG/M metagenome (GOLD analysis project Ga0105355, IMG submission 83508) | Methane-oxidizing microbial communities from mesocosms in the Gulf of Mexico - GOM9C Gulf of Mexico | ecosystem: Environmental > Aquatic > Marine > Cold seeps | place: Gulf of Mexico... | reverse complement strand
TCAAAATTAAGTTTATCATCCGCTTTTACCGCAGACAAATTAGTAACGCGTAACGACTCTGCGATAACATCGAAATCTATAAAGCTTTGTTTATCATCGTATTTACCAAACTTTACAACAGTTAAACAGACACCATTGATAGCAATACTGGCGCCAAGTTGAAGCGATTGCGTAAAGCTATTTTCTACTATAATACGTAAACAGCTAAAATTATCTTTAGAAATAATTGATAAAACTTGTGCTTGTGATTGCACTATACCCGTAAACATATATTATCCTCTAGTCGTTCTTTGTGATACCAATGCTTTGCGTATTTGAATTGGATAATGAATGTTAACAAAGAAAAAATTCTTAAAAAAGTGCTTGAATGAAAATTAATAAATTAGTCAGTAACACTAAAAGCTTAATGAAACTAGCTTACCCTATTTTGATTGCCCAATTAATACAGAATTTAATGGGGTTTGCCGATACAGTCATGGCGGGTAGAGTTAGTGCAACAGATATGGCCGCAGTTGCTGTGGCTAATAGTATTTGGTTACCATTAATTTTAACAGTCTATGGTGTGATCATGGCTTTAGCCGCCATAGTTTCACAATTGGCAGGAGCTAAGAAATACCTAGATATAGCCGAACAGACTTACCAGACCGCTTGGATAGCGCTAACATTAGGCATTTCATTAATTCTACTCTACTACGTATTAAGCCCAATACTTTGGCCAATATTAAACATTGAAGGAAATTTAAAACCTTTAATGTTTGATTATTTAGGTTATATCGTTTGGGGAGCTCCAGGGTACTGTTTGTATTTAGTATTACGTAATTATTCCGAAGGCATGTCCCATACCAAACCAACCATGGTTATTAGCTTTATTGGTTTATTAATTAATATTCCCGCCAATTATATTTTTATCTATGGCAAACTTGGTATGCCGGCTTTGGGCGGAGCGGGTTGTGGTATAGCTACAGCCCTTGTGTATTGGACTATTTTTTTCAGTATGGCTCTTTACTGTTTTTATTCAAAAGTATTAAGAAAAGCCAGCCTCTTTAATCGCTTTTATTGGCCTGATTATAAGAAAATAAAACATATTCTGCATTTGGGTATTCCTATCGCCTTATCTTTGCTGTTTGAAGTCAGTCTATTCGCGGTTGTAGCAATTATACTTATCCCCTTTGGCGCTGAAGTTGTCGCGAGTCATCAAATTGCGTTGAATTTTACCGGTTTAATTTTTATGGTGCCATTAAGTCTTGCTATGGCAGTTACCATTAAGGTCGGTTTTTCTTTAGGCGATAAGAACTATCAACAAGCTAAAGATTATTGTTCTTACTCGATTATTGTCGGTTTAATATTAGCGGTAGCGACGGCTGCAATCACGTTGGTTTTTCGCCATCAAATTGCAGGTATTTACACCATAGAGCCGCCAGTGATAGAACTTGCTGCCAGTTTAATGTTTCTAGCTGCGTTATATCAGTTTTCAGATACTGTCCAGGTGATCAGTGCTGGTGCATTACGCGGTTACAAAGATACTAAAGCTATCTTGTACATCACATTTGTCTCTTATTGGTTGATAGGCTTAACTGTTGGTCTAATTTTGGGTATTACAGATTGGATTGTTCCCAAGACAGGTCCTTATGGTTTCTGGATAGGGTTTATTACCGGTCTAACCACTGCGGCATTTTTACTAGCTTGGCGATTAAAAGTGGTTCAACGTCGTGTCGAACAAAGCTTTGTCTAATTGAAGTTAAAGTAATAAATAGTTCTACCAAATAGTTCGACTAAATATGTGGCGTTCAAAATCGCAGCAAATTGATGTATTAATATGCAAACAGTTAAAAAAAATCACTTTATTGACAAAACCACTTGCAACCGATAAAACAGGCAGCTAACATAGCGCTCCGTTAATTGAGAACATCTGTTGTTAATTAACAAGAAAATTAAATTTTGCCCGCTTAGCTCAGTTGGTTAGAGTACTTGCATGACATGCAAGGTGTCGCTGGTTCGAGTCCAGCAGCGGGCACCACATTCAGGTTCAATACGAACCTTTAAAAACCGGAATAACCTAATTAATCAAGGTTTTCCGGTTTTTTTGTGTCCTAAAATGACCTAGGCAGTTTGATAATATCAAAATGCTTTGGCCCATGTTGAGTCAAATGAAATAACGCGGTTATTTAATAGCAGTGATTATTTGACACTCAGCGCAATCATGATGATGTCTGCTCAGATCATATTAAACACGCGACCAAAGTTAGTTTTAGTTGTCTGCAGAGTCTAGTTTGCTATAGCTAGTGTAAAAATTGAACACGATATTTTCTCGTGTCGTTCAGTAATACCTGTATTTCATTAATTTGGCTAGTATAGACAGTTATTTTTTACGCGCTAAACGGTATATTAAATCACGTCCTGTACTTATTCATATCATCTTTTGATATAGTGTCTTCACAAAACTTATATACTCAAACAGGTAAGATAGTGAACATTGAAGACGCGGTTTATACAAAATGCATTCCTATGTCTACATTGGTCTATTCAGAAGATCACGGTTGGGGAGCGACCTTCACTGGCATAACAGGAATAGACGAAAAAACATCAGTTAAATTTAACGGAAAGTTAGAGCTTATGGATGCTCGATTACTGATAGCTAAGCTTATTCCCGCTGCTGAGAAATTAATTAGAGAAGGTAAAGGGCCTAACCAATAGTTTTTTGTTTTTATTGATATTGCTACATGGAAGATTAAAACCTTATGGATAGCGAAAAAATAAGTGCGGAGCAAAGACAAAAAAATATAGATAAAGAAATGGCTAAGAATTTTCGAAAGTTCAATAAAAAGACTTTAAAACTATTAATGAAAAACAAACAGGTTCCCCAAAAGAGAATTTGATTTCGCTTTTGTTTTTGTTTTTGTTTTTGCTTTTGCTTTTGCTTTCCAAAATTATACGATAAAGTACTATTGCCTTTACTAAAGTTCTGATTATTCGATACTTCTAACGCTTGTACCAATATGTTTTAGAAGATATCTGCGGTTTGTTAAACCAGTTTTGAAATCAGCACCCGTAGCTTAGGTCTTATAGTAATTATGAGTTAGTATTTATAGTAGTGTTTTTACTTATGAGGCATTAAAACAATGGTTGATTCGCCAGTAAATTGGCGTGTACTCTGTATTTGTCTATTTATTCATTTGGAACCGTCAAATTGAAAAAAATTGTAAAAGGTGTTTTTTTACTGTACGTGCTTGTTGGCTTGTCTGGCTGTATTGCGGCGACTGTTGTGTCAACCGCGGTAGGTGTTACTACAACGGTTGTTGGTGGTGCTATTGACGTTGTCGATGCAGTTACTCCGGATATAGTTGATGACGATGATGAACAAGTAAAAGACGACGATAACGAAAAAAATTAAACTACTTGTTTTGATTACTAAATTGACCAGATACGTTAGCACATTTTGAATTCGACTGTATTCACATATTGGTCCACTACTCTCTCTATATTTCTGAATACTTTAATTTGGTCTTAATTTCTATATAGGTATAACAAGGTAATAGTGGCGTTTCTCAAACTGTCGACCCCATAGTGTTTAGTTTGAGGTATGCGGCTCTAATGTAGACGCACTCCTTTGAAAATTCCCTGTTTAATAAAAGTCCCAATGAGCGACGTACAAATACTATTAATACTCTAGTATGGTTTTTGTTTTAATGTTCATCAAATCTAATATCTTTGACAAAAGACAAACTAAACATCTATCGATTTTTCGTCTAGAATGTACATAAAGATGATCCTTACATTTCGATAAGTGATCCCTATTAATACCAATCACATTAATTAATCGATCATCTACAAATGGTTTAAATGTCCAATTTCTGCGTTGCGTTCATTCCCAATAGCTAGCTATTAGTCAATCACGCACCTTGAACTTGAAAATATATCCTTATTGAAATTAGGCCGATTTATTAATCCGAATGGTATAAGTCATCTGTTCAAATAGTTACATCATGCAAGCAGAACATTCTTCAATGTCGTCACAAGCGATAATATTCAAACCAAATTTGATAAACATGGTGTAGATTTATTATTGGCGTTGGTATTTTATTACACTCAAATGATATAATTATTTTATAAATAAAGAGAAAAGAATAATTTCAATGAATTATGTGCCATTAGAAACATTAAAAAACGCTTGGATTTTTAAACATAAAAGTTTGCCTATTTCCGCCAAGAATCTAGAAAAAATTAAGCCTATGGCAACACAACGGGCACAAACTCTGTGGGACAACTTTATAAGTAAACAAGTAGATCATCCTGATTTCTTCAAAAAAGGAGATTGGGCATTTAACGGTAATACATGGCAAGATCAAGGCAAGTGGGAAGCTTTATGGGATAGTGATAATGAAGCTTTGCCTGAATTGATTTTAGAAAGTCTCACGTGGGACAATAATACCGTTGTCTACTTTTGCAGTGCACGTAACACTATTATTGAAACAACTTGGGCTGTGTTTAAAACCTGTTGGAAAAACTTCCTTTTTATGGATGACGGTCCCTTACTTATTGGTAAAAAAAGAGCTGAAGTAGTTCAATTTAATTCAAATGGACTTTTTAAAATTGGAAAAAAGTAAGTTTAAAAAGTCCCCAAGCAATATAAAGGATAAACCTTCTTTATTGCATCCGAGGAATAGACACAAAAAACAATACGACATTAACCTACTTTGCCGTTTATACCCCGCACTTAAGGATTACGTTGTTACAAAACCTAACAACCTGCTCACCATCAACTTTTCAAATGCAAACGCAGTAAAAGCACTTAATGTCGCTTTGTTAAAGCAAAGCTACCATATAGAGTACTGGGACATTCCCCAAGGTTATCTTTGTCCCGCTATTCCAGGACGGGTCGATTATATTCATTACTTAGCCGATTTGCTGCTTCAAAGTAAAAGTGCGTTTGATCAAAACATCGTCAACGATGATAACGTCTTAGTGTTAGATATAGGTACCGGTGCGGGTTGTATATATCCAATATTGGGCAATGCAGAATATAATTGGCGCTTTATTGCAACAGACATTGACGAAGTTTCAATCAATAATGCAAAAGGTATTCTTGAAAAAAACAAGCATCTTAAGCAATCAATAGATTGCCGCTTACAAACCAACAAACAGGATATTTTTAAAGGCATTATTAATGAAGATGAGTTTTATCATTTAACTATGTGTAATCCGCCTTTTCATAAATCATTAAAAGAAGCAATGGCAGGCAACAAACGAAAAACAGCTAACTTGAGTAATGGGATGTCCAAAAATTCCAATCGCCCAGCTAACTTAAATTTCGGTGGTCAAAAGGCAGAGCTTTGGTGTCCCGGTGGTGAAGTTAAATTTATTCGTGACATGATTAAAGAAAGTAAAAATTATCGAAGCCAAGTATTATGGTTTAGTGTTTTAATTTCTAAAAGTGATAATGTAAGTACAATAAAACTTTCGTTAAAAAAAGCCAATGTCTCTCAATTTAAAGTGGTAAAAATGGCGCAAGGAAACAAAGTAAGTCGATTTGTTGCTTGGAGCTTTCACTCCTTTTAATAATAACTTGCCAAAAACAATAGATAATTAAGTAACTACAAAACAATAAAGTTCTAAAACAGGATAACCAATGAAATCTCTATTAAAATTCATCAGCCTTAGTCTAATAGCAATTTTTTTAAGTGCATGTTGTCGCCAAGATGCAGCAATTGAACAAGTAAATAAAATAATTGCCCAACAAAAAATTGACCATACTCAAAAAGATTGGAAGACGAAATTAACACAACCAGAGCAATTGAATTTTACGCCAAATAAAAACTATTACTGGGATTTAAAGACCAACCAAGGTGAAATCAGCATTTTGCTTTATAAAGACGTTGCCCCTATGCATGTCACTAGTACTATTTTTTTAACAAAATTAGGCTTTTACGATAATATCGTTTTTCATCGTGTTATTCCGGGTTTTATGGCACAAGGCGGCGATCCGCTTGGTAATGGTACGGGTAATCCTGGGTATAAATATGCGGGGGAATTTGACGGTAAAACATCGCATGATACTGCTGGTATCTTGAGTATGGCCAACGCTGGACCGAATACTGATGGCAGCCAATTTTTCATCACTTTTAAAGCAACACCCTTTTTAGACAACAAACATACTGTTTTTGGTAAAGTAACGACTGACTTATATGGTGTTATGGATAAAATTGAAAGCTTAGGCCAACGAAGCGGCCGAACTAAAACAGAAATTAAAATTATTAAAGCTAAGATTCGCGTTGAAAGTGCCGCTTAATAAATAAAAACAGAACCATGGCATTAAAGTAATACCAATAATAAAAATAACTTAGTACAAAGGCATAAAATGGACGTTAATGTATTGCAAATCGAAGATAAAACTAAAACAGCAAGTGAACAAGTCATTGGTGCGATAGGTGATGGTCATAAATGGCAATGGGAAGAAAACCGAAATGCGCTACTTTCAGAGTTTGCCCGAGATAAGATTGACCATACCCTAGCAATACTTGCTGAGCAATTTGAACATAAATGGGATAAAAAATCAGTTAAAGCGATGCCGAAAGAGCTAAAGAGCCAACTTGGCGAATTAACAAAATTATCCAAAGAGCAGTTACTATTTTCAAGTCCTGCTAGCTCAAGCCACCCTGCTCTATTAGCAATCTGGTGGCCATGGGGACATGGAGCAACGGTATCGTTAAGGTTGTTAATATTAGAAAGTAGTTATCGTGCTCCTGAGCCTTTTGAAAATAAAGATAGTTTTTTTACCATTATTAAAAAGCTGTTTTCATAACCCAAACTGTTTTGAGCCAAAGTTGATTTAACCAAAGTTAATTATTGTCTGGGCGCTGTTGTTATTTTATTGTGCAATCCAATAAAGTAACCGGCGCCACTTGACGCCGAGAAAGTCCTAAAAACCTTAATTCAATTCTAAAGAGAGATACTCGAGTAATTGACTCATTATTATCAAACTGAATAACCACAGTTTCTGATGATTTCTGTATTTGTAAAGATTGACTTTCAGGTACAAAAACTGCTTCTGCTTGATAAACCAATGCCGACTTTATTAGCTTTGTTTTATTATCTGCGCAAGTAATTTTACTAGCAAAGTCATCAATATCATGCCAAACAGAGTAACAACCAGACAATAAAATCGCTACTAAGGTAGAAACTATGCATTTGTAAATCATTAGATCCTATTCCATTTTTGAAGAAGACACATAAACGCTATCATTTACCCTAACTAGCCTCTGCTTGAAAAGCAACTTGTCAATCAAATCGCCCAACCAAGTCGTTTTTACCAAGATTCTATTTGCTCAATTTTTGTTGATATTCTCTGGTATTGATAAGTTTATTTAGATAATAATAAATAACACTATAGATACCGCTAGCAACAATAAAAATGGCGCCCGCGATGCCAGCAAATAAGTCAGGTGCTTTCATTAACGTACTCATTAAAGATTCTTGGTAATAAAAAAACCATTGGTGATCATCTGGAAATATTAATGTATGTAAATAATAAAAAAACTCAGTTACGCCAAAGAAATATAAAAAAGCTAAACAAAGCACGATAAAACATAAAGTGATATTAATTTTATTGCTAGTGGCGATCTTGCCAATAAAGTTAATTGACCTAAATGCATAACTAATTAATAGCATTAATAAAACTAGGTTAACTAACCAAAGTTGAGTTAAATTATCGATTAAATCACTGACATCCTGTAAGTGAACAACTTCTGATTTCGTTAGCAATGTCCTAGACATCGCATTAATGTTAGCAGGCCCGCTTTCATCATTAATAGAATTTTTGCTCGTTACTTCATAATTTATATCGGCTAAACCAATGCCATTTTGAGAAATACTATCGACAATTTGACCAAACAAAGCATAGTGTTGCTTAGCTTCTGTCTCTACAAAGTCCTTCTTTCCTTGTGTGTTTTCTGCTGCGTATTGATTGATATGTGCATCAATATCTAATGTTTGATACCAAAATGAGTACGAAAAATCGATTGTTCGGTTAATTTGCCAACTCAAGCCTAAAGAAAATATAAATAGGGATAAACAAAAGGTTAACCATGTCAACGTAGTGATTTTTTTCAAAAAAATGCTCTAAGTAAAGGAGTTACTCAGAGCATAACATTGATTGTGTTTGCGGTGCTTATTTCATTGAACTATTTCATTGTACTGGTTCATTGTACTGGTTCAACACAAGAGCTCATCTCACCAACACGTTGAAGTAGCTCATTGAATAAATAGATCAAGCTAAACGTGTCAATTCACCGTCAATCACTTTAAATTGGTATTTTCGAACCATAGCAAGAAATGTAGCCGGGTCACCATAAAAACTCTGTTTAACAGTGTCAATGCCATCTACTTCACTGGATATATTATGAAAATCGACTAACATTTCATCTTTACTTACTTCTACAATAACAATGCCGTGTTCTGCCATGCGTGAAAAAACTAAATTGTCATCAATGTCATCTCGTTTGGTCGCTGTTTTCACTAAAGTATCAAAAAACAAAGGTAGCTGTGCTACTTCAGCTGGAATATCTCCTAGCTGCGCTAAAATGTCATTCATACCATTTTCCAAGAACGAACCAAATGTACCTGATGATATTGAAGAAGTGGTAAAATTATAAGATTTTAGTCCAGTCACCTCACTGGCTTTATGCTCAGTAATGTAAGAACTATGAACATCACCGCCAAGTGTCATAACGCCATAAGTACTTAGAATATTATTAACAAAGCTTTCTTTGTATTGTGGGAAGCCATCCCATTGATCAGCCTCAAGATAAAAACGTTGTTTTAACGCTTCTGGGATCAAACTAGAACCTAGAACAAATTCCAAAGGCACCATACCTGAATCTACGCGGCTAGGAGAAAAGTCGAAAATTAACGGTGAAAATGAAACTGAACTACCGAGCAATTTCCAAGAACTTGTTGATGTCGCAAATGTTTGTGCTATCCATCCTGTTTGAGCTGCATCGAAACCCGACTGTACCGAACTACCTTGTATTTGTGCAACATATTCTTTGTAACCTGCATATAAGTCGTAGGTATCTTTAATAACAAAATAGCGACTGCCTAAGTAATTAAACAACGAAGTTTTGCCCATGGTATAAAAAGCCAAACCGCGCTGTACACCTTCTTCAGGTAATACAGGCAATTGCTGAATTGGATGTTCAGCAGGCAAGCTGGCTTTTGCGCCAACTAATACTTGGTTTAAATAACTGGTTGTTAAGTTACCTTGCATCGCTGCAATCGCACGTTGTTGCCCTTTCGCTAGGGCTTCGTTGCCATCCATCTCAATGCGCGCCATTAATTCTTGGGCATACATACCTGTGAATATTTCTAAAAATGCACCTTTGTAAGGGGCAAACATCGCATCATCGATATTAATATAAGGAGACATTTGGCTAATAACACCGTCAACCTGTGCTTGTACCATACCTGTAGCCAATAAAAAGCCGTTCAGTGTCGCCTGATCTATCTCTACAGTTGCAGGAAAGGCGTCTTCTGGAAGAATATGATCTGGACGATTAGTTCTAAAGTCTGTCATCACTAAATGTAAATGTTGGCCAAAATGAAAGTCTCGATAAATGCGTGTATTTGGGAATAAATGACTATCGTTAATATCCATCGCACCACTTGGCAAGTCTTCTTCGGTATGTGGTTGATGGTGGTCAATAGGCATATATTCAAAGTAAGCTATTTCGGAGTTTTTCCTACGTTGAGTTTGTTGTTCATCGCCGGCACCGTCTAAATAGGTAGCTCGATCACTCCAACTATCATCAGAAAACTCATGGTCATCCCAAATAGCTATCATTGGAAAACGCTCATGTACTCTCTGCAATAACTCATCACCACGATAGGCTTTGTATAGTTGTCGGTAGTTATCGAGGCTGTTAGCGGCTTGACTCGCATTATCACCAACACCAATCGTTAATGCTCCCTCACTGTCTGTAAATTCGATTGAACGCTCGTCTGTACTTGATTGAAATAGAGCGTCACCCGTTGTTTCATATATGTAATCTCCCAAGTGAACGACAAAGTCGATATCATCGTTGTCTAAAACCGACAAGTAATTGTTGTAATACCGTCCTATATAATCCTGACAAGAAACATAAGCGAATTTCACCTTGGTATCACTATCAATAGCGGGTGCCGTTTTGGTACGTCCTGTATGACTTGTATAAAGCAAATCATCAGCTTGGTAAATAAAACGGTAATAGTAATGCTGACCAGCGTTTAATTCAGTTACGCGTATCTTTAAGCAGTTATCAGCAGTAAACATAGCATTGAACTCTTGTTCAACAACTAAATTGCTAAAAGCTTCATCACTAGCTACTTGCAGAGTAACCAAAGTATCACTAGCCGTACCATTATCTATACGTGTCCATAAGATAACAGAATCTGGCTTTGGATCGCCTGAAACGACAGATTGAGGGAAATAGATACTTCCATCTTGAATACCAACTACGGGTGGCGTTGTTGGCTCGACGACAACAGCGGATTTATTGTCCGAACTACCACAACCGACAAGGCTGGTTGTAACCATAGCAGTTGCACTAACAACCAATGTCTTCATAAACTTACGACGGGTATATTGCATTTTGTTTCCTCAAATTCTATCTGTTGTTTAATTGTTTTAGTTTTTTATTTATCTCTTGTTCTGATCATTTATCCTAGCTGTTTTTATAGCTCGTTTTCTCTTTTTAAAGCGACCAATTCTTTATTCTGGATACCCCGTAATTTCTTTTATTTTTTTATATAGGGGCTTTAACTGTTGGTACATTTTTTTATAAACTTGTTGATACAATTGTTCATATAAGGTGACATTTTTGCTTGTAGGTAAAAAGGTTGTTTCTACACGCGTCATTTCCTTAACCGCATGTGCATAACTGTCAAAATAGCCTAAGCCCATTGCAATATTGATCGCAGCACCTAAACCAGAAGTTTCATAGGTATGGGGTCTGTGTACGGGTAAATTAAATATATCTGCGGTTAACTGCAGTGCAGCATTTGATTGTGAACCTCCCCCCGAAACAATTAAGTTGCTGATTTTTTGCTTTTGCCTTTTTTCTAAGGTCTCTTTCCCCTCCTTTAAGGCATAAGCCAGTCCTTCTAATATTGCGCGATAAATGTGTGCTCTGGTATGTACATCACCAAAGCCCAAAATGGCACCTTTAGCTTCGAGGTTTTTTAAACCAGGTGACCAATAAGGTTGCAACATTAATCCCATAGAGCCAGGAGGTACTTTATTCACTAATTCGTCAAATAAGCTTTCTGGAGTTACTCCAACTTCTTTCGCTCTATTTATTTCCCTTTGACCAAATTCTTTTTTAAACCAGTTAACCATCCAAAAACCACGATAAATCATTACTTCTGCATTAAATTGGTTGGGTATAGCTGAAGGATAAGGAGGGATAAATGTTTGGGGTTCGAGATAATTTTTATTATTTGTGTTTATCGTTGCCGTCGTGCCATAGCTTAAACTTGCGGTGGTCGGCTCTATACAACCAGAACCCAGGACTTCACACGCCTTATCGGATGCTGCTGCAATCAAGGGCAAACCTACTTTTAACCCAGTAACCTTAGCGGCTTTTGCAGTGATTTCGCCTAACTTTTGCCCTGGTTTTACTAACGAAGGCAACATCGATTTCTTTATTGCCAAAGCATGCCATTTCCAATTAGTAGCACTAGCCCACTGATGTTTTTTATAATCAAACGGCAAATAACCCACCATACTGCCTGTCGAATCTACATATTTATCTGTTAGCTTATAGGTTAAAAAACCTGACAAGAGCAAAAATTTTTCTGTTCTTTGCCATATATCAGGTTGATTAATAGCGAGCCAATTAGCCTGAGCTTTACGACGAAAATAGTTAATAACTTGCGTTTGCCCTGCACACTTAAATAACAAACGCCAATACCAGGGCATAACTTTCGCGTCTTTTTCATTAAAGTCAGCAAGGCGTTGGTCTAGCCATAATATAGCGGGCCTA
>Ga0105355_10004429_pt1 | contig 12022 bp, 5 predicted proteins | sample GOMGulsemesocosm_2_FD_83508 | JGI IMG/M metagenome (GOLD analysis project Ga0105355, IMG submission 83508) | Methane-oxidizing microbial communities from mesocosms in the Gulf of Mexico - GOM9C Gulf of Mexico | ecosystem: Environmental > Aquatic > Marine > Cold seeps | place: Gulf of Mexico... | reverse complement strand
CCACCTGATCCCATTCCGAACTCAGTAGTGAAACGTAATAACGCCGATGGTAGTGTGGGGCTTCCCCATGTGAGAGTAGGGCATCGCCAAGCGCCAAATTAGAGAGAGCCGATATCAGTGATGGTATCGGCTTTTTTTTGTCTGAAATTCAGTGAAATCACGTGATAGAACTGATTACGACGATAAGTAAGACAATAAAAAATCAGCCTTTAACAATCTAAGATCTTTGTATCTGCAGGTGTTTATCTATTTGTGTCGCAAAAAGCAACATGTTGTTTTTTCTATATTGCATAGTTAGTTGGTATGCTCCACAATTCCAGTAGGTTATCAGTCTGGAGTTACCGTGTTTAATCTTTATCATTCGAATCAGTTAGATATTTTAAAAGAGCTTATGGCTCACTTTATTGCTAAAGACCCACTTGCGGATCCTTTTGTCGAAGAGCAAGTTCTAGTGCAAAGCCCGGGTATGGCGCAATGGGTGAAAATGGAATTAGCTAAGTCGATGGGCATATCGGCAAATATTACTTTTCCATTACCTGCTTCTTTTATTTGGAAAATGTTTCAGAAAGTATTACCTAATATTCCCGATAAAAGTGCTTTTAATAAAGAAGCGATGTCGTGGAAGTTAATGCTGATACTGCCTGATTTATTGGAACAAATTGAATTCGAATCTTTAAAGCATTACTTAGCGGACGACTCCGATGACTATCGCCTATTTCAACTATGTCAAAAAATATCGGATACCTTTGATCAATATTTAGTGTATAGACCGGAATGGGTTGCTGCTTGGGAGTCTGGTGAAAATGTTCATGCGGATACACATCCTTGGCAACCGCTGTTATGGCGCGCATTAGTCACAAAAACAGAAGAGCTTGGTCAATCTCATTATCATCGTGCAAACTTATACGATCAATTTATTGCGCGTCTTAATCACCCGAATTTTGATGCGACGCTTTTACCTGCTCGCATATTTGTATTCGGTGTTTCAGCACTGCCTCCGCGCTATTTAGATGCACTGCAAACGCTTGGTAAACATACTGATGTTCATTTCATGTTATCGAACCCGTGTCGGTTGTATTGGGGGGATCTTATTGACCCTAAGTGGTTGCTAAAACAACGCACGATGCTTAATCACAATAATGAAAAATTGGGGATGAGTAATAAAATTAGCGCGAATGATGAAGATACAGTTCGCGCGTTATTTGATGAAGATGATGCGTTTAAAGTTGGTAATCCATTATTAGCATCTATGGGTAAATTGGGCCGAGATAACTTAGCTTTATTAACTGGATTTGGCTGTCAGGAATTAGACGTATTTGTTGAGCCGGAAAGTGAAGGCTTATTGGCTAGTATCCAGCGTGATATTTTAGATTTATCCGATCGCAGTATGGCAGAATTTAATATATCGCTAAATGATACTAATGAGCGTGACAGTAGTTATAAAGTGCCTGTTAATATTTCCGATACTTCACTTGAACTGCATAGCTGCCACAGCCCGATGAGAGAAGTGGAAGTTCTACATAATAATCTACTTACTATGTTTGCGGAAAACCCAGATTTAAACCCACGTGACGTGGTTATTATGATGCCAGATGTGAATGGCTACAGTCCTTATATTCAAGCTGTGTTTGGCGCAATTGACCGTTATGATGAACGCTATATTCCATTTTCGGTTTCTGATAGTGGTGCACAATATGATAACCCTATCCTACTCAGCTTTTTACAGTTACTAGCTCTACCTTTATCACGCTGTAATGTTTCTGAATTACTTTCGTTATTAGAAGTACCTGCAGTGCTGGCTCGATTTGCTATTACACCTGATGAATTTAACCGATTACGTCAGTGGATTGATGAGTCGGGTATTCGTTGGGGGTTAGATGAGGATGATGCCACACGCTTTGATTTACCAGGTATGAAGCAAAATACCTGGTTGTTTGGCTTACATCGAATGCTGTTAGGTTATGCATATGGCGGTGATGATATTTACCAAGGTATTTTACCGTATCAAGAAGTGCAGGGTATTGAAGCCGAATTGCTGGGTAAATTGGCTCAATTTATTGAAGCGTTATTAGATAGCATTACGGCATTGCAAGACCCTAAGTCGATTGTTGATTGGATTAAGTTAGCCAATACACTCATCGATAGTTTTTACAAAATTGATGTCGATGATGAACAATCGATAAAAATTATTCGTGATGCCTTTTCTCACCTTGATGAGCAGCTAAAAAGTGCCAGTTACGAAAAGTTGATCACACCGCTCGTTTTACGTGATTATTTAAATAATTCATTATCACAAGTGGGTTCAAGCCAAAAATTCCTCGCAGGGCAAGTTAATTTTTGTACGCTTATGCCAATGCGTTCAATTCCCTTTAAAGTTATTTGTTTACTTGGTATGAATGATGGTGTTTACCCTCGTTCAATACCACCAATGGGATTTGATTTAATGGCCAATGATCATAAACAAGGTGATCGTAGCCGTCGTGATGATGACCGTTACCTATTTTTAGAAGCGCTGATTTCGGCTCAAAGTAAACTATATATTAGCTACATTGGTAACAGTATTCGTGATAAAAGTGAACGTTTACCGTCGGTGTTGATTACTGAGTTATTACAATATTGTCAGCAAAGTTTTTGTATGACGGGAGATGATCACCTTTCACCTGATGAATCTGCAGAGCGTTTACTTAACCATTTAATTATTCATCATGCACTACAACCTTTTGATGCGCGTTATTTCAACCCTGAGTCGCCAACTTCTTTTGCTAAAGAATGGTTACCCGCATTAGCGCCCGACGTTGAGTTAAGAGAGTTCTTAAGTGAACCCTTACCCGCATTAATTGTTAATGATGATACTCAAGAAATTGAGATAGCGGAGTTATTGCGCTTCTATCGTCACCCAACCAAATATTTCTTTAACCGTCGTTTGAAAGTTTACTTTAACCAAGCAAGTCTTGATGTATTGGATGATGAGCCTTTTGATGTCGATAATTTAGAAAAATACCATCTTAAAGCACAATTACTAGAAACTGAATTAGCGGGTGGTGATGTTGAGCAAGTGACGGATCGGTTAGTTGCCTCTGGCAGTCTTCCTCTTGGTCGGTTTGGACAAATATCATTAAACAAAGAAGTGGCGACGGTGAGCCAACTTGCTCAGGTGCTCACTCCTCTCTTAACAAACAATAATGATGATATTGAAGTTGATATACCACTGGTATCCGGCAGATTGGTTGGCTGGTTGAAACAAGTATATAACGGTGGTCTGGTGCGACATAAGCCAAGCGGGTTCAATGGTAAGGACTATTTACAAGTTTGGTTAGAGCACTTGTGTTTCTGTATTAGCGTTAAAAATCCGATGCCGACGACTTTGGTTCACTTAACTGCAGGTAAACCCATCGTGCAAAGTCTTAAAGTGATTGAGTCATCTCGTGCGCGAGAATTATTATTTCAATTACTTGAAGTTTATAACGATGGTTGTTGTCAGCCTTTTGCTCTATTTCCAAAAACGGGCTGGGTTTGGGCAAAAACAATGTGTTCAAGTTCTGAACCTGATGAATATAAATTACGTGCTGAAGCATTATTAAATTTTGAAGGTGGTTATAACCGTATAGGTGAAAATGCGGATGATTACTTACAACGCAGTTTTCCACGTTTAAATGATGACGTTTATGATTTGATGAGATCATCCTCTGAAACCGCACTATTTCCGATATTTGAGTACTTAGAGGATGTTGAATAATGGCTGATGTAAATATTCTAAATGCAATGACGTTTCCACTATATGGTGAACGTCTGATTGAAGCATCTGCTGGTACTGGTAAAACATTTACCATCGCCAGTTTATATCTGCGTTTACTTTTAGGGCATGGCGGTGAGAATGCTTATAACAAAGACGGTGAAAGCCAACTACTCACGGTTGAGCAAATATTAGTTGTAACCTTTACGGAGGCTGCGACTGCAGAGTTACGCGATCGTATTCGCGCGCGAATTCATCAAGCGCGTATCGCATTTAGTATTAGTCATAGTAATGACCCCGTAATAAGTTTGTTACTTGCAGATACTCATAAGCAAGATTATGGACGTTGTGCAAAATTATTATTAGCGGCTGAAAGGCAGATGGATGAAGCGGCTATTTATACTATTCATGGTTTCTGTCAGCGCATGCTTAAGCAAAATGCATTTGAATCTGGTGCATTATTTGAAAGTGAATTCATTACTGATGAATCACAGTTAAAATTTAATGCAGTCGCTGATTTCTGGCGTAGCCATTTTTATCGTTATAACGATGGAATGGTGGATATGGTACATAGTTTTTGGTCATCACCTCAAGCGCTATTGCGAGACATTGCAGGGTACCTATCTAATACCGATATTGAGTTTATTGCTAAAACAAGCAGCGATGATATTACTGAAGACTACGACAAGTTAGTGGCATCGATTCAGCAGGTTAAAGAGTCATGGTTTAACAATGTCGGTGATCTTTGTGAATTGATTCAAGCAGGTAATTTGAACGGTAATAGTTATCGTCCAGCGAGTGTGTCGAAATGGTTGAATGAAATGCTGACATGGTCGCAATCAGAAACCACACAAAATGATCTGCCTGATTGTCTGGTTAAGTTTTCTCAACATGCGTTAACGACTAAAACTAAAAAGGGTAAAGTATCACCTGAACATCAAGTATTTGATGATATTGAGCGTTTATTAGAAAAACCATTATCCCTTAAAGATTGTTTTATCGTTAAAGCTGTTGAATATGTGCGTGCGCGCGTAATGAAAACCAAAAATCAGTCACAGCTGTTATCGTTTGATGATTTATTGTCTGGATTATCAGAGGCGTTAACAGGTGAGCAAGCTGTTAGTTTAGCTGAATGTATCCGAAGCCAATACCCAATCGCCATGATTGATGAATTCCAAGATACCGATCAACAACAATACGATATTTTTAACACCATTTATGGCAAGCAAGATGGTGCTGGCTTATTCATGATTGGTGATCCGAAACAAGCGATTTATAGTTTTCGTGGCGCAGATATTTTTACTTACATGCAAGCCCGTGAAAATGTAGAAGCTCATTATACGTTAGCTAAAAACTGGCGTTCTTCGAGTTCAATGGTGAGTGCGGTTAACCGTGTATTTGAACATGCGAACAAGCCGTTTATTTATGAAGACAGCATTAGTTTTCAGCCTGTTGATTCACACGGTAAAAGCAAACCGTTATTATTAAATGGTAAGGAACCGGCGGCGCTACAACTGTGGCTACATGAAGAAGAAGACCAGAAAAATATCACCAAGGGTCGATATCAACAAGTTTATGCAAAGGCGACAGCGAACCAAATTGCGACCTTATTGACGGATGCACAACAAGGTAATGCCATGCTATCGGGGCGACCGATAAAAGCAGGTGATATTGCTGTTCTTGTGCGAACTGGTGCTGAAGCTAAATTAGTGCGTGATCAGCTTGATGCTTTATCCATTCCTAGTGTGTATATGTCGAATCGTGAAAGTGTATTCGCCAGTCGTGAAGCGCGCGAGTTATATCATATTTTTGCAGCAATATTGAATCCTGAAGATGAAGGATTATTACGTGCGGCATTAGCGACATCTATTTTTGAAAAACCGGCCATTGAGTTAGACCAGCTCAGTAACGATGAAAAAGTGTGGGAGCAAACGGTTGCTGAATTTAAGCTCTACCAAAAAACCTTACAGTGGCAAGGTTTCTTACCGGCATTAAGATTGTTACTGAATAAACAAAATATCGCTGCAATCATGCTTTCAGCACAAGGTGGTGATCGACGTTTAACTGATGTACTGCATTTAGGTGAACTATTGCAAGAAGCGAGTTTAGAGCTTGATGGTGAATACAGCTTGTTTCGTTGGTTTGGTGAAAAAATTGAAAACCCTAATGGTGATGCGCAAGAGCAATTAGTGCGTTTAGAAAGTGAAGCTGACTTAGTGCAAGTTGTTACTATCCATAAATCTAAAGGTCTGGAATATAATTTAGTATTCCTGCCGTTCATTTGTGCTACAAGACAAGCATCAACACCGCTTTATCATAAAAATGGTCATACTTATGTACATCTCGATTTAGATGATACTGACGCACTCGAAATAGCAAAAGATCAAGCGGATGAAGAGCGCTTAGCGGAAGATTTACGTTTACTCTATGTTGCATTAACCCGTGGTGTTTATGCAACATGGTTAGGGCTAGGCGCGATTAAAATGGGGAACTCTCATAATAAAATGCACCTTAATGCGATGGGCTATTTATTACAGCAGGGCGAAGAGTGCAAAGATACAGAGTTTAAAGTCAGTGTTGAAAAATTAGCTGAGCAGCAAGCGTGCGTTGCTATTGTTGAACCACCGTTAGCTGCTGTACCTGCTTATCAACCGATTGTTGAACCTGCGATTACCTATGAAGCTAAAACGATGACTAACCCGATCAGTAAAAACTGGTGGGTAACGAGTTATTCTGCATTATCACGACATAGTCATGGGAACCGTCATTCTAGTTATGATGCCTCTCTGGAATTACCGGGATTTGATGCTGAAGTGAATACCGAAAAAGATGAAGATCAGGAAATGAGTTGGGATATCTTTAGTTTTCCACGTGGCGCTGCGGCAGGTACTTTATTACATACTGTATTTGAGCATATTGATTTTTCCAATGTAGATGAAGACGCATTAACTGAGCAGATCTTACAATTATTAGAGCGTGAAGGTTACGATATTGATTGGTTACCTGTGTTACTGGAACTGGTTAATCAAGTACTGGATTGTCCATTGCAAGATGGTTTTAGTTTACGTCAATTAACCCCATCGAAAAAGAAAGTCGAGATGGAATTCTTTATGCCTATTTCATCGCTTAACTGTGCTGATTTAAATGTATTGATAAAGCAGCATGATGGATTATCTCAACAAGCGGGTGAACTAGACTTTCAACAAGTCAGCGGTATGTTAAAAGGCTTTATTGATTTGGTGTTTGTTTATGAAGGCCGTTATTACGTGCTTGATTATAAATCTAACCATTTAGGTGATAGCCAAGCTGATTACACTGCAGATGCGATTGATCATGTCATGATTGAACATCGATATGAGCTGCAGTATCAGTTATATACCTTGGCATTGCATCGTTTTCTACGTTCTCGTATTCCAGATTATGATTACGAACAGCATTTTGGTGGAGTCTATTACTTGTTCTTACGTGGAATGAGAGTTGAGACGGGTAATGAATATGGTGTATTTTTTACTAAACCATCACTCGATTTTGTTATGCAGTTAGATGACTTATTTTTAGGAGAACTTGCATAATGAGCATACTTCAGAGCTTAAAAGAATTGGCGAACGAGAATCAAATTCGTCAGTTAGATTATCAATTCGCACGTTTTATTGGTAATTATGAATCGGATCCTGCAATCATCTTACTGGCCTGTTTAACAAGTTATCAGTTGGGTAAAGGTCATGTTTGCATTGACTTGAAACACACCGATTATAATGCATTATTTGATCTTAATTTAAATCGTTCACGCATGTTATTAGCAGAAGTCTCTAGCCATAGTGAAGCTTGGCCAAATTTATTAGCAAACTCAGCGGTTGTAGGGGAATCTGCACCACTGCAGTTTGTTGCTGATGCCGGTAAATTATATTTGCAGCGCTACTGGGCTTACGAGTTACAAGTTGCGCAGCAGTTGAAAAGCTTAGCAAAGCAAAGTCAGCAGCCAGATTTAAGTGCGAGTCTTAATCGTTTATTTAAACGTGATTATGGTTTCTTATTTCCTATTTTAGCGAAAGAGCGTGAAACACATTTCAGTGCGCAATCATTTGTGGCGAAGTACTTAGACGTTGTAAAGAAAGGACGTATTAGTTGGAGTGATGTAGAACAAGTACTACTCACAGCTAAGAATGCCCAAGAACTACATGCTTTAGATAGTTTGATCCCAGATGCGTATTGCCTTAATTGGCAAAAGTTATCTGTTGCGGTTGCGGCTACGCGTCATTTTTCAGTGATATCGGGTGGACCGGGCACAGGTAAAACGACCACGGTAACGAAATTATTAGCCTTGTTAATTGAGCAAGGCTTATTAGCGCAACAGACGTTAACGATTAAGCTTGTTGCACCGACGGGTAAGGCTGCCGCACGTTTAACGGAATCAATTTCGGGTGCGAAAGGTAAATTAGACTTACAAGTCGAGGTCGCTGAATTAATCCCTGAGCAAGCGGGTACAATACACAGATTATTAGGCGTGATACCGAATCGACAAGCATTCCGTCATAATAAAGATAACCCATTACATCTCGATGTTCTGGTTGTTGATGAAGCCTCTATGGTGGATTTACCATTGATGGCGAAATTGTTAGCAGCGTTACCACCTCATGCTAGATTGATATTACTAGGTGATAAAGATCAGCTTGCGTCGGTAGAGGCTGGCTCTGTATTAGCTGATATTTGTGCTTATGCCGATTTTGGCTATTCTGCAGGGCAAGCGAACTGGTTATCTAAAATCACGGATTATGAATTAAGCCAATATCAGGCGGCAGATGCGACTGCGATATATGACAGCTTATGTTTACTGCGTAAAAGTTATCGTTTTGATGCTGAATCAGGTATTGGCTGTTTGGCAGGAGCGGTGAATAGAGGCGACTTAAAGGAGTTTGATAGTGTATGGGAAAATCAGCATGATGATATTAACTTACATCCGTTATCGACAGAAACCTATGACGCACTTATCACAATGGCGAAGCAAGGCTATCAAGATTATCTAGCTAAAGTGGTTGTATCACCGAGTGATGATGAAGCCAAATCAATATTACGTTGTTTTAATGATTTCCAAATTCTAACTGCGATCAGAGAGGGTGACTTTGGTGTTGAAGGTTTAAATCAACGAATCGAAAAAGCATTACTCGCGGCACGTAAGATTCGTAAAGACCAATCCGAATGGTATGCAGGTAGACCTATTATGATCACGAATAATGATCATGGCCTCGGTTTATATAATGGTGATATAGGTATTTGTATGCAAGATGAAGATCACCGCATGCGAGTTTACTTTGAAATGGCTGACGGTAATGTGCAGTCTTTTCTACCTAGTCGATTACCACCTCATCAAACTGTTTTCGCGATGACGATTCATAAGTCGCAAGGTTCGGAGTTTAGACACACGGTAATGATTTTACCAAACCGCTTTAACCCTGTGCTAACAAGAGAGTTGGTATATACCGGTATTACTCGTGCAAAAGAGAAATTAGATATATTTACTAACGTAACAGTAATGAAAAAGGCGATTAAATTACGTACGGAACGGGTGAGTGGACTAATGGCATTATTAAGCCAGAATTGATGAATCGTAGATTTAGACCCTTAATTATCATTTATCCTAAAAAGGCAATGCTTTGTTATCGATTTTGCAAGGATACACTTAAAAAGTTGGCGTTTGATCACATTTATGCCTTACTTGCTGTGTTATCTTCGCCGCGATTTTTCGTTAACGTATAATGTATTGTTTAAAGCCTTTTTGGGAGAGTGTTTTGCTTAAGGATAAAAAAAGTCTAGTTAAAAATATTGGGTTTCAAGTTGTAGTCGCTATGATCATTGGTGCTGCCGTCGGTGCTTTCATGGGCGAAGGCGCTGCCATATTTGCACCATTGGGCGCGCTGTTTATTAATCTAATAAAAATGTTAGTGATTCCACTTGTTGCTGTATCGATTATTGCTGGTGCTGCTAATCTTGGTGACAGTCCTTCAGCAGGTAAGATTGGTGTTGGTACATTTGTCTTCTTTATGCTGACATCTGCGATTGCTGTCGCACTTGCGCTTGTGATGGGTAATGTATTTGAACCTGGTGTTGGTGTTGATTTCTCTAAACATGCGACAGGTTTAGCGGTCGTAACTGCTGAGCAAGGCGCATTACCGGGTGTATTTGATACTATTATTGGCATGATCCCAACGAATGTATTCAGTGCGTTAACGAGCGGTAATATTTTACAAATTCTAGTATTCAGTATCTTCTTTGGTATTGCATTAACGAAGGTTGAACGCAAACGTGCTAAGCCAATCATGGACGGTTTAAATACCATCATTGATGCATTTGTTTGGATGATCAATTGTGTAATGATTATTGCCCCAATTGGTGTCTTTGGTCTGATGGCTGAATCTGTTGGTACGTTTGGTTTTAGCGCACTAGCTGTGGTAATGAAATTGTTTGTTGTTTATATTGCAGCGATTATTATTTACGGTTTCATTTTCTATCCACTTGTAGTGAAGTTTTTCTCTGATACGCCAGTACTGAAATTTATGTCTGCGATGAAGAAACCTCAAGCATTAGCATTATCGACAGCGTCATCAATGGCAACATTGCCTGTGACACTGGAAGTATGTGAAAAAGAATTAAAACTTGCTAACTCAACAGCTGCGTTTGTATTACCGTTAGGTGCGACGATCAACATGAGTGGTAATGCTATTTATTATGGTCTAGTAGCCGTGTTCTTTGCACAAATGTTTAATGTTGAATTAGGTATGGCTGCTTATGCTGCGATTATCTTTACATCGACATTAGGTGCAATTGGCCAAGCGGGTGTTCCTGGACCGTCTTTCCTTGTTGTTGCGGTATTATTAGCGGCTGGCATTCCAATCGAAGGTTTACCACTATTATTCGCGTTAGATCGTATTTTTGATATGGTGCGTACTGCATTGAATATTACCGGTGATGCTGTTTGTGCTGTGGTAATGGATAAATATAATCCTGAACATCAAGTAGCTAAATAACAAATATGTAAGTTAATAAGCCACGCCCATTTGGTGTGGCTTTTTTATTTTCGGAAGTTATATCCTAGATTTATTATTCGAGACTAAAAGTTAACTTTTTTGGAATTGACTTAGCACTAATTGCGCTTGTTGATTGATATCGCCAGTGCCTTCTAACCAATGAATTTTTGCACCTTGGCGTTCCATTCTTCTAAACCAGGTATCTTGGCGTTTAGCATATTTATGGATGGCAATATTTAATATATCAAACATTTCATCATAGCTTATCTTACCTTCGATATACTGGCTTACAAAACGGTACTCAAGTCCAAGGTACTCTAACTTTTCATGCGTTATACCCTGTGCTAGTAAACCTTCGACTTCTTCAATCATCCCGTTTTCTAAACGTTCTTTTAAGCGTAAGGTGATACGCTGGCGTAATACGCTTCTATCCCATTTGATTCCGAAATAAAGCGGTTTAACATCTGGTAATGGTGTTTTTAGTGGCGTGCTTGCTGATGTTGCGTGCTGTGCAATTTCGATAGCACGATATAAGCGTGGACGTACGGTAATATCCGTTGCTTGATAAGATTCACTATCGAGGGAAAGCAAAATTTGTTGTACGTCTTCCAACGCCATTTCTGTAAATTGTTCACGTTGTGCCGTGTTTTTGTCTACTTGAACAAACTCATAACCAGCAACGACAGCATCAATGTACAAGCCTGTTCCGCCAACGAGTAAAGGTAATTTACCGCGTTGGTTAATGTCTTTAAATGCGCAGAAAAAATCACGCTGAAATCGAAAGGCATTATATTCTTTACCGGGTTCGATAATATCAATTAAATGGTAAGGCACATCACCATACTCAGCTAAATCTTTGCCTGAACCAATATCTAAACCGGTATATACCTGTCTAGAGTCACCAGAGATTACTTCGCCGTTTAATTGTTTCGCAAGATCGACACCTAAACGTGTTTTCCCTGATGCTGTCGCACCGAGTACGACGATAAGATTATATTGTTGTTGAGACATTAGATTACCTGAATAAATAATAGCGCTTGTGCTAGTCGAAATGGTAACTCAAGCTTGCTATGTCACCAACTGTCTTTTTAACTTTGTTATAAAACTAATTCTATTTTGAGAAAACTGAGCTGTTAATTAATGAAATAATGGTGAAATCGCAGTTATGCAGTCAAAAAAGAGGTATTTTATCAAGATTATTCAAATTATACGCTAGATGATTATGGTTTTAGCGTTATAATCGACTTCTTGTATTGTTACTTATGAT
>Ga0105355_10004427_pt1 | contig 12030 bp, 13 predicted proteins | sample GOMGulsemesocosm_2_FD_83508 | JGI IMG/M metagenome (GOLD analysis project Ga0105355, IMG submission 83508) | Methane-oxidizing microbial communities from mesocosms in the Gulf of Mexico - GOM9C Gulf of Mexico | ecosystem: Environmental > Aquatic > Marine > Cold seeps | place: Gulf of Mexico... | reverse complement strand
GTTGGAGCTTGTTTGCTTGTTGTTATTTAGCATTTATTACATTCGCAACAATACCTGAAGCTAACATACGTTTTGCTGACACAGTGCTGGGCTTTTTATTGGGCACAGTATTAGCTGGCATGTTCGGATTTTTCTATGGTTCAAGTGCAGGCAGTGAGCGACGCTCTGAGCAACAAGATTTACAGTCGGCTATTAAAGCTAAAGCCTGACATCAGTAACACCTCTGCAAGTTGTGCCCTAATTAAAAACTAGGAGCGCAGGCTGTACGATTTGCAGTTGTAATAGGCCAGAGACCTACCCGCGACTTACACATGGAACGGGTAGAGAGGCAAGCCGAAGCTCCAAACGACTAAGTTATGCTAGTAGCCTGTTATGTGTAATGGGTAAACGCTGACAGTGGGGAAAAGGCCCACAATTAAAAAGGTACTCCTGGGGAAAAAGCTACAGACGGGGGGCTAACCCGCGGGGTCTGCGTCGGTTTGAGCTTTTTTTTCCAGTCCTTTCTCCTTTTTGAATGAGAAAGGACTGAATTACTTAATAACTTCACCAAGCGAGAGCTGACGGGGCTTGCGTTTTTTCTAATGGGCTTGTGAGTAAGCAAATTAGAAAGGACACATTTAAACAAAAACACATTAGTCCTTTCTACACGAGGTTCCTTGTGGGCATTTCCGTATCTAAAAAAGGCTTGGCAGATTTACTCGGCAAGTCACCTAAGCATGTCAGTAATTTAATTGATGATGGTTTACCTGTTGAGGGCGGCGGTGGCCGAGGCCGAGCTGTTGAAATTGATTCTGAAGCAGCTATAAATTTTCTGATACGAAGAGAAATAGAAAAACGTGTAGGTGATGAGGATGATGATGAACAATCAGACGTTGATCGTGAGTTAAAACAAGTCAGGAAAGAAAAAATCGTACTAGATATGGATATAAAAAAACGTGGGTTACTTCCGTTTGATGCTGTTGAAAGTATTTTGTTTTTAATTGCGAACGTATATGCGACGCAGTTGGACTCGCTTGCAAGTCGAGTCGCGAGTGATATGGCCGTGTTAGATGACCCACCAGAAATTAGACAATTATTATTTAAGGAATGCCGAGGTATACGAGAGGCCACTGCCGACCGCCTCGGTACTGAAATTCAAAAACTCACTCAAGAGATTGATGAAATCACTATCAGTGATGCAGTCTATGGTGACAGCTCCACCACTGAGGAATAGTGCAGAGTGGGCAAGCTCGGAACGAGTAATGCCGTCATCATCTCCAATACCTGGCAAATTTGATGCGTTAAGAAATCCCTACATAATCCCTATTGCTGAAGCTGTTGCTGATTTTCGTTTTAATAAAATCACGGCTGTTATGGGCACACAAATGGGTAAGTCAGTTGGGTTAGAAAATATCGTCGGCTGGCGATTAGATGATGATCCAACACCTATTTTATACGTAGCTCCAACGACATCAATGATTGATAACACCATTGAACCACGTTTTATGGATATGTTTCGCCAGTGCGAGTCATTAAATCGAAAATTCAACTGGACTGGCTCCACCAAGTACACAAAGTGGCTATCAGGTGTAAAGTTTCGCTTTGCATGGGCAGGCTCACCAACTGAGCTTGCGGGTGATTCGGCAGGTTTTATTTTAGTTGATGAAGTTGACCGAATTGTAAATACAAGCGAGGGCGACACTACTGCAATTATTGAAGCGCGTGGTGATGCTTATGTTGATTCCAAGGTTCTTTATACGGCAACGCCAACTTCTGGCAAGGTTGAGCGTATTGAGCACCCCGATACAGGCCTTATGGTTTGGGGTGTTCAGGGCGACAATAAATTACTTGGTTCTAAGGTTTGGCAATTATGGCAATCGGGAACGCGCCACGAGTGGCAAGTACCATGTCCTGATTGTGATGGATACTTTTCACCTTCCAGTCATCTTATTTGGTGGCAAGGTAAAGGTGGTGACGATTTAGTTGAACCAACAGTGGCAGCTAAAACTGCTCGTTTGAATTGCCCACATTGTGGCAGTCAACTTAAAGATAAATTCAGACAGGGCATGAATAAGCTTGGTAAACCTGTTGCACCTGGAGAGGTATGTCAAAACGGCATAGTGACAGGAACTGCAGATACAGATGGTAATAATCACTATTCATTGTGGGTATCAGGGCTATTTAGTTTTTCAGCTAAAAAGAGTCTTGGTTATTGTGCCCAGCGTTTATGTGCTGCTGAAAATAGCGGTGACCCAGCCACGTTACAAGGTGTATTAAATACAGTTTTTGGCGAATGTTACGCAGGTTCTGGTGAAGTACCAGAGTGGCAGGCGGTTCGTGCAATGGCGCATAAATACCATATAGGTGAATTACTCCACCCACCTGCTTTATTGCTTGGTACGGTTGATGTGCAAAAAAATAGACTGGTTTGGGTTATTCGCGCTTGGTATGAGGGAATGGGTAGTGCCTTAGTTGATTGCGGCGAATTATGGGGTGACACATTACAAGACGATGTTTGGGATGAGTTGAGTGAATTACTCGAGCAAACATTTGACGGTGTGGCCATTGATGATTTTGGCATTGACTGTGGTTATCGAGATGACAAAGTTTTTGATTTTGTTCGTGATCATAAAGGCAAAGCCCGTGCATTACGTGGTGGTAGTTTAGATAAACCATACCGTGCTGTTCGTGTTGATGTTAATGAACGAGGAAAAACACGTAAGCGAGGTGATACTCGTTGGGACTTTGACTCATCACGCGCAAAAGCTTGGGTACATAGCCGTATTGGTTGGGATAAAAAACGCCCAGCTTGGTGGGTTTTACCTGCCGACATTAGCAAATCGTATTGTAAAGAGATCACGGGTGAAGAGTTCGACGAAGCTAGTCAAGAGTGGAATCGACTGGGAGAAAATCACTTTTTAGATTGTGAAGCAATGCAATACATGCTGGCGAAAATGAAAGGACTTCATCGCAAGAAACAAATCATCATGCTTGATGGTTTTACTGCCAAAGTTACTGCGCCAGTTACTACGCAAAAAGAGACACCTCCAAAACCTCAACCTGCAGCTGCAGCACCACAACAACCAGATAACTGGCTAGGCCAGTACACAGATGATTGGATTTAATTATGTATTCACGAGCGAAAGCTAAACAGATGCTGGATTTTTATATCGAGGCCGAAACTCGTGTTTTGTCTGGCAAAAGTATTACTAAAGACGGTAGAACGTGGACACGAGAAAACTTGGTTGATATTCGAAAAGGTCGCCAAGAGTGGGAAACAATTTATCGAAACTTATCACCAGGTCGCTCATCAGGTATGCGATTAGCAGAGTTTTAGGCGGCTAAATGAATAAAGTTGAAAAGGTAATCAGAGCGATTAGCCCAAGTTGGGCGTTAAATCGTGCCTATAAGCGTTATTCAATCAACGCTTATGAAGCGGCCAAACCCAGTCGAACTAATAAAAAGAAAGGCAAGGGTGAAAGCGGTGAGTTCCAGGTTGGTCGGTATGGAAAAACATTAAGGGATCAGGCTCGTTGGCTTGAAGAAAACAACGACTTAGTTGATGGCCTACTTAGTACGTTGGTTAATAACATTGTTGGTAAAGATGGTATTAGCGTAGAGCCGATGCCTTTGGATTATGAAGGTAATATTCACCAAGGGTTTGCTAAACAGATTTTACAAGTTTGGTCAGATTGGTCTGTTAAGCCTGAATCCACAGGTAACTGGACTCGACCAGAGATTGAGCGACTCGTTTGTCGTACTTGGCTAAGAGACGGTGAATGTTTTGGTGAGTTACTGCAGGGATACATTACTGGTTTTAAACATCCGAATAAAGAAGAGCCATGTTCGCTGCAGGTAATGGAACCAGATTTTTTTCCATAGTCAATGAACAAGCCTAAAAACATGATTACTCAAGCGATTCAACGTAATCAATGGGGTCAGGCAACTCACTATCATGCACTTCTTAATCATCCAGGTCACTTAGATAATTATAGTTATCGAGATCAAACGCGAGCTATCAGTGCTGATAGCATTTTGCACATTAGACAAGTTAAGCGGTTGCATCAAGGGCGAGGAGTTAGCATCTTGGCCAGCACCATGCAACGTATCTCAGGATTGCAGAATTATGAAGAATCTGAACTAGTTGCTGCACGAATTGCTGCAGCTATGGCGTTTTATATTCGTAAAGGTGTTCCTGAAGATTACGAGTCAAATGATGCAGTTGAATCTCGAAAAAACATGCCAATTTCCCCAGGCACAATCTTTGATGATTTACGCCCAGGTGAAGATGTTGGGACGATAGAAAGTAAACGTCCCAATGCGCTATTGCAAAAGTTCAGGGATACGATGGTCAGGGCTATTTGTTCTGCAACGGGTGCCAACTTTTCAACGGTGGCCAAACAATATGACGGTACGTATTCAGCGCAACGACAAGAGTTAGTTGAATCGTACTTGAGTTATGGCGTGATGAGTAATTCGTTTATTGCTCAGTGGTCAAGACCTGTTTACCGAGAGTGCATAAGAATGGCATTGCTCAGTAGCAAATTAACAGTGCCACCTGATGTTGATCCTAACACCCTGTTATTAGCATTTTATCAAGCTCCAGTCATGCCGTGGATAGACCCAGCAAAAGAAGCTAAGGCCAACAACGAAATCGTTGCAGGTGGCTTTGGTACTGAAGCTGAAGTATTGCGGGCTAGGGGTAAAAACCCTGCTGAAACCAAACGCCAACGTGCTGCAGAAATTGCAGAGAACCGTGAAAAACAACTGGTGTTTAAGTCTGATCCTTATCATGAATATTACGGAGCTAAACGTGAAGAAAACAAAAAAATTTCCAGCAATGGCAGCAGTTAAAAATGAGTTGCTCGAAACATGGTACAAAGTTCAAGCATCAGCCAAGAATGACAATGCTGTTGACGTAATGATTTACGGTGACATTGGCGCATGGGGTATCAGTTCCCAGCAGTTTGCTAAAGAGTTTGCTCCTGCAGCAAACGGTAAAAAGCAAATCAATGTGCATTTGCACAGTCTTGGTGGTGACATCCTTGAAGGACTTGCCATTTACAACATGATAAAAAATCACCCTGCGACAGTTGATGTGTTTATTGGTGGTATTGCGGCCAGTATGGGCAGTGTGATTGCAATGGCTGGTGACACTATCCATATTCCAGAAAATGCATGGATGATGGTGCATAAGCCTTGGGGTATCCAAGGTGGAAATGCTGATGATATGCGTGAATATGCAGACCTGTTAGACCAATTTGAGAGCAGTTTAATGCTCGCATACTCCAGTAAAACTGGAAAAACAGAAGATGAACTGTCCGAACTATTAGCTGCAGATACTTGGTTAATGGGGCAGGACGCAATCGACCAAGGCTTTGCCGACAAACTCACCGATGCAGTTGATATTTCTGCGTCAATATCAACGAATAGAATTAAGGATTACGCAACAATGCCTAAGCAAGCGAAAAACTTATTGGTGGAGCCAACGGCAAGTACCAATGTACCAAAGCCAAACGAGAACACCCCAAGCAGTGACGATGCGTTGGCGCAGTTTAAAGCGCAAGATAAAGAACGTCGCACGGGAATTCAAGCTGCATTCAAGGGTTTTGAAGACCAGCATAGTGAATTACTTAATTCTTGTCTTATTGATGTTGACGTTGATGTTGACCAAGCAAAAGACCAGTTATTAGCTGCATTAGGAAAAGGCAAACAACCTGCACAGGGTGGTACTCATATTAATGTAGGTAATGGCTCTGTTGTACGTGATCACATGGGTAATGCATTAGCTGCTCGCGCAGGTTTAGAAACGATTGAACCTGATAATGGATTCCGTGGTATGACGTTGCAAGAAATGGCACGAGCATCATTAAGCGAAGCAGGCATCAGTCCCTATGGTGTTGATCGTCAAGAAATGATTGGCATGGCATTTACTCATACCTCAAGTGACTTTGGTGAAATACTCTCAGATGTTGCCAGTAAATCAATGTTGCAAGGTGCAACAGAAGCAAATGAAACATTCCAAGACTGGACACGTAAAGGTCAGTTATCCGATTTCAAACCGACTAAGCGTGTAGGTTTAGAATCGTTCCCGACCTTGGATAAAGTGCCTGATGGTGGTGAGTATAAATACGCAACTATGAACGACACGGGTGAAACTATCCAATTGGCGACGTACGGTAAAATGTTCTCAATTACCCGTCAAACCATCATCAATGATGATTTAAGCGTGTTTTCAACAATCCCGTCAAAAATGGGTCGAGCTGCCATTCGCACGGTAGGTAATCTAGTTTATGCAGTATTGTTGGCCAATCCTAAAATGGCAGATGGTAAATCACTCTTCCATGCTGATCATAAAAACCTGTTAGCCGCTTCTGGTTTAACAGCGGAACAATTGGATAAAGCTGCTCAGATGATGGCATTACATCAAGACTCTGCAGGCAGTGTATTAAATATTGAGCCAGAGTTTCTAATTGTTCCACGCGCACTAAAAGCCCGTGCATCTCAATTAGTTAATTCAATGTTTGATCCTGATGGTAAGCATAGCAATGTACACAATATTGCTCATGGTATTGCCAAAGTCGTTTCAGATGCTCGTATTGATGCAGCAATCAAATCGGGAGAACCATTACCGTGGTTTATGGCAGCAGGTAATGGTTTTGATACGATTGAAGTGGGTTATTTAGATGGTAACGACACACCGTATCTTGAACAGCAAAATGGTTGGTCAGTTGATGGCACTGACTTCAAAGTTCGCCTCGATGCAGGTGTTAGTGCATTGAGTCATCGCACTTTGGTTAAAAACCCAGGTCAATAATTAATAGAGCGCCATTGAGATAATCATGGCGCTTTTATTTTGTCTTATTTTGGAGAGTTTCTGATGAAAAACTTTATAGCGCCAGGTCATACATTGACATTGATGGCACCAAGTGACGGTGTTGAAGCAGGTGTTCCCGTGGTAGTTGGTTCCCTGCTTGTTATCCCTAAGCAAACGACTGATGAAGGTGGTGAATTTACCGCTGAATATCGTGGTATTTTTAAAATTGCCAAAGCTGCAGATGATACACCAGCACAACTTGCTAAAGCATATTGGAATAGTACCGACAGCGAGCTGACAACGACAGCCACTGATAACAAGTTAGTGGGTTTATTTACTCAGGTTGGTATTGCGACTGAAACCAATATTGAAGTATTGCTGACGGGTGAATTTTAATGTTAGGCGGCTTTGATGATTTAGTGGCTGATATGGATATGGGATTGCTCAATGCCTCTACAGGTTTCGGTAAAACTATTCGTATTATTGGTGACACTATCGTCAAGGCCGACGCATTAATTCTTGATGATGAAGCAACGGATAGGTTGATCTCCAGTGGTGAGAAACATCGTGGTATGCGTGTTAGACCTGGCATAAAAATTCAAATGCGTACTGATGATGTTCCTGAACCATATCAAAATCACCTTGTGCGATTGGACATGGGTGGTATTGATTACCACATTGCAGCTATTGAGCCAGTTGATAATAACTTATCTGTATTAAGTCTTGTGCCGTACAAAGCCAAGCAAGCAGGTGCTAATGGTTGGCTCAAAGATGAGGTGTGATCATGTCTGGCGTTACTTCTTCATCAAATTGGCGTTGGCATAAACGACGAGAAATGACAGGGTATCTGAACATTGATTTAGGTGCAGATACTCAATCAATCACCAGTGGTTTACCGAATATTGATGGCAAGGTGGCTAAAGCTGTTCATCGTGCGACAAAAAAAGCAGCGCAATGGTTAGTTACTCACTCTATACGTGAAATGGCCAAAGAACTTGGTATTAAACAAGCACCACTTAAAGAGCGTTTTATTGTTGATTCTCAGAAAAGCAATGTGCATATATGGGTTGGCTTATTAGAAATTGGCGCTCATCACATAGCGAATCCACAGCAAAACTCTGCAGGTGTAAAAGTTGGTAAAGAGCAGTATGACGGTGCTTTTTACAAAACCGTTTACGGCTCAGAAGGGCGTGTTTACATTCGAGCCAAACGCAACAGAGCATTTAAACACTCTGTTGTTCGTCAACGTAGACGATTATATCCGCACTATGACCACAGTTTCATGACTGAAAATAAAGGTCGTTTTCCAGTTCAAACTATCGGTATATCAATCGAGGAAGTTGGCGAAGAGGTGCTAGGTCGTTATGAGCGCAGGTTAAATAAGCGTTACAAAGAAATATTAGAACAAGAGCTTCATTACGCACTTAAGGTTGAAACATGAAACAGCCCTCCGATTTATATGATGCCATTTTAAATACCTTGCAACAGCGATTAGCAGACGGTGTGACTGTAGTTAGTTATGCCGATTTTGGCGAGGTTGAATTATTTGATGCAATGGTACTGATTGAGTTTGAACAATCATCCAGTGCAACCCGTGGCCACGATGGTCGTTTTTGTCATCAGTACGATATTACTTTACATGCAGTTGTCGGTCGTCACCGTCAACGTGCAGAGTTAGAAGCGATTAATCTTTCTGCAGCTATTGAGCGTGTGATAGATGAAAACTTATGGGGTTTACCCAGTACACAAATTGATTTACCTGAAAATATAAAATCTGCACCCAGTATTTTTAAAGCAGGCTCCGATGGTTATGACGCGTGGGGTGTCAGCTTTAATCAACGTATCTATCTAGGTGCATCTTTGTTAGATGACGATCCTATTGTTCGTGAGGTTTGGGTTGCAACATTGCCCAAAGATGCTGACGACATTAATCAGTATGACAAACAATAAGAGATAGCTATGCGAGAAATAATACGATCCCTAATTCGTGCTGAATTGCAAGAATACGGTGACACTATCACCGAACTCACCGAAGAGATTGACGACCTGCACCGTAGGCTTAGAAACATGATTAGGGTAGGCGTGTGTATTGAAACGGGTAAAACAACCGTTAAAGTTAAGCACGGTGACAATGAAACACCGCATATTAAATGGTTTGCTGCAAGTAGTGGTGATGTTCGAGAATATCGTCGGCCATCGGTTGGAGAGCAATGTTTATTACTCAATTATGCGGCAGGTGATAACAGTAGTCAGTCGTTTGCTCTATTTGGCGTATTCAGCAATAAATTTCCAGCACCGAGTGAAAAAGCCAGCGAACATAAACGTATTTATCCCGACGGCACAGATATTACTTATGATCATGAAGCACATAAGCTCACCGTTGTAATGAAATCAGGTACTGCTGATTTTGTGGTACCAGAAAAAGTCACCTTTGATACAGCCGAGCTGCATTGCACTGGTAAAGTTATCGTTGATAAAGACATGCTGGTTAAAGGTAACATTAAATCAAATAAAGATATCACAGATAAAACGCGCTCAATGAGTGATGACAGGGATATCTATAACACTCATGACCACAATCATGGTACTCCAAAAACCAGCTCAGCGAATCAACTACAATGATTGGAATTGACAGAAACACTGGCCGAACCATCACAGGTTGGGAGCAGTTCATTTCGCGCGTTCAGCAAGTGATGAGCACGCGCATTGGTAGCCGTGAAAAACGTCGGGGATTTGGTAGTCGAGTACCTGAAACACTGGCTAAAAACATGAGTGAACATAAATTAATGCTCGCTCAGTCTTATGCTATTGATGCTTTCTACTCAGCAATTAACGGCATTAGTGATTATCAGCCGACGCGCTGTATTGCTAGTCGTCATGCCACAGGCATTGTTTTGCAGTTTGAGGGAAACTGGCATGGGCAACCTCGAAACTTTAAAGTGAGTGTTTAATGTTTATTCCAGGACAAAATAATTTAGCTAAACCAGAAGTTGTTGCCGTTCCCACATTTGAGCAACAGCTTATTAAATTTAAGCAAGCCGTGATTGATCATGTTGCGAAAAGTGACCCGTCGATTGCGACGAGCGTAGAACAAACATTCAGTAATGAGGCTGAACTGGCCACAAAAATGGTGGAAGCTTGCACCGTTGTTTTACAAACTCGAATTCGAGAGCTTAATGAAGATGCTCTGCAGATGTTTGCGTATTGGGCTAAGGGCACAAACCTTGATGCCAAGGTTGCAGATTTAGGTTTAGAACGTCAGAAATTAACCGAGGGAGATGCAAATGCCTTTCCTCCCGTTTTGCCAGATTATGAATCGGATGAGCATTTAAAACTGCGTTATTTTTTAGCCCCGTATAGTTTCAGTAATGCCGGTCCGAAAATGGGTTACAAATATCACGCCATGACATTAGACGAACGGCCAACGATTAAAGTTGATTCGCCTGAGCCTGATAAAGTGATCGTTACTTATGAGTTCGAGAAAGGCTCGATGGCAGGTAAAGTTAAAGATGCAACTGGCGTTAAAACTGCTGCAGGTAAAGTTGATGTTATTTTGTTGGCGCGTTCTGGTGATGGTACACCTAGTGATGCCTTAACCGTAGCCGTTGAAAACTATTTTATGCGTGATGATGTTGCGCCAACCACTGACGAGATAACGGTATCTAAAGCGGTAGTTTTACCGTATCGAATGCGAGCTATTGCCTATATTAATAAAGCACCTGACACCTCGGTCACCAAAGTAGAATCAGAGAAGCTTTTGCAGATTTATGCTGATGAGCAACATCGATTAGGCGCAACGATAGAACCGAGTATGGTCACACACTTATTGCATCAAGCAGGGGCTAAAAAAATAGACTTGCTGGAGCCGTTAAGTGCCATAACAGCAACCGAGCAACAAGCCCCTTATTGTCAGTTAATTGATATTGAGATAAGAACCTTATGAGTGAGCTAAAAAACGGTAGTGTGCTGCCTGATAACCGCAGCTTATTTGAGCGCGGTTTAGAGATAGCATTTACCCAGCTGCTCTATGAAATAAATAATCCTTATCCACAATTACTTAACCCTCGACAAACCAATCAATCAACCCTGCCATATTTAGCGCAGGATAAAGGTGTTACCGAGTGGGATGCTAACGCGCCTGAAAGTGAGCAACGGCAAACAGTGGCGAATGCTTGGCATGTTCGCAGGCTTGCAGGTACAAAGAAGGGATTAACCCTTGCAATGGATTCATTGGAATATGATGCAGAGGTAACACCTTGGTATCAAATGTTGCCAAGAGGTTTGCCGTATCATTTTGAAATAGTGGCATGGAAGCGGAAAAACGCACCAATTAATAAAGATGTTGTGCATCGCATGCACACTAATATAGAGAACTCAAAAAGTGAGCGGGATACTTATGAGCTTATTTTAGCCTTGGGTATTGAAACTGGGTTAAGTGTATCTGCAGTACATGATAGAGGCATCACTATTTTCGATGAACTTTACCAAGGTGCTATTTCAAATTCGCCTATTTTGAGCGTAGATTTTTACGCTGTTGGTGCGCAATGTATTTATTTATTTACTGATTTATCACCAGGAGCGATTTTATGAGTGAATCTAGTGTCCAGTTTACGAATGCTGGTTTAGCGGAATTAATTAGTGCAAAAAACAAAGGGTTTAAGGCTGCTATTACTGAAATCGGGGCGGGTGATAAAAGTTATAAGCCATCGGCAAGTCAGACAGCGTTAGTCAATGAAAAGCAACGCGAGCCAATAGCCGAATATGAAGAGCTTAGTTCAACTTCACTAAGAATGGGAACAATCTTCAATGGCGAGGACGAATATGAAGTGCGTGAAATTGGCTTTTATTTGGACTCAGGTACGTTGTTAGCCGTTTATTCAGTGCCTAACACATTACTGACTTACAAGTCGGCTCGTAGCAGTTGGATTCAGAAATTTACGTTAGATATTTCACTGTTACCAACAGATAGCGTCACTGTAGTTATCGGTACAGAAAACATTAATTTGATGATGACAGAAGAGTTGGCAATCATGGCGACTACTCAAATAGACAACATGACGCGCCACTTAGGCTTAAAAGACGTAGTAACCAGCTTACAAAATACTATCGAACTGCAGCAAGTTCACATCGGCACCTTAGAGCAAGCAGGGCAAACACTGCAGCGCACACAATCCGCAATGATAAAGCAGCGTCAGGAACAAGATGGTGAGATACAAACTTCACTTGCCAAAATG
>Ga0105355_10004422_pt1 | contig 12034 bp, 9 predicted proteins | sample GOMGulsemesocosm_2_FD_83508 | JGI IMG/M metagenome (GOLD analysis project Ga0105355, IMG submission 83508) | Methane-oxidizing microbial communities from mesocosms in the Gulf of Mexico - GOM9C Gulf of Mexico | ecosystem: Environmental > Aquatic > Marine > Cold seeps | place: Gulf of Mexico... | reverse complement strand
CGTAATTACAGAAAAGCACTATATTTGCACACGCTTAACGGCCTCGTAGCATAACTGAATAGTGCACCACATTACGGCTGTGGAGGTTGAAGGTTTGAATCCTTCCGAGGTCACAAAACAAAACCCTAACTTATTGATAGTTAGGGTTTTTTATTTTTAAAGAAGTATACTTAGTCCATACTTAGTCCATCTTTTATTTTTTAATCCATAATTGACCAACACTCCCTCGATTCTGACTAATTAAAAAGAGCCGCTTTTAAAGCGACTCTTTCTTCTCAAAACCATCTTATTTATAAGTGTTGTAGCAATCGTTAATTATTCATATCATTAATTTCAAGTTTAAAATACTAGAAAACAACAAAGAGAGGCAATTGCGTTTTTTGGCAGACTATCTGTAGGTACTATAATTAGTTCAAATCTCCAAGAAGATAGCCAACGATACCCCCAAAAAGTGTTGCTGTTTCACAAGTACCCAAAACCCCATTAAAACTCAAAAGAGTTATAGGAATTATAATACTTAATATAATAGCAAATTTCAGTATATTTTTAGTCCAATTTGGTTTTTTAATTTCTTTAACAATGTTACTTATGATGTCAGGGTTTTCAGCTATTTTTTCAAAAAAAACATTAACACCTTGATTGCTTTTTTCTTTTTTAGCCTGCTGTCTATTGTTTTCTTCTTCCGTATATTGTTTATCCAACTCTATAAATTCAGTTCGTGTTTTTTCTAAAGCACCTTTTATAGTTTTCATGGTTTCTGGAGTTAAATCACCATTCAGATTTTTTATAAGTAATTTTTCGAAGTCTGTCATTTCTAATATACTCTAAAGTTTATATAAAGTGTCATGCGACGCAAGTCGACCGTTTAGGATTTTCGATAGGAAATCCACTTGTAAATATACGCCTACTTTTGAAATAAGAGAGGAGTAAACAGCCATTTTATATGTTGTTATGAGCTGAACTTTATTTCCTGTAAGTTTCGTATTTAAACTGTGAAACGTTTTTCTTTTTTTCATCAAAGGAAACACCTATTAATTCAATACTCTTCTTTGATGTAAGATACTTTCCGTAATATTTTTTTTCATGAATTTGCTCCAAAGCTTCTTCTGAATTGGTCATTTTCAATTCAAAGATATAAATACAATTATTTGTTATTACAACAGTATCACCACGCCCTAAATTTGAGATATCCTCTGAAATAGTTAACTTATTGATTAACATCAAAGCAACATGAAAAACTGTGTGAAAATAGGACTCTCGCAAGTTGAACAATTGATAAGGGATTGAAGAATAGATAACTTTTACATGTTCAAAAAAGGCATTATAATCTTTATCTATTAGTGACTGCCTAAGCAAGAATATATTGTTCTCTTCTAAGTTTTTAATTCTATTATCTATTTCTAATTGATTTTCTAAATTTTCTTCATTTAGTAACTCAAGTATTTCTTTATAGTAATTCAAGTTATTACTAAACTCGTTTAAGAAATATTTACCTTTTACCTTAGTCTTCTTTAGTTCTATAATACTAGAATTAATAAATTCAAGCTTATTTTTAACCTTATCTAAAGATGAAATTACTGCATCAACTAAAAATTCAACAAATATTTTAGTAAAAGCCCTATTATGAATTAGCCATATCTCAGAGTTTTTCTTTTTTATGTACTCGCTATATAATTGTTCGATAGAGTCAAATATTAGAGTTTCATTCTTAATTCCAATTAATTGAATTTTTTTATCTGAGTTTTCGTGCATATTCCCCCTAAGAAAACTTTCCCACCACTCCATTTTCATAAGTGAAATCACTTGACTTTCTTCTGGCCATTTTTCTAGCTTTAGAATTAAATTAATTACTTCTTTGTATTTCTTATTTTCAATATGCTCTTGAACAATAATTTTTAAATGGTCAAATTCTTGATCTACATTTTCTCTAAAATTAGCACGAAATTCTTTAATTATTTCGCTTTCAAGCTTTTCTTGATCGGTCATATTTATTTTGCTCACAACTTTTAGTTATGGGTAGTACGTAGTAGAAAACCCTAGAGTTTTCGTATCAACACAAGCCATAAGATTTTTGTTTTGTTTTTAATTTTTTCGTTTTATAATAGCCAAATTTTAAAAGATTTGTCGGCTATGTAAATATACACAACCTATGGAATTATATACCAAAACCCGTATTATTTAAAGGTGCTACAGTATATAGTTATATTTTTTTCCTTTGTAGCCGCCTAAGTAGTTCAGCTAAATTTAATTTGATACCTTTCCATTCGAATTGGTCAACTGAAATAATGCCTCCAAGTACCTTTTCTTGATTGTCATTTTTATGCTGTAAATCCTTATTTAATGCGATTTTGTAATTTGCAATTGTAGAATCTTTCAATTGGATAGTTGCATTTGCTAATAATAATTGAGATTTTAAGTGATAGATATTAGAGAATAGTTGTTGGACACTAACATCTTTATATTCTTTAGTTACGATTTCTATATTTTCAACATTTGGCAAATTCAAATATATATCCAATGCGCTTTTAATATTCTTAAGAGCTTCTTTACTATTCTCTGGAGTGATAGTGAAAAGGGTCTCATTAGTTTTGGAGGTAATATTTGTTGTGGCTTTAATTCCAAGGTCAGAAAGGAATCTTGAGAAATATATTAGATATTGCTCACAAGAAGACTGTATTTCTGGAGGGAATTTAAATGATTGAATTATCGATTTAATAGTTGGGGAATTTAAAAGAGAGACAAAAACTTCATTTGCAATTTTATTAATTAATTCTAAATAATAATTATAAAGAAAGCCAATATTCTCATTTGTTTGATCAATAGAAAGATTAAAACCAAAGTATAGATCATCTGGATGAAGTTTATCGAAATCACTAGTTATTCCTCCAATTTCAGTTAAAGCTTTTTTGAAACTAAAAGCAAACTCCTCAATACCTATTAATTTATCCCATTTCAAAACATTTGGTCTAACATATAAATAGGGAGAAGAATTCATTGATAAAACAAGAACAGACTGAACATCCATCCAGTCTAAGGAAGTAAATTTTTTTGAGTCAATGGGTAAAGATATGGAAGTGGAGTTTAATTGTTTTAAGTCATTTAAACTATAATCGAAGAATAAGTTACTTTTTCCAGAATTAATTTGTAAACCTAATTTCCCCTTAACGTCATAGCTCATATCCCCCCAGCCTATACTTTCATTTTCATAATAGATTTGATATTTATCCCAACTATTTGTCTTTTCTTCTATTATTCTTATTTTCATTTTTCTATAATTACATACAACGTTCTTGTATAAGATTAGTTGCCTTTTTTAAGCATTAAATTTAATAAATAATTCACCGATAGAAAGTCCAAAGGAACTATAGTAAGTAAAGTAGTAATTAATTATATACAGTGATGAATTTTCGTACATTTTCAACAAATTTGCTAGCGTTGGCAAAGACTTAATCTTTTCTGATTTTTGGAAAAACGTTGGCTGATGCTAATTACAAATGTGTATGGATTTTACCTCTGGTTTTTCAATAATTTTTCCTTAAAAACTTTCTTTTCCTTTCCCAATCAGCACTTTGTAGACAAGATTCAATCTGTTCACTAATGTGATTTTTTATTGGGAGAGATTTTATTCCAAGATTTAATTTGTTTACAAGTGATAATAGTTTTCTCCATTCAGATGCATTAACATCTCCAATATTCACATTACCAGAATAAGTTCGAACACTATCACGCCATAATAATTCACAAAAAGCTTCTTTATCTTGATTTAATGAAACATATAATTTGAATATTTCATCAAATATTTCTTTCCTCGAGTGCCTTATTATATCTGCAATCACTTGCATTTTTTTGAAATCTTTATTGTTTTTAATTACATATTGTCTAATAAAATTATCCCCTTTTTGTTTATGTTCTTTTTTTAGCTTTCGAAAGAAAGTATTGCAAAAATGTTCAGATATTCCAAAATATAAATCCTTTTCTATTATTAAATCGAACACTTTGATTAATGTTTCTTCTATGTTTTCTATATTCCAAACATAGCTCATATCGCTATAGTCTCCACTAAGACTATTCTTGTCTGTCTTTAAATACATACTCTCTACAAATTCTATTAAGAAATTTCTATCTCTTTTTAGTATCTCTAGAAACCCTTTTCCTTCAAAGTCAAAATGATTTTGAATTATATATTGTTGGATGTAAGCTTTTTTGATTAGTGCAATATCATCTCCCAGATTATCAAAATATTTACTGAAAAAATCCATCCAAACTTGTAATCTTGTATTTTCCCTTTCGTTTTTTTCTGTAATTGTATTTAAAATTATTTGAAATAAATTTGGTTCTACAATTAAAAATCGCCCGAGTCTTTCAAAATGAATAGTGTTAGGATTAGCCATTTTACTTATCGTATTTATCAATGACATTGTAAAGCTCTCATTTATCATAGAATCATCTATATTATCATAAAATGATAATTCCCAAAGTTCTTTTAAATCAAAATCCTTTGATTGTATGATTTTCCAAATTTGATTTACCGCGTTTTCAGTTTTTAATAGATTTCTAAAAGCACCTCTCGGAATATATTTTATTTCATTTCCTTTTTCTATGACTTTGCTAAGCAAAGAAAGTCCAATATCAAAATCTATTGAGCAATTTTCATCAATAACAAAATCAAGAGTATTATTATAATTCCAATTATTTTCTGTTGATTTTTTTAATAGAGTGAAAGTGTCGTAAAACGTATTTATTTCATCAACATTGGTTAGTATGAATGAGGTTCTTATTTCTGTCTCTTTTAATCTGTCATACTCTTGTAAATCATCAAATTCATACATTTCCTTATCTCTAAATCTATTCCAATCTATTTTCAAGAATGTTAAGTAAGTTTCATTAACAAACTTGTTTGTAAAATTTGAGAACTCTGGCAAATCGAAGTTGTGTCTTTTGAACCATCTAATCTGGTCTTGAACATATTTACAATGCTCAAATTTTACAATACTTAAATACTTATCAATAATATTGAGAACAAACGGAATGTCGAATTCCATTATTTCCTTATTTACATCTGGATGAACTCGTGAATAATTCTTTAATAATTTAAAAGACATTTCAGGACGGGATGTAAAACTATTATCTAATGCATCCCATATTTTTGTTCTAAACTCTTGAATAGTATTATTGTTTGGAACTGGATATTGATAGTGAATAAAACTATTATTTCTTCCTCCTTTAAATTGCTGAAATTTATACGACAGAAAGGTTTTTGAAAGCACATAAAATGATATTGAAAGTAACTCATTATCATTATTCACACCATCTATTAAAATATTGAAAAGAGTCTTTTGTCTATAAAAATCGTAACGTTCATCATCACTATCAAAAATTAATGACTTCCTTATTTTATGAATAAGTTCTGGTAATTTATCAGGTTTTCGGGTGACATATTCGAATAACAATTCAATTGAATCTTTAAGAGAATTACTGTTAAGACAAAAGAAATTACCTAGTAATTCAATTATAGTATCCTTGTCATAATTGAATTGATTGTTTTCATAAGAAGTGTCAAATGTAGTTTCTTCAATTTTCGGAAACGTTTCTATATACTGATATGTGAACTCTAAAGTTTGGTCTTGTAAATAAAACCAAAACGATTTGAGAAAATCAAAAGACTTGTCGCTGTTGTACTTAATCAGATTCCAATAATTAACTAACTCAGGCTTAATTTTGTCCATTACGTTTTGTGAACCAAATGTATTATTAGCTGGAATAATACTGTCTGTAAACCTATTTTGATAATTTTCAAAATAGTTATTTAATAGAATTTGAAAAGACAGTAAGTTATCTTTTATAAATGCTTTGTAAAAGAAAAATGTAGCAAGATTTTGTTCAGGAACTTTTACGTGTTCAAATTGAATCTCTGCTAATTCTAATTTATCAAGCTTATCAATTGTATCTATAAAATCATTGTATGAAATATCAAATTTTTCTAAAATTGATTCTGTCACTTCTTTATTCTTATATGGAATAGTGTAAAAGAAAGCAATAATTCCAAGGCATCTAATATTTAAAGGATTTTCAAACTCGCCATCATCTTTAATGAAAGTTGAAAAATACTTTTCAAATAAATCCGATACATTATGCAAAGCATATAAATTCTGTTCTTTTTTTGCTAAAAGGGAAGTCATTATTGCTAACCTTGGATTTCCATCAGAGATTCTAACTATTTCTTTGTGATAATCAGGATTCAGAATTTCAAATGGTTCAGACTTTATTATGTCAATAATTTGTTCATCTGTAAACTTTTGCAATTCTATTCTTTGAGTTGAAAACTCTTGACATTTGCGTCCTATTCCTTGAAATGCGTAATCTCTAACAGTTATTATTATTTTTAGTTTACCGTTTCTATTAGCTTTAAAAAAACCTGTGATTTGTTCAAATGCATCAATTCTGTTTGCATCATCTACAAAAAGCAAATAATCTTTGTCTACATCAAAATATTGATACAAATCATCAAGTAAAGTATGATTCTTATATGAAACACAATATGCTTGGTAAGACTCATTGTTTGATAGGTAATCATTAATAGTTTCAATTGCTAATTTTGTTTTTCCGACTCCAGGAGCTCCTGTAAGAATTATAAAATCGTGACTATCTATTGCATTACTTAATTGCTTTAATTCTACTTCTCTATGTAAAAATGTATTGTTCAAAGGTGTTGCAATACCCTTTGAAGCTCGATCGTATTCTTTGATAAAGTTTTCTATTGATACTATTTGACCTGTATCTAAAGGTAATCCCAAATAAATGTGAGCTAAATCTCTATGGTTTAAATGAAGTTCTATCCCAAATTCTTGCAACATAATAAAACTAACAATCGAATTGTTGTTATATCTTTTTACTAATTTATTTAGCTTTAGTATTTCTTTTTGATTTATATTCCAATTGATACACAAAATTATTTCTTCAACTTTGTTTATAGGTATCTTAGTCTTCTTAAAATCAAAGCAGGCTAATATATCCTTTGATAGTTTGTCTTTAGTACTTATATCGGTTGTAGTCTCTACAAAAAGGTAATTTCCGTTAGGAAGTAGAAAAAAAGAATCAGGAGTACCTCTTGTAGTCTTTTGCTTTCCTACTTGGCTTCCAACTCGAGATAACGCAGAATAATTATTATGCCTAATAGCTAAATAACTATCACAAAGCTCTTGAAATACGGCTCCGTTTATTGCTTTAAGTTGGTTTTCGATTGTTTGGAGTCTACTCATTATATTCTATTTGTTTAAGTGTTGACAAGGAACTACTCTTTTGCTTTTTTAATTTAGGTTGTGCGTTAGAAAAAAAACCAAATGTACAGTTTGTTCGGTTGGATTTTTTGGCATGAAACACAACGTTTAGCTATGAATTTTGCGGGGCAGAAAACCCACAGATTTTCGTGTCGACAAAAGCTTAAGTTTTAAATACTTAAAAACGTATTATTTATAGGCTTTGTTTTCAGCTTTATTTTATTTGCAACTTCTTCCATTTCTTTGTCTGATTGCTCCTTAGTTATCAATTCATCAACCCAAAAAATGTCTGGATCTGAAGTTGACCCTTGGGTTTTCACATACAAACTTAGTGATAGATATGTTGGTGTTATATCAGCTATTAATTCTTGAGAACCAGCGTTAAATCCTCCTCCTAATTCAAGTCCAATAAGCCCTAATGTTCGAAGATGATCTAATTCACGATCAATTCTAAAAAAATTATTAATACCTGTAAGTTCGAATAACTTTTCACAATGAACTTCAAAATGTTCGGACAGTACTAGACCATTTGGATAAATTATTTTACGACTGTTTTCAACACCGTATTTTAAAATTTGAGCTTGAGTGGTCGTTAATTGTTTTAGTAAATCTGTAAAAATTAAATTGCCATCATCATTACCTTCTTCTGTGCAAGATGACGCAAATAATCCTGCCCACATTTCTTGAATTTCCTCATTGTCAATTAAAGAACTATTTTCAATAATAGACAAACCTACTCTAGGATGTGATTTAAGTTCTAATTTGTCATTATTGAACTGTAGTTTATCCTGTGCTTTTTCTAACATTTTAAGAACATTACTTAAACGCCAATGTCTTACTTGGTCTTGCATTAACAGTCCAATTTCACCTAATGCTGGTTTACAAGTTAATTGTAAAAACCCTTCAATTCCTTCAAGTGATTTTTGTACTGTTTTGTCTATAGCGTTCGCTACTGGTTTAATCCCGAAAATGTCAATTCCTTTATTATCACTCATTTAATTTCTTAGTATTAATTAATGCTATCGGTCTTGTGCATGAAACACAGCGTATAAAAGAACACTAACTTTTCGGGTTAACATATAGCCAAAATTTTATGTTTTACACACGTTGTTGTGTACCTTTATTATTCGATTTCTTTCAACAATATCTTCAAATCGGTGAAGTCCACAGGAAGTTTTATTTCAATCGCTTTTTCATAAAATGGTTTGATATATCTTTTCAAACTATCCTTTTTGTAATTGTTCTGTTCTTCTTTCCAGTTGTTATATCTTACATCTCCAAATTTTACTAATAAGTTCAAAATTCTGAGTAATTCTGGTTTATTGTTTCTCTCTATTATTTTTTCGAGCAAATTCCAAAATTCATTTTGATTTTTTATGTTGTCTTTGTTTTCATAACGATGAAGTGTTTCATCAATTTCAACAGTTTCTTTTTGTGGAAAGTCAAACCGAATATTCTTTCCAGTCCACATTTTCATTTTTTCATCATAGTAGATCCCTGAATCGTGCCATTCGCCAAAAAATTGAACTGTTTTTTCCATCGTAAAACCTTTGAGTCCATGTTTAGAACCCAGAATTGTTGCAACTACAGGGTTAGGGAAATTTCCTTTAACTTTTTTATTTTCTTGATAGCTTGCAAAATGACTTAAAAAACATTCTCTAAATTGATCGAAAAACTCTATAATATTTAAAATTTTAGGTAAGAGAAATTCGTTAACATCAAAATAATTCCTTCCAACTCCGTCAATTACTATTGATTCAGAATCAAATAACTGGTAATGATCATCAATTAATGTATAAGCTGAATGGAAAAATGTATTTCGGATTTCTTTAAAATGATTTTCATTAAAAAATCTTGAAATTTCGTTATTGTCAGAATCATCTAAAAGTTCGGAAATCATCCCAATTTTTTCTCCAGTTCCAAGTAATCGTTCAGATTTTTTTGTCTTAAAGAATAAATAAGAAGAACTTCTATACCCTAATTGAATACGGCAAAGGCTACCTAATATATTGTAAAAATCACTACTCTCAAAAAAGGTAGAATAGATTAAACAACCTATTCTATATTTTTCATTTCCAGTATGTTTTTCGTAAAGCGCTTTATAAAATTCTAAGGCATCAAACCATTCATACAAGTTTGACATTGACCTCAAACTTCCCATACTTTTATAATTCATTAAAACTTGAATAAATTCAAACTCTTTTGTTGCTTTTGCATTTTCAAAAAGCTCAATTATTTCAATTTTAATTTTTTTCATTAAGGTTGGTTTTAAATTACTACTAACGTTTAGCTATGAATTTTACGGTGCAGAAAACCCGTTAATTTTCGTGCCGAAACAAGCTATGAGTTTTTTGTTTTGTTCTTAATTTTGTCGCTTTTAAAAGATTTAGCGAAAGTTTAAAATACACAAATCTTATAGTTAAACACCAAAACTCGAATTACTTATAGGTGATGTTAGACAATATTTTCACTTCCCTTTAGGTTGATTTTTTATTGATTGCGCTTTAATTTTATTTCTGCAAATTTCTTTTTGTTTCAATTCTAAAACATTAAACTTTTCTTTTAATATTTTAATTTCTATAACTAAAGAATCTGTCTTGTTATATTGCTCGTTTTTAAGAGATATTAACTCTTGTATATTTTTATTTATATTTGTTAACTCTTTATTTTCATTTTCGATTCTTCCTGTAAAAAATAAACTCATAAGACAAGTAAATATTCCAAAAAGGCAAAATATTGCTTGTTGATTAAAGTAAGATTTTGAAGAGTCCAATTCTAATTGATCTGCAAAGCTTTCTTTCCTAATGATATTAATTCCCTTTCCTCCAATAATTATACTATATATGAAAGAAATAAATCCAAGAGAAATTAAGGAATAGAACATAAAAGAGGTCTCTCTTTTGTCTATGATAAATATAAAAACAGCACCAATTATGGCAAGCATTGAAAGGCAAGCATTAATTATTTGGCTACTCAAAGTTACTCCGATATCTAAAGCAAATCGTTTATTTTCCATTATCCCCAAAGTTCAATTTTAGTTGAGTTTAAAGTTGGCCAAAGTAAATCAATTGATTTCATAATTTCATGACCACTAATTTTATCTTCTTTCTTTATCTCTAAACTATGCCTAAGTATTGTCTTAATATCTGTTTTAATTAAGTCATTTATTTGGATTTCTGATAGTTCTGTATCTCCTTTTAATACTTGATACAATAATGGTTTGACTATCATATTGTTAAAATTGACTAATAAAAAATATTTAGCATCTGTCCTGAACGGGAACTTATTTATTAACTCAAATTCATATATTTCTCTTTTTATTAACTCAGAGAATAATTCTTCTTTTATAAAGAATTCTCGATACTCAGACCTCATCCTTTTAAGCATTGGAAAACTAGTCCTATATAGCTTATCTAAAAAGAATCTTTCGGGGTATATTTCATATAATTCATCATATGTTCTGCTAAATTTCTCTTTCATAACTTTTAATTTACTAACGCATGTGCTGTATTTTACCTAAAAAACTAATACGCTGTATTAATTTAATATATTTAACTTATCTTTTTTGTATCATCAAATCTAGTCTATTACTAAAACTTATGAAATGACTATTATCAGGTATTTTTGCCTCACCATAATTAGTGATACAGCTTTCAGTAACCTCAACAAATCTATCTAGAAACTAAATGATTTTATTACGAGAATCCGTATAGATATCTTATTACTTTAAATTTATTGAGTGATTATCGTCAAACGTACAAAAAGCCATTAAGAAAAAAGTAAGCTATTATATTACTATTTGTAAGGTAAATGACCACTGGGTTTAAAATCAGTAAGGAGTATCCACGTTTAAGTTGTTGACGCTACCACAGGACAACCAAATAAACTCAGGTAATAACACACTACAAATGATTGCGGTCTTTTCACTCTCTACTATCGCTACTGGCTTATTTCTATCTTCATTCAATAAATGTTCGCCAAATAAGCATTGGTTTAAGCTAAAATCATCTAGTTTAAGAGCTTTATGTGCCCAATTGATATAACTGAAAGATCCTTAACCCTTTTGCCGTTAGAAGCGTTATCAAGCATTATTTTACCAGTCCTTACTTTTCTTGAATTATCTACTAGCCAAAATACCGTCGCACCTTGCCAACGTTTTGATGTCCCTATGTTGCATTTGTTTACTAAATCATAGGCTGTATCATAATTCTACAGGACAACCAAAAAAGCAATGAAATAGTTAGTATCTCTTGTAGAAATAGTCTTTTTTAAAACCTCAGCGCCAATAAAACTAACTTTCGGCTTGGGTTTTATCGGCTGATTGAATTTTGCTCTTACGTCTTCTTCTGTTTATCCCTTTAGGTGTTTTTAACCCTTTGAACTATTTGTTTTATTGTTTGGCTAGGTGTTTTCCTTAGTATTGGTTTTTAGGCTTTAACCCTTTGAAGTATATCTGATAGTGTTGGTAGTGTTCCTGTATTTGTTATTGGTGGTTTTAGCCTGTTTATCCCTTTAGGTGTGTTTAACCCTTTGAACTATTGTTATAGTGTTCTTTTAGTGTTTTGTTATTGGTTATTTGGGGAGTGTGTTTTTACCCCTGTTTTATGGTATATTACAAGTTATAAAACGTTAGTTATTTTTACAATATTCAATTTGCTCTAAAATCTTACTTCTTATTTTTTTTTCAAGTTCATTATCATCAAAAGTTCTTAATAGTTTTAAATAGTCTTTTCTATCTTTTTTAAATGTGTGCTGAT
>Ga0105355_10004420_pt1 | contig 12039 bp, 12 predicted proteins | sample GOMGulsemesocosm_2_FD_83508 | JGI IMG/M metagenome (GOLD analysis project Ga0105355, IMG submission 83508) | Methane-oxidizing microbial communities from mesocosms in the Gulf of Mexico - GOM9C Gulf of Mexico | ecosystem: Environmental > Aquatic > Marine > Cold seeps | place: Gulf of Mexico... | reverse complement strand
TTTAGGCGCACAGTCGCAAGCCATTTTACCTTATGATCAATCATTACATATGTTTTCAGCCTATATGCAACAAGCTGAAATGGAAAGCAATGGCAAATCAGTCTCTTGGTACGGTAAACCCATTCACTATCCAACAGTGCCCACCATTTGGGGAGAGTTGGGGATTAATGGTCAACATGCTTTTTATCAATATTTACATCAAAGTAATAATGTTGTGCCAGCAGACTTTATTGGCTCTATTGAAAGTGTCACACCCATCAAAAATCATCATGAAACCCTGATGGCTAACTTCTTTGCCCAAAGCCAAGCATTAATGAATGGTGTTAATGAGCAGCAAGTTAGAGAAGATCTGAAAGCAAAGGGCCGAACGGCTGAATACATTAATCAAGTAGCACCGCATAAAGTTCATAAAGGGAATCGACCGACCAATACTATTTTAATGGATCGTATTTCACCTCGTTCAATTGGCAGTTTAATTGCGCTTTATGAACATAAAATATTTGTACAAGGCATCCTTTTACAAATATGTTCTTTCGACCAATGGGGCGTGGAGTTGGGTAAAGGGCTAGCCAATAAAATTCAACAAGAGTTGGCAGAGAAGAAGATTAATACTGAACATGATAGCTCGACTCAGGAATTGATTAATCTTTATTTGAAAGAGACTAGATATCAACGGAGTTAACAGTATTTACTGTTAACTCATTACTACTTTAATTACTACTTTATTTGCTAGTTTACTGTTGTTGTACTTGCTGCCAGGTCACATAACTGTCGCGGGCTGGTTGATACTTTGTATTAAACTCAGGGTTTAACATGGTTGGTACGGGGGCATTCGTGCTGTTGCGCCACGCTTGTAATTTTTTATATAACTTGGCTGTGATTTGGGGTTCAATTAACGCTAGGTTTTTACTTTCTTTTAAATCGTTAGTCAGGTTATAAAGCTCTAACTGGCCATACTCAAAATATTCGATTAATTTGTAATCGCCCATACGGATCATGCTGCTGGGTGTATTGCGCCAATGAGCGGTATTGTGTGGACCGCCTTCTAAATAACCCGGAAAATGAAAGTATAGGGCGTCGCGCGCCAAAGACTCATGTGAGAATAATGGTAAAAGGTTGTCGCCATCTAACATTTGCCTAGTGGGTAAGGGCGCTTGGGCAATGTTTAGCAGTGTAGGGTAAAAGTCTAAAGTAGAGACCGGCTGCTCAATAAGCACTTGTTTGTTTTGCTTCGGCGCTTTAATTAACAGCGGAACCCGCAAGCCGCCTTCGTAAAACATGCCCTTAGTGCCACGTAAATCGGGCGCCTGAGTGACACCATGATGGCCACCGTTGTCAGAGGTTAAAATCACCCAAGTATTATCAGCGATGCCTTTTTCTTCAAGTGCTTTTAATACGTTAGCAACACTGTTGTCGCTGTGTTCAATCATGGCTGCGTAAATAGGGTTGTTGTGGTATTTGTTTCCTTGCCTATTTTTGTGTTTATCTATAGTTGCTTGTGGCGCTTTCATTGGCGTGTGCACTGCATAGTGTGATAAATACAAGAAAAAGGGTTTGTCGTGATCTGCTTTTATGTAGTTTGCTGCTTCTTGGCTTAAACGATCGGGTAGATACTCGCCGTTAGGCCCGTCCTTTATCGTGGCGTTTTTATAAGGAGAGAAATAGGATTTTGGTGTGCCGGTGTGGTTACCAGCAATATTGATATCAAAACCTTGTACCAAGGGGCCACCGTTGTCACCTGCGCCCAAATGCCATTTGCCAATAAAGGCGGTATCATAACCCGCATTTTTCATACTCTCAGCTAAAGTAATAACACTATCAGCCAATACCGTTTTATTGGTTGTTGGCACTAAGCGGCGCTGTTGTGGTTTTCCACGGGCAGCACTTTTTACCGTGAAAATACCTGTTCGTTGGCTGTATTGCCCCGACATTAACGCAGCACGTGTTGGCGCACAATTGGGTGAAGCGCTGTAGGCTTGGTTAAAGCGATAACTTGTTGTTGCTAACTTATCTATAGTAGGCGTTAAATAGTAATCACTGCCCATAAAAGCAGCATCTTGCCAGCCCCAGTCATCTAACATAATAAAAACGATGTTAGCGGTTGGGGCAGGTATTAGGTCGTTTTGTTCTGTTGCTTGTGTATTGTTAGTTAATGACAAAGTTAATGCTAAGCTAAACACTGATCGAAACACAGCGCTTGATAAAATCTTTTTATGCATGGGAAAGTGCTCTTAAGTGTTAAGTAAAGTAAAGTTAAGTTTAAGTTATTGGTAGTTTATTGGTGCCATATCGAAACCCGCCATTTCCCATTTAGCGACACTGGCAGGTGTTCGGTCGGTTAATACCGCTTTTATTTTTGCTACCACCGCAGGGTTACTTACTGCAACATCATTGTTTTCGTTAATATCTTTCGATAGGTCAAATAACTGAATCGCTGCGTTAGGGTTATTTTTTATGTTGGTACGAATCGCTTTCCATTTGCCCATACGCACAGCTTGTTGTCCGCCTTTTTCTGGGTATTCCCACAATAAATAATCATGAATTTTCTGCTCGCCTTTACCTAATAAGGTGGGCGCAATAGAAATGCCATCTGTGTCTTTGTTCGCTTTACCACCAATTAAATCAGCAAAGGTAGCCATCATGTCGTATTGCGCAGAAATAAGATCAGAGTTTTGTCCGGCGAGTATTTTTCCTTGCCAATAAGCGATAAAGGGCGCACGAATACCGCCTTCATATAAATCCATTTTTAAGCCGCGAAAGGGTTTGGCACTTTCGAAAAAGTCAGAGTCTGCGCCGCCATTAAAGGTTGGGCCATTGTCACTGGTAAATATAATTAGGGTATTGTCGGCTATGCCTTGTTTTTCTATAGTGGCGAGTATTTGGCCAACATAATCATCTAATAAGGTCACCATACCAGCATAGGCCGCGCGCGGGGTTTGATGGGGAAAGTAACCTTTATTACCGACATAGGGAGTTTCTGAAAATGCCCCCTTATATTTTGCTAACGCTTGCTCGGGCAATTGTAAGGCGACGTGCGGTATGGGTGTTGGGAAATATAAGAAAAAGGGTTTGTTGGCCTGTGCATTAATATTAATAAAGTTAATTGCTTCATCGGCCATTAAATCACCACTAAAATCATTGCCTTGATAAGCAGAATAACTTTCTGCTTTATTGATATTCTCAGCGCTGACATTGTGTGTCTTACGCATTTTAGCATTATCGAGTTCAACATGGTTTCGATTTTTTACCAAGTAGGTGGGGTAATAGTTGTGTGCATGAATTTGATCAAGGTAACCATAAAATAAATCAAAACCATGGTCGTTTGGGTGACCTGTGCCGATCATGCCGCCTAAGCCCCATTTACCGATAGCAGCGGTTGCATAACCTTGCTCTTTAAACATATCACCAAGAGTTCTGGTATCAGGCAGTGGATGATTACCACGCATACGACCTTTCTTGCCATTGTTTATATTGCCGCGCACATAACTGTGACCAGTATGTTTTCCTTCAATAAAGGTAGAACGAGCAGGGGCACAGACGGCACTGCCTGAATAATGCTGAGTGAATTTCATCCCGAGTTTGGCTAATTTATCAATATTGGGAGTTTTTATTTTTGTTTGTCCATAAGCGCCCAATTCACTGTAGCCAAGGTCGTCCGCTAATATGTAGATGATATTAGGTGCTTGCTTGTTTTTTTCGACCTTATGTTCGACCTCTTGTTCAGCGTAAGCAGAGATACTGAATAAATAAGTGGCTAGGGCTGTTATTACGGCAATTTTTCTCATAGTTACTTCCTAATATTTTTTATCGTCATCGCTCTTTAGTGCTTGAATTAACCTATTGAATTTACCTATCCAATTTAGTGGTTATAAAATGATGCTGTTATCGGCATGCGGACTGATGTTTACTTATCATAGCGAGACATGGCGCATGGATAAATAGGTCAAGGTTACAATAGGCTATAGGGGAATCCTTATTTTAGCCTTATGAATATCGGCTTGCTGTAAAAGCACAGGGTAATTGATGAATTTTTACCTTCAATATCTAAAGCGGGCTCTAACTCATTTTATTGAATACCTTAACAATTGGGATCTACGCCAGTATTAAGGTTTACAGTATGATTAAAACAGAGCATTTCTCCCAAGTATCGCCTTTCGGAGGCGTTTTTTTAAGTATTAGTTATGAATTTGTTTATTAATTTGTTTATTTATTTTTGAGTAGTAAATTTCGGTACGCTGATGGGCTATATCCCACTATTTTTTAAAGGCGGTATTGAATGTCGATTTAGAATTGAAACCAACGTCAAAGGCAGTATTAGTGATTAACTTGTCGCTATCCTGTAAAGCTCTCTTTGCTTCTTCGACTCTAAAACCATTAACAAATTGAAAAAATTTGTTGATTAAAGGTTGGGGGCACTCGTTGTTTATTTGAATCAAACAATGAAAAGTTGATGACCTGTTACGTTGCCCTGTCACAATGGCGTTTAGCCACTACAATTTAAGTTAATGCGTATTGTTTTAAACGTTGTGTGCAATGTTGAACAGTCTAATTTTATGATGAATTGAAATAATGATTGAACTATAAGGTGACATTTAAACAGAACAGAACAAAACAGATCAGTTAGTTTAATTTTATCATCAATTCCACGTCAGGATAATATCAACTATATCGCAGTATCATCACCCCATATCAATGCTTTTTAATATTGGTATTCATATAACGTGATAAAACCTTAAAATAGTTATTCTGAAAAGAAGAAATATAGTTCATGAGCTAAACTTAAAGAACAGAAATTTTTATCTATTTATAGATTAGGTTATTAAATAATGAGGTAAATTATGGAATTCATGGATATTTTGAATATGTTAACTCGATGGGGCCATTTACTCTTTGGTATGACTTGGATTGGCCTTTTGTATTATTTTAACTTTATCCAAGGTGGTTATTTTAAGTCGGCAAGCCCGGAAGGCTTAGCTGATGGTAAAGCCAAACTGGCACCCGCCGCACTTTGGTGGTTTCGATGGGGAGCAATGTTTACTTTTATAACCGGTATAATATTACTGGAAAGCGTTCGAAAAATGAATGTGATGAATGATTATATTATCGTAGGTGCTGTCATGGGAACCCTAATGTTTATCAATGTTTGGTTAATTATTTGGCCAAATCAAAAAGTTGCTCTGGGTATGGTTGAAGGCGATGCGCCAAGTGCAGGAGCCAAAGCATTACTGGCGTCGCGTACCAACACCTTGTTTTCTGCACCCATGGCATTTTGTATGTTAGCAGGACCACATTTTGCAGGATATGGTATGGGAACCGGCTCAATGGCAATGTGGGCTGCGTTGGCCGTTGTCGCTGTGTTAGAAGTAAATGGCCTAATAGGTAAACAGGGACCATTGACTACGGTTCGTGGTGTGATCATCAGTAGTTTAGTACTCACCGCGATAATTATTGGCATACTTGTATTTTTGTAGCTGTTAATTTAAGCCTACACTTTTGATGGATACGTTTGACTTTAATCTTTGTGCTTTTACTTATTACCAATATCCTTTTTTGGCACTATACTTTAGATGTATTGGTAAAAGATCGACAAAACTTGATCTATAGGAATCAGATATGTTCTTAAAAAATAGAAAAAGCGGCGATATGGTCGATGTAGAAAGGCTTCATGATTTGACTAATTTATTTCATGATAAAGTTTTAGGAAGCTATCAGATAGGTGAAGAATGCCAAGATCCGCAAGAATTTAATAAAGTGGATTTAGTATTTCTTTCAGGAGAAGAGCTACCTAAGTGTTGGACTGATCCGAAATACCGATCGCATAAATAACTGTTCTGACGTATTAGGGCATTATTTTAGTTTCTCTATAATATAAATTCTAATCAGTCTCTTCTTAAATAAAATAAAGCCACTTTTTAGTGGCTTTATTTTATTTAAGAACAGACACAAAAGTCACCTAAGAGGTGTGTCTTGTTATTTGTCAAAATTGTCTGTTTTTAGCTAAGGTCATGGTAAATAAAATAATGAAAGTTGGATTAACTTAAGCGTTCGTCTTTTTATTATCTAGCTATACTTAAAGGGACAAATAAGTTCTATAGACTACTTTTGGCTGGGAGCTATCTTATGGATGTACAAATACTCGTTACTCACACTGACTTTTGTCTGCCAAACCTTGAATGTGAATTCCAAGATATTGGCGTGAAATATTCTATTCATTATATGGAAGATAATGCAAATTTGGTTAATGCCCATCATATCAAACATTCACCTAGTATCTTTGTTGATAATAAACTCGTTTTTAGGTTTCAACCAACCGCTGTACAATTAAAATCATTTTTCAATCTTAATTAGCTATGTGGATTTTTTATTATGGCCTGTCTTACTCATATTGCCTTACATGTAAAGGATGTTAGTGAATGTGTTAGTTTTTATCAGCGGTATGGAGAATTAGAAATAGTGCGTGACCGTCATGTGAATGGTAAACATATCATTTGGTTAGCGGAATCAGGTAAAGCTGATCAATTTATCTTTGTGTTGTTACCTGGTGGGCCAGGGCATCAACAATCTTCAGTAGACTTTTCTCATTTAGGTTTTGCTTTGTCGAGTAAAGATGAAGTAGATAAAATTGCCCAAATGGCTATAAAAGAGGACATCCTGTTGTGGCCACCAAAGCAAGAAAAATTTCCTGTTGGTTATTATTGCGGAGTACTCGACCCTGACGGCAATAGAGTCGAATTTAGCTTTGGGCAACCACTAGGATAATCGCCATTTTATTAACAAACAAAAGTTAATTGGTGAGTTTTCACCATGACGCGTCAGTATAGACTTTGCCATTGGCTATACTAACGAAAGTTTAGAGAGATTATGTTTAACCGACTCCCGCAACAAATAAATATTATCGTTTCTATGTATCTAGGTTATGGAGCCATGATGATTTGTCGTCAAATGGTCACCATTCTCAGTCCGGCGTTGCTTGCCGATGAAACCTTGGGATTAACAATAACCAACCTTGGTGATTTTGCAGCTTATGGCACCCTAGGTGCGCTAGTTGGGAAACTTATTTGGGGACCCCTTGCTGATAAGGTTGGCGGGCGCTTTACTTTTCTAATCGGCATTTTTCTTACCGCGCTGTTTGTCATCGCATTTGGGCTTTCGCCTAATGTGATGGCCTTTACTGGCTTTTCATTTCTGCTCTATTTTACCAAATCTTCAGGTTGGCCCGGAATGACCAAATTAATCGGAGAGTGGTATCACCCCAAGAATTATGGCCAAGTGTGGAGCATTCTCGCTACCAGCTCCAGATTTAGTGTGGTTTTGGCTACCTTGATCTTTGGTTGGTTGTTGAGCTTCATGCATTGGCGAACGGTAGCATTCATCGCGGCAGGTTTTGCACTGGTCATTTTTTTAGGATGTTACTTTTACTTAAAAGAGAAACCAGGTGATCTTAATTTTTTCAACGAGGATGAAATTGATGCCGATAATCTTGACCAGGTTATTGCTTCAAAACAAGCGCTAGATAACAAATATAATCACCCGTTTAAGGGAACAGGCACGATTGATGGACTGGTGGCATTTGCAAAAAGTCCGAGGGTTTGGTTAGTGGTGATCATGTTGATGATGCTTACTTGTATGATGGCCTTTTTGGACTTTGTTGCTGTATATCTTATGGAAAGCTACCGACTGACGCCCTCACAGGCCGCAATGGCCTCTACCGTTTTTCCTGTTGGCTCTCTGGCTGGGCTTTTGGCTTCAATCGCGTTTTACGACCGTTTTTCAAAGAGAGGGATCAGAACCGTACTAACCATAGCGCTAACCCTGAGTTTATTGAGCGTGCTTACCTTGCAGTATTTACCCTTGTTTAATTTGACCAATGAATTAAATTACCCAGTGGCGCTGGCCGCAATTTTTATGTTCGCTTTGTCAATTTCTCCAGCCTATTACCTCCCCATGTCGATATTCTCCATTGAATACGGCGGCCCCCATAGTGCCACTTTGGTGTGTTTAATTGACGCCTTCGGTTTTGCCGCGAGTGCAACCTTTGCTTTTATTGGGGGAAGGTTGGCAGATAGCGAGGGTGGCTGGTCAAGCTTTATGAATATGCTCATTTTGATTTCAGTCACTGGCATCATATCAGTTTGGGCATTTATGCACTCAGAATATCTTGCAGCAAAGCCGAGTAGTCACTGAATCACGCCAGTAGTACTACTAAGTTTATATTCGTCCTGATTCTTTTAATCGTTTCTGTACTCTTTGGTGATAAAGGTTTGCCAAATATGGGCGAATTACCGGTAAAGAAATGAACCAGGCTATGATTTTTAATAACCATACCCGTTCCATTAATATGATGTACGCATCTAACTCAGATAAAATTTTACCATCTGCAAGCTGAAGGTGCAGTTCAGAAAGTGCTTTGAGTGGGTCGATGCTCAGTCGTTTTAAATGCTCATCTTGACCGGTAATATCAAACCAGCTGATTTGTTCACCACCTTGCCCGGCAAGGTGTTCATACAATCGTCTATCTTTTACGCATTTAGGACAGGCTCCATCATAAAATACTGTGATGCTTATTCGATCAGTAGCCATATCATCGTCCTCTTCATAAAAGTTATTTTAATTTAGCGCGTTCAAAGCTAGACATGATCTCAGTTCTTGCCTCGTCAATATCACCCCAACAATCTATTTTGACCCATTTTCCTTGCTCAAGACTTTTATAATGTTGAAAAAACAGCTCTATTTGCGATTTTAATAAGTGAGGAATATCCCCGATATTTTTAACCCCGTCATATTCACTACTAAGCCGACTGTGTGGTACGGCAATTATTTTGGCATCTTCACCGGACTCATCCGTCATTTTTAATACGCCCACCGGACGACAACGGATCACGCTACCGGTCATTAGAGGGTAGGGAGTCGGAACTAAAACATCGAGAGGATCACCATCAAGTGACAGCGTATTATTAACATAACCATAGTTGCAAGGGTAAAACATTGGCGCAGCTATGAAGCGGTCAACAAAAATAGCACCACTGTCTTTGTCTATCTCATATTTTATTGGATCGCTATTGGCTGGGATTTCGATAATCACATTGATATCATCGGGTAAAGATTTACCGGCTGGTACATCGGTTAGGCTCATTAGAACAACTCCCATCATATTTTCTTTAAGTATAGAGCAGCGTTTATCTATACAGGATAAATCACAAAAAAGATGGAGAAGAAAAGTCAGGTTAAAATATACAAAACTTTACCAACGCATACTGTATTGACTGGTATGAAGACGACTATGAAGACAAGTAAAGTTATTATGGGGGCTAAACGCACTGTACCTAAACTAAGCCTTTTGCAATTCCGCTACGCTGCTAACAAACTTATTATTCAGTTCAATGGAGTGTTATCAACGTATCAGCGCTTTTTCATCATGCAGGATGAACATACGTGAACATTTTTTAGGCTTACTCATCACAAGCCGTCTGTTCATTGATAGGTATCTGTATTCGCAGTTGCACACCGTTATTTTTTTCACTTTTCAGCTTCATTTGTCCGCCGAGCGCCAGTGCTCTTTCATGCATGCCTTTTAAGCCGTATGAGCCGATCTTAGTTTTGAAACCCGATCTAAGCCCTTGGCCATCGTCAGAAATTGATAACTTTAATGTTTTATTTACAATCACTATGCTGATGTCAACTTGCTCAGCATGTGCATGTTTTGCAATGTTAGTGAGCGATTCTTGCACAATACGAAACAAAGCAATGGCGGCTTCATCTGTTAACTTTACTGGTAAATCTCTGGCGTTTACCTTGCAGCTAACCCCATGTTTTATTCTAAAATCATTGGCTAACCAATCGATTGCGGCTACTAGGCCTAAATCTTCTAAAATACTGGGTCTTAAGTCGGTCATAATTTGTTTTGATGTTTTTGAAGCGCTAAGCACTAAGTCATTTAATTCTTTCGTTTTTTCGATACACTTTTCATCTGTGGTTAAGGCGCGTAATCGTTTGATGCCAACGACAAGCCCGGTGAGAGAGTGACCTAACTCATCATGTATTTCGCGTGCTAATCTCGCTTTTTCTTCTTCTCTGACATTATTTAAATGACGGGCTAAGTCACGTAATTCGGTAGTACGATTAGTTACTTCAAAAGCTAAACGTCGGTTCCAGTGTGTAAAAAAAGCAACAATTGCGATAATGATGATAATAACAGCCACTAAAATTACTAACAAAAGTTGGTAATCTATTTTGTGCTCAACTTCGATGTTTATCCACTTATCAAAAATTAAACGTTTTTCTAATGGCGATATATCGTTGATGGCTTTTTCAAATAAAGGAAGTAAAGGGCCCATAGCAGAGGAAACTGCAAAATGTAAATCATAAGTGTATGGGGTAGTGGACAATATTTTTATGTTATCAATGCCTAACTTGCGTTGTTCGTATTCAATAGAAAAAGCATTTTGAATAAAAATATCGGCTTCACCGGACGAAATTGCTTCAAGTCCTTGAGTGACTGAATCAACAAATGTGAATGAAAGTGTACTGTGATGCTTTTTAAGTAGGGTGTGTGCGTAGGTCTTTTTTTGTACAATAATGCGCTCAGTGGTGATGTTATCTAGGCTTTGTATAATGGGACTGTTTTTACGACCAAGTAATACTAATGGCATTTTAATGATGGCTTCACTAAAGCTTATATCTCGCGGTACACCTGGGCCTCGGTGTAAATAAGTTGCGAGGTCTATGTCGAGGTTTTGTAGTGATCTAACTAGCTTTATTTTTTCATCGGTTCGAAAATCTGATGTTATTGTTATGCCGAGTTTATCACTGATTATTTGGAGGTAATCTGCTGTGAGTCCTTTGTGTTTGTCTTGTTCATCGGTATATTCAAAAGGTTTATTCTCTGCGCCAGTTCTAGTGCCATGGCGTATTATCGGGTATTTGGTAAGCCAGTCTTGTTCGTTTTTTGTTAAATGTGTTTTTCGCCATGTACTGGCGGAATCGGGTTTAATTGCATCACTAGCTTGTGTCTGAGTAGTTATCGAAATAAATAGAATAATGACTAACAGTAGGGAGGTAAGTTGCATGCGTTATCCTAATCGATGAGATCGTGGCGGTTGGCATAAAGCACAATTTCGGCATTATTGGTAAAGCCCATTTTCTGGAGTATTCGACCACGGTGGGTGGTAATGGTTTTTGCACTGACATTTAGCTTTTGTGCTATTAAGTTAGGCCCAGCGCCTGTAGCAAGCTCTAAAAATACTTGGTATTCACGATCAGATAATATTTCATGTAAGCTATCAGGGTTTTCTTTTTGACCACTTTGATAAACAAAATTGGCCAATAAATCGGCAACGACAGGGCTTAAATATTTTTTCCCTTTGGTTGTTACCTCTATGGCCTTTAATATTTCTTCATCATCAGCATCTTTTGATAAATAACCGGCAGCGCCACCGTGAATTAAGCGCACCGCATATTGAGATTCAGGGTAAGAACTTAACATCAATACCGGTAATTTGGGTTTTTCTGATTTAATTTGTTTTAGGATTTCTACCCCACTTCGATCGGGTAATTTGATATCGAGTAAGACCAGATCCCAATCATGAAGACGTATCATGTTCATGGCTTCTATAGCATTGGTTGCCTCACCAAGCTCGACCGACATTGTCGCCTCTTGTAACAGCTGCCTGATGCCTGCCCTAACAATTGCATGGTCATCAACAATAATAATTTTTAACATACGAGTCCTTCTTACCTTTACTAGCTATTGAATACTATTGAATACTATTGAATATTATTAAATATATAATAGGGTCAACATTCTGCTTTATCGCTAGTGTTTATCAAAATTGAGTTTGTTTAAGTCGTCATTTAATTATGTATCCCATTTATATCTATTACTATCAGGGAAAAACCTGATTTAGTTGTAGGGTATTGCCTACAGGTGTCGTGAGGGAAAACTCGTGCTATTGTTGATAAGATTTTTGCTCTTTAGATAAAAAAGGGCAAACACGGGTTGGTAGATAAGGAATTCCCTATACAGGCGGCTATTTAATTGTG
>Ga0105355_10004417_pt1 | contig 12043 bp, 8 predicted proteins | sample GOMGulsemesocosm_2_FD_83508 | JGI IMG/M metagenome (GOLD analysis project Ga0105355, IMG submission 83508) | Methane-oxidizing microbial communities from mesocosms in the Gulf of Mexico - GOM9C Gulf of Mexico | ecosystem: Environmental > Aquatic > Marine > Cold seeps | place: Gulf of Mexico... | reverse complement strand
TTTGCAAGACGCTTGTCCCATGCAGCGGTATCACCCTTCTTAGGAGCACCAGCAACACCGATTGAGTGACAACCCGCACAAGATGCAGCATAAACAGCATCGCCTGAACGAGGGCCAGTAGAAGCCGCTACAACAGGGCCGCCACAATCATCACCTTGAACACATACTTCAGCCACTGGCTTAATACGCTCACGGATCTTTTCCGCGGCCGCATCAGCAGTTGCATCAGAAGCAGCATTTGCTTGAGCCATTATTAAAGTGGCTACGAATAACATCATTGCTTGTAACATTTTCACAGAAAAGTCCTCTCAGCTATCACGGTTAATCCGTGTATTTTAAATTTCTGGCGCGGATTATAGCGGCATTTTGTAAGGGATTAAAATTTTTCCACACATTCTGTATCAGAATATGCCGAAAAATTGATTATTCCGATGATTTAGACTGACTTTAGTTTAATAAATCAGTAATAACATCATCACTAATCATGAGTTTAGGGCTTAACCAATTTACTTCCCTAGTGCTAAGCCCTAACCTAACCGCCGGTATTAACTCCATTATCAAACAAGGAACGTCATGATAAATACTAAGGCACCATTCCAAGCCAGCATTCTAGCCACAGCCATTCTATTAACTGCCTGCGGCGGTGATTCAAAAAATAATTCCAGCTCTAGTACTCAGATTGGCTTTTCTAGCCAAGCGGAAGGCAGCGCAATGATTTCCGCAATCGGCGGGAACTCAGCCTCTCGTGAAGGCGGTGATGGCGGTAATATCGAAATCATGCAAAGCAACAGCCCTGCGGCATTAAATATATTAAACGCAGGTACCCCAGATGTTAGCTATCAGCTACCTGAGACCAGCGTAAACCTGGGCTCATTAGCGGTTACTATCACTGAAGATACTGAAGTAGAAACTCTCAGTAGTTTAAGCAATGTAGAAACCGGCACTATCTATATGTCGAAAGATACAAATCGCCTTTACCAATACGATGGTGATAGTGAGTTTGAAGCGCGCAATAATGAAATTACAGGTTTAGTTATTGAAGCTGGCGCAACTCTGACTCTAGAAGCTGAAACTGGCTTTAACATTGAGTTATTATTTGCTAATGATCTAGTGAATAACGGCACTATCGCAACGTACATTTCAAATAGTGAGTGGAATGCACGAGATAAACGCACATCTATTAGCCTAAACCCTGCTGCTTACTCAGGTTCTGGGGATATCATCACAAGTGGCGAACATGTTGGCCAAGATGCTGGGGATATTAGTATTTCGGCGTACTCCCTATCCAATGAAGGTAAATTATCCGCTATCGGTGCCGACGGAGAAGATAACGGTAATGTAGACGTGAATGGGGGCCAGGGTGGTTCAATTTCTCTATTTACTAATACCTTCCTTGAAAACACCGGTGGTATTAATACTTCTGGTGGTGAAGCACTGAACGGTTTAGCGGGTCTAGCCGGATCGGTAACTCTATATGCTGATGAGGTCTATAACTCTGGCTCTATCTCTGCCTTTGCTAGTGAAGGTGAAAACAATAGTGACCAAACTTCAACTCAGAAAATTGAGATTATTGCTGAAGAAGTCCTAATCAATACCGCCAATCTTAATGTGAATGGTGCCACTGCCCTTGAAGACGGATATGCAACCGATGCCGGTAATATCAACTTATACCTTATTTCAGGCGGTGCCACTAAGACTGAACAGCGTCGTTTAATCAATACCGGAAACCTGTCTGCTAACGGTGGTAATACCGCGACGACTGAAACCTTTCAAGAAGCTGGCCAAGGTGGCGATATTGATATCTATGCCATTGGCAATGACGACTCAAATCTAGCCAGTGAATCTTTAGTCATCATTTCTGGCAACTTATCCGCTAATGGTGGTGACTCTAGTCAGGGCTATGAAGTAGAAGGAGATAGCGAACAAACTGAGACCATTACTCAGGGTAGTGATGCCGGTGATGCGGGCAATATTTATATCACTCATCAATCTCATACTGCTCATGCTTTACCTACCTATCTAGCTGGCTACCAAGCACTTAACGTCGATGGGGGCAATGGTTTACAAGCAGGTAATGCTGGTGATGTTAGCATCAATAATTTTGCGGGTGATTTGATAGAGAACCCGTTAGCTGGCCCAATAACTGTGGAAACGGATATTAGTGCCAATGCGGGTATTTCAATTCCATCCGCTTCAGATAATACGCCACGCGGTGGTAATGGCGGTAAAGTAGAGTTAACCATTACTCATGCTCAATCATACCTCCAACCCGGTGCTCTTAAAATACAACTAGCAGGGGATATCAGTGCTAACGCAGGGGATGTGGATAATGGTACACCTGGTACAGCGAATGATATCATTTTACAGGCCGCTCATGGGGTAGAAGTTAACGGCAACATTAGCATCAACGGCGGTAGCGATACTGAACAAGTAGATGAAGATGACAATTACAACCAAGGTACAGGAGCGGGTTTTGTTGGCTTCTTTAGTCAAGAAGGCAACGTGAACTATTCCGGTGCTATCTCAGCAAACGGTGGCGACGGTATTGAGCACGCAGGCAACGCCGGTAGCTTCTATAGCCTAGCGTCAATGGCAAACAATATAGCAGGTAGTATTTCCCTTAACGGTGGTAACGCCACAGCAGACGAGAACTCAACTTTTGATACCCAAGGTGGTGATGCTGGTGTTGCTTTGGTTCAAAGCGATGACTTTATTGCATCCTTTACCGCAAGTTTATCGGTTATCCCTGGAACGGGTGATGAGCCTGGCCGTGAAGGCGGTATTCTAGTCAATGCTGATTGCCAGCAAGGTACTTGCAATGATAAAGATGAGAACCTTTTTGACTAATTAAGGCTTGTATTCAACGAAATGGGCAGAATTATCTGCCCAGTTCTTGATATTAAATATTATGAAAACAGTATTAATTTTCCTCCTCTACATTCTTATCTCTCAATCTTGCTTAGCCAATAACTCATCAACGATAAAATTTGATGTTATCGGTCAGAACTACCAACTCTCTCAAGAGAGTATCCTAGCTCATGAGCTCTTATCATTTGTTGGTCTAACGTCGGGATTGGAAATTCGCTTTGCCCCTAGCCTAGCTCAAGAGACATATCAGCTGCCTAAAATACTAACCGAATCAGAGCTATTGCGATGGTTAGCCAATACCTTTTCCACAGTGCAACACTACAACCAACAGCAACAGTTAATATCCCTCACTATCTTGCCCAAAGGCCAATATCAAAGTGAATCATTAATATTAGCAAATGATCCTATCAACGAAGGAAAAGCCCACAAGCTTGAACAAACCAATGAAACTGCAAAAGAAAGATTCCAACTGCGACTTAAAGAGTTTGATCAGCAACTACAGACCCGACTTCAGCAACAAATTGAACGAAGTATTGAACGTGAAGCAAAGATTAAAAGCCGCGCTAAGCAACGAGATCAGCAGAAAGCCGAGAAACAAACAGTACTCGCAAATAAGATGCGATCATTAAAAAGCAGTGACCCTGAATTGTATGCTCGTATGCTCGAAATTAACCAAGCTCGATATCCAGGATTAGAAGCTGAAATCTTAATTACCGATCACTGAGCATGGTGATTAACATTAAATAAAACAAGGACCTATAAAGGATTTCAGGCATAGCACTAGACTCAGCTTACAGAACCGCATACCATTGCCTAATTCACTACCACCCTTAGCTCAGCTGGATAGAGTGCGCCCCTCCGGAGGGCGAAGTCACAGGTTCGAATCCTGTAGGGTGGGCCATTTCTTTCTTTATCTCTATCTATCGCTAAAAACCGACATCCCAACGTGCCTACAAAGCATTACTCCCCTGCTTAGCACGACTGCCAATAGATACATATTCCCTAAGTAGATTTAGATACTCTTAACGAGCGTAATATGCAATTTTCGTATATGCCTTAATTCTTTGAGACCAAGGATTACTGCTAAGCTGAATTTACTAAGTAGAATTTAAAAGGTATTTCAGCCGAATAACTAATATCCAGAAAATTAGATGGGCTCCTAAGCTTCTAATATAGGGACAGACAAAGGAATTATTTAATTCGCCTGTAAATCAACAGGGCCGTTAAATGCAGCAAGAGATTACATTCTCAAGTACATTCAAAACTGCTTTTGGGCTAGTGATAGTCACCAAGATCGTTTTGCTATTGTTGTTTTCTTCTGGTTATCAAGAAACACTCTTCTTTCCATTTATCACTTCATACTTGGAACAAGGTGGTAATCCTTGGGAATATACTCATATAGAGAACGAAGCATTTCCCTATCCCCCTCTAATGCTTTATATACTATCAATCGCCCTTTCTCCTATTGAACTGATCGATGTAAATTCTGGCATTCGCCCGATCGCCTTATCACTACTCTACGGTATCCCTTTACTCATTTCTGATTTGGCCATTACAGCAGTGCTGATAAGGATGTATCTCTGGCATAAAACTGAGATTTTCTTCTTTTACATTTGCTCTCCTATCATCATTTATTCAACCTATATGCATGGCCAGTTAGATATTATTCCGACTGCCTTGCTGTTTGTCGGTGTCTATCTACTATCCCGTTATCAATACCTATATGCCTCTATTCTCATTGGCTGTGCGATCTCAGCAAAATTTCATACCATAGCAGCACTACCTATATTGGTTATTTATCTATTTAATCAGGGTAAATATAAAGAAACTCTATGGATGCTTGTTATACCAATTACGATATTTTTTATTTTATCGTTGCCATACTTAGTCGAAAGTTCAAGTTATTGGCATAAAGTCGTACAAAATCAAAAACAAAGCATGATCTTTGCATCTTCGTTCACCATCGGAAGTGTACAAGTTTACCTACCATTATTAGTTGCGGCAGTAATCTACCTCAGATTTAGTAGTTATCAGAAGATAAATCAAGATCTATTGAATGCAACACTAGGTGTCCTTTTTTCTACGTTCTTACTTCTCATCGAAGCCTCCCCCGCTTGGTATATCTGGATGATGCCATTTATTACTATATTTTATATTCGCTACTTCGATGGTTATCAACACTATTTTTTATACAGCGTCTTAGTATTATTTTATCTGATTTATTACGTACTATTTTTTCAATATGATTATTCAAAACTAATATTTCTGGGTAAAGAAATTATTATCAACCTACCGAATGCGTCACTCCCTTTCAACAACATCGTATTCACAGTCTTACAGGCAATTTTATTAGCCACTATTTACCAATTCTATAAAGCGGGGATTCAGAGCAATAATACCTACGAAAGACAACAGTCTTTTATTATTGGAATCGGTGGCGATAGTGGTTCGGGTAAAAGTACGCTGATTCGCCAGTTAAAATCATTATTCAATAAACAACTACTTGAATTAGAAGGAGATGGCGACCACAAGTGGGAGCGAGATAACGCTCATTGGCAGGAATATACTCATCTAGATCCAAAGGCGAACGCCTTACATAAACAAGCCGATCAAGTACAACTATTAAAAAATAGGAAATCGATTAAGCGATCTGATTATAACCATGGCACAGGAAAGTTTACTGAACTTGATACCATCAGATCAAGAAACTTCATTGTGCTGGCTGGCCTACACCCTTTCTATTTACCGAAGATGAGAAAGATAATCGACTTTAAAATCTTCATGGACCTAGATGAACGCTTAAGAACCAGTTGGAAAATACTCAGGGATAATCAAGAGAGAGGGTATTCTGCAGAACAGGTTTTAGACTCTCTTGATAAGAGGCAAGTTGACTCTTCACGTTATATTCAACCACAGAAAAGGTTCTGCGATCTAATCGTGTCAATTTTTCCCGCAGAACCCAATAAATTTCATGACCATAAATACACAGGAAGATTAGGGCTGGCGATAGAAATGAATGCCAGTATTCCATTAGATCGACTGATACAGGCTTTTCAAAATAATGGCTGTGAACTTACTTGGGATTACTCTGAGGATCTAAGTCATCAATTATTAAGGTTTGACCGAGAACCCAAAAATCTCGATATGAACTGGTTTGCTAATACTTATATAACCAATGCATCTGAGCTTATTGATAAACCAAATTGGCAGGGTGGGTTCGAGGGTATTACTCAGTTTCTGATTATTTACGCCATTAGCGAAATAATGAAAGAAAGGGGTAGTAAAAATGTATAAAGGCATTTTATTAGATCTCGATAATACTCTCTATCAGTATCAAGCCCTGCATGAAGTGGCATTTTCAAAACAAATTGCCTATCTCGCTAATATTTCCTCTTATTCAACTGAAGAAATAACAGCAGCCTATAGTACCGCTAAAACAAGGGTTAAGAATACTTTACCCGCAATAGCCTCGTCTCATAACCGCTTATTGTATGCCCAAGTCACCTGTGAACTACTCTCTATTGATGCGTTAAGCCACAGCCTAAAGTTGTACAATATCTACTGGGATAGCTTTATACAGGAACTACAACTATCTCAAGATGCACTACAGTTTTTTGCGAACTATGGTCACCTGCCTATTTGCCTGGTGACTGATTTAACTGCAGATATCCAGCATAAAAAAATAGCGCACTTGGAACTCATGAAGTGGGTTAACTTCGTTGTTACGAGCGAAGAAGCTGGATGTGAAAAACCACATCCTTTTATATTTGATCTAGCGCTACGAAAACTTAACTTAACCTCAAGTCAAGTATGCATGATCGGTGATAATTACCAAAAAGATATCATCGGAGCGAAGCAGCTGGGAATACATGCGTACTGGTTATCCCCAGATGAATACAAAGAGGATGGTATTACTCAGGTCGCCAGCTTAGGAGATATCAGGTGGTAAAATATAAAGAGATTTTAGCGTCTATTTCTTCGTATGCTGGCAATCGATTTGATCTTGTACAAGCCGGCGGAGGTAACTCATCCGTAAAGCTTGATAACGATCAGATGCTAATAAAGTCGTCAGGTATCAGTTTATCTGAAGTAACCCATGATTCTGGGTTTGTTTGTGTTAACTATTCATTTATACGGAATTATTTAGCGACAACTAACTTTGACTTACTAGGCAAAAAGCAACGCGAGCAGAACGCAGATAAAGCCATGCAAGACAGTATGATATCTGCGTCGGGAAAACCTTCAATAGAAACATTTTTACACGCACTGTTGGATACTTATACTCTTCATACTCACCCGATTTCTGTCAATATCTTAACGGCTCAAAAAGAATGGAAATCAACACTACTCGACCTATTCCCTGATGCGCTCTGCGTACCCTATCAAACTCCAGGAATAGATCTAGCATTAGCGTTAATTAAAGAATTAACTGTTTTCGAAATAGAGTATGGCTACAAACCTAAAGTTATATTCCTACAGAATCATGGTCTGATTGTATCATCTTCAAATGATACTGATATTTTGAGCTTAACTAATTCCGTCTCATTAAAAATTGAAAATCAGTTAGTGATGAACTTAAGCCGCTATCGTCGGGTCTCGCAATTACAAACACTGTTTTCACAACTTGGCGAAGCTAATATTAAGTTACTCTGCAGTGACGATAAAACCATTGAAGAGGCTTTATCTACAGAATCTCAAGCACCCTCTATCTGGCCATTTTGTCCAGATACTCTGATCTATTGTGGTGTACACCCAGTATTCATGACTTCTGCTGAGGATTATGCAGCTATAGCTAGTTATCAGGAACGTTATCATGATCTTCCCAAGGTTCTGGTGATCGATAACACAGTCTATTTTTGCGCAAAAAGTTTGAAGCTAACCAAAGATGCCCAAGATTTATTTAGGTTTCACTTATTAGTAACACAGCATTCGAAAACAAATATGCAGCGGTTAACTATGGATGAAGTTGGCTACCTATCAAACTGGGATGCTGAAAAATATCGTCAAGAGGTTTGATATGCACATAATTATTCCAATGTCCGGAGTTGGTCAGCGCTTTATAGATGCAGGCTATCATGTTCCAAAACCCATGATAGAAATCGATAGCAAACCTATTATTCAACACGTTACGGAGCTATTTCCTGGTGAAAAAAAATTCACCTTTATTTGTAATGAAGACCATTTAGCAAATACTAAGATGCGCTCAGTACTTAATAATCTAATGCCCACTGCGAAGATAATCAGCATAGCTAATCATAAAAAAGGGCCGGTATTTGCAGTCTCACAAATACTAGATGCAATTGATGATAATGAAGAAGTTATTGTTAATTATTGTGATTTTGGTACTTGGTGGAATTATGAGGATTTCCTAGAGCATACTCGTCATCGAAAAGCGGATGGGGCCGTAGTTGCTTATAAAGGTTTTCATCCCCATATGCTGGGGACTACTAACTATGCTTTCATGCGCGATCAACAGCAGTGGATGTTAGAAATAAAAGAAAAAGAACCATTCACCAATAATCGTATGAATGAATACGCCTCTAATGGTACGTATTATTTTAGGCGCGGCTCTCTAATTAAAAAATATTTTCCATTACTCCAAGAGCGAAATATTGATCTTAATGGTGAGTTTTATGTCAGCCTAATCTATAACCTATTGCTAGAAGACCAACTAAAAGTCTCCATTTATAATATCCAACACATGCTGCAATGGGGAACACCTCAAGACGTTGAGGAATACAATACCTGGTCACAATATTTTAGTAAGCTCACTCAGCCGGAGAAATCTTGGCAAGCTGAGGATCAGAGCACGACACTCATTCCACTAGCCGGCCACGGCAGCCGTTTCCGTGATAATGGTTATACGTTACCAAAACCATTATTACCCGTTAGTGGTAAAGCCATGATTCTTCAAGCAAATAATCAACTACCAAAAAGTAAATTCAATCGTTATGTTTGTTTAAAAGAGCATGTCTTAAACTATCACATTGACGAAGCAATAAAATCTAATCAAACAGATGCTAATATCATCACTATTGATCAGGTCACAGAAGGGCAAGCAATTACCTGTGAACTAGGGTTAAAGGACATCAACGAATCTGCCCCACTGTTAATCGCGGCCTGCGATAATGGTATGTTGTGGGACCATGAAACGTATTCAAAGCTGATTAATAATAAGAAAATTGATGCGATAGTCTGGACATTTAAAGGCCACCCATCTGCTCGTACTAATCCTCAAATGTACGGCTGGGTTAATACTGTCGAAGTTGATGGAATCACCATGGCCACAGGGGTCAGTGTAAAAAAGGCTATTTCTAATCATCCAGAGAATGACCATGCAATAGTGGGAACATTTTACTTCCGCAGGGCTTCATTATTTGGAGAAGCACTCACTATATTAAAAGAAAAAGACATCCGCGTGAATAACGAATTTTATGTGGATAGTATTGTCGGTGTACTCGTTGATTTAGGCTATCAGGTTGCTACCTTTGAAATAGACTACTATGTCGGCTGGGGTACACCTAATGATTACGAAACCTTCAATTATTGGCAAAGTTACTTTCATAAAGCAGCTGATCATCCTTACCAGCTAGAAAAAGATAACACAGCAAACTTAGACAGCACTGTTGATTCTATAGAAAGCTTCTATGCCTTTACTCAGGAATTTAGGTGAATTCATGGATAAGCTAGAATCGACAAAAAAAGAAATTCCGAGATTCATTATTACCGGCATCTTGGCTGTAATGACAGATTATTGCAGTTACTTATTACTCATTAATTTTATCGCTGTTGATGTAGCTAAAGGTACAAGTTTCACATTGGGTGCAATTATTGCTTTCATACTCAACAAGTTTTGGACATTCGAATATGTAGAAAAAGCCATTGCAGCCGTCATCCCCTTTATTCTACTGTATGCCTCTACCCTGTTGGTTAATGTAAGCCTTAATCATTTATCTCTAATCTATATTTCTGAATTAAAAACAGTAGCTTTTCTTATTGCCACCTCTGTTAGCACAATTCTTAACTTCTTGGGAATGAAATTCTGGGTATTTAACTCTAGCCATAAGAGAGGTGCCGAATAACATGCTGTTAAAATTCTTCTCAGACAAGTGGAGCCTAGCCTCATTTATATTATTATTAGCCTTTATGGGGTTATTCTATCAAGTCGCATGGCAATACCCTGTGGTAGACAGCTTTCCTCTAATAGAGAGACTAATAGATCCAAATTATTTGCCAAATGATTTTTATACCAATACTTTCAAAGAATTTTCACCTAGATTAATATCAGCAAAAATTATTATTTGGTTAAGCCAAGTTCTCAATATCGAGTATCAATATGTAGTTGCCTATGGAAACATCCTTCGCATCTGGCTGTATGGATTGGGTTTATATCTTCTTTTTCTAAACCTAGCGGGTCGATCGATTGCATTAATCGCCTTTTCATTCTCTGCTCTATCATTTTTATCTATGCCCTTCCTGCCAGCATGGTGGCCTGTTACTTATGACCTAACCAGCTCAAATATGGCACTTATTTTTGCCATGTATGCTTGGGTCTATGCGTTAAAATCAAATGTTCATATATCATTTCTACTATTAACCTTAAGCGTATTGATTCACCCAGTAGTCGGTATACATGCATTAATTATTAGCATTATTATTTTCATTACTAACAATACATGGTCCACATTTTTTCGTTTATTTAAAACACTCTCAATTTACCCTTTTGCAATTGCCTTCACCTTCGCATTTCTATACAACTACTTATCCTATCAGCAAGTACTCTCTGATGCAGATTTCATCTCGATTAATGGACATTTTCGACATGGCCATCATTTTATTTTTAGTCATATGGAGATAGAGAAATGGATTTCGACACTACTTATGGTCTTAGTTTGTATTGCTATTACAGTATTTATTGAAAAGGGTAATTCCACAAAGATTAAAAAGATAACCTTTGTCATTATTGGCTACTCAGCAGTTATGATCGTTTTTAATTATTTGTTAGTGGAGTTATATCCAACGCGGTTTATGGTTTCATTAATTCCTATGCGTAGTTTTTCGATACTCGTACCTATTGTAGTTTTAGCCATATCTCGCTTAGCCTACTTTCACTGGAAAAATAAGAATTACTGTAATTTCTTCTTATTGTTTCTACCTTTCCTACCCTATGGTCACGTCGGATTAACTTGGTATCTATTACCAAACCAGCATGAGTTAGTATTATCGATATTGCTAATACTATTCGTTATGACAATTTTTGTACTACATCATTATCGTTTGTTATCTTTTAGGTTAATCGACAAAGGGATAGAAAGACTATTTCAACAGTCTGCCCTTGCAACGTACATATTTCCTATAACAGTCATCGCCCTCCTTCTGGCAATATTTCGTTTTAATATCAACATCCCTACATTCGGAAATAGCCCAAGTATTTATCAGTGGTTGAATCAGCATACAGCTGAGAACGATATTCTAATTACTGAGCTTAATGCCGCTAATAACCAAAAGATACGCTTACTGGCCAGGCGGGCTGTGGTAGTCAGTAAAGACTTCCCGTTTAATGAAATATTTTATCAACAATGGTACCAGCGCTATACGGACATATATGAGCATAGAGACTCTGCCCGTGGCCGTATCGATTCTCTTACTGAAGGTGAATTAAATGTACTTATGGATAAGTATAAAGCGCATATATTAATACGGACGATCCCATTCCCTGAACCAAAAATGTTTACACTACTAGGTGAAAGCCAGGGGGATAAATCCCTCGCCTATATTTATCGTAATAATGAGGTAGCAGTCGATGAATAAACCCGATCTGTCAATCGTAGTGCCCTGCTATAACGAAGCGGAGAATATCCCAGATTTAATCAACCGGTTCTCTCATGCGATTGGCAAAAGAAATATAGAGCTTTTGATCGTCAATAATGGTTCTAATGATAATAGTGCTGATATTTTATCTGTCGCTCAGCAACAACATAATTTCATAACCCTTGTAGATATAACAAAAAATCAAGGTTATGGGTTCGGTATAATGACCGGATTAAGACATGCCAAAGCAGACATACTAGGCTGGACCCATGCTGATCTCCAAACAGACCCTCAAGATGTTATTAAGGCATTTACCTTAATACAAGAACAACCAGATAAAGAGGATTGTTATATTAAGGGAGAT
>Ga0105355_10004414_pt1 | contig 12051 bp, 12 predicted proteins | sample GOMGulsemesocosm_2_FD_83508 | JGI IMG/M metagenome (GOLD analysis project Ga0105355, IMG submission 83508) | Methane-oxidizing microbial communities from mesocosms in the Gulf of Mexico - GOM9C Gulf of Mexico | ecosystem: Environmental > Aquatic > Marine > Cold seeps | place: Gulf of Mexico... | reverse complement strand
GGAAAGTCACATATCGCTAAAAGTTATTATCGAAAAAATACTGCGGTTGCATTGGCAATTGAGTACTTAGGCCTTAAAGGTAAAGTTAACGCTGGATTTATCGGTTTAGGTGCTGGTACGTTAGCTGTTTATGGTAGGCAAGGGGACGATTATACTTTTTATGAATTAAATCCTGATGTTGAACGATTAGCAAGATCTCACTTTAGCTATCTTGATGACTCGAAAGCAAATGTTCAGGTTAAACTAGGAGATGCAAGAGTTACTTTGCAAAATGAATTGCTGACTGATCGAATTAATCAATTTCAAATATTGGTGGTTGATGCATTTTCAGGAGACTCAATTCCTGCTCATTTATTAACACAAGAAGCATTTAAATTATATTGGCAACATTTAACGTCAGAGGGGGTTTTGGCTATTCACATTTCAAATAGTCATTTAGATTTAAGTCCTTTAATACGTGGTTTAGCGGGTTCGAGTAAAAAACAAGCCCGTTATTTTAAGACCCTTGCGGAGCAAAAAGGTGGCCATGATGCTTTATGGATATTGGTAACTAACAATCAGGACTTATTGACTAATAGTAAGATAAGACGTTATAGCAGCCCATGGACTAAAGCGGCTGAGAATGAAATAGTTTGGACAGATAATTACAGTAACTTGCTATCTGTTCTAAAGTGAATGATGAAATTATAGGAAAGGTAATGTTGATAGTTAGAGAAGCAAAACGTTCTGATGCAGATAAAGTGTTGGCTATGATTTTGGCCATTGCCAAACACCATAATCAAGAACAATATGTAATAACGGATATTGAAGGATTAATTCAATCAGCCTTTTGTGAACAGCCTAAGTTTGGTGTTCTACTCGCTGAGTTGGAAGGAGAAGTAGCAGGATACTGTTCGTATACTTGGAATTATTCAATTTGGCTTGGTTCAAGTTACATGAATATTGATGATGTGTTTGTTTGGCAAAAATTTAGAGGTAAACAAATTGGTGAAGCGTTAATGCTTAAAGCAAAGGATGTCGCTTTAGCCCATGGTGCTGCACGTATTAAGTGGGAAGTTGAACAAGATAATATTGGCGCGATAAAATTTTATCAAAGATTAGGTGCTGAACTTGATATTAAAGGTCTTTTTAAATGGGACTTAACGGTGTAGATTTTAGTTGCTTTAGTTGTCTAAACCTATAGCAAAACCTAGAGTGAAAATTTTAAATAATAATCTAGTGCGCTGAATTTACCAAGAACCCACATTTCCCATACTTAACCAAGGCTCTTGTGGGGGCAAACTGTCACCTCTTTGTAATAGTTCAATTGAGATACCATCAGGTGATTTTACAAACGCCATATGACCACAGCGTGGTGGGCGGTTTATGATCACCCCTGTATCTGACAATTTTTTGCAAGTTTGGTAAATATTCTCTACTTCAAAAGCTAAATGTCCGAAGTTTCTACCCGCAGTATAGGTTTCTTCATTGTCCCAATTGTGGGTGAGTTCAATTTCAGGACCACCAATTTTAGTCGCCAAAAAGATAAGCGTAAATCGTCCTTTTTCAACATCAACCCTTTTAGTTTCAATCAAGCCTAGTTGATTAATGTAAAAATCCAGTGATTTTTCGACATCTTGAATGCGAACCATGGAATGCAAAAATTTCATTTTTAATAAATCCTCAGTAGTTTTAATTTCACTGTTGTTATCTTGCCATTATTCACTTTATCTTTAATTTGAACAGCTCTTCAATTATACAAGAACTACCTTTGGGTTCTCTAGCGACGCAAGTATAACGAGCATGAAAAATTAGGCAATGATGTATATCGACTCTAAAATCCTTGGATGCGACTTTTAGGGGGTTTTCATCAACTAAATCAACATTTGCCCATTGCTAATTTAGTACCATCACTTACTCTAAATAGTGGAGTGAGGACAGCAATAGTGAATCTGCCAATTAAAGTATTGTCGTGGTAGGACATTTAATTCAGGTATTGTCGCGATTATTCAAGACAGATGAATTATCTATCTATAATCTTCCTCAGACTTTAATCGATAAGAGAACAATACCTTGAAATTTAAATATACGATACTTTATGTTGATGATGTTAGTGAAACTTTTCGTTTCTATGAAAAAGCATTTGGACTTAAAAAGAAAATGCTACATGAAAGTGGAGAGTATGGAGAATTAGATACAGGTAGCACTATACTTTCTTTTTCTTCTCTAAAGCTTATGAAAGAGTTAGGAAAAAACCCTGCTGAACCTAACCCGAAAACCCCTACGTTTGAGATAGCTTTTGAAACTGATGATGTTAAGACTGCACTTTCTAATGCGCTGAATGCAGGTGCGTCACTCGTACAAGATATGACAGAAATGCCCTGGGGACAGACTATAGCTTATGTAACAGACAAGAATGGATTCTTGATTGAAATATGTACGCCTGTTGCACCTTACGCGTAGCCTTTATCATTTAACTGCCTGATGATAGCTGGAGAACTTAATACTTGTACTGGTGTTAACCCAAACCAGCGCTGAAACTCTCTATTCATATGAGACTGATCAGAAAAGCCGTAATTTTCAGCTACATCAACTAGGCATACACTTTGGCTTAAACTCCTAGCAGCTTTTCTAACCCTGGCTAATTGCAACCAATAGCCAGGTGTTCTTTGTGTTTTACTTAAAACCAGTCGCTGTAACGTTCTGGTGCTGACCCCAAGTTGAGCAGAAATTTGTTTTAGTGAACCCATCTCGTTGGCTAAACACGTTAGTACTTCCTCAATCGAGCTTTCGATTGAAATAAAGTCGTCTATAAAATCTTTTACATCTTCAACATTAAGTTGTTTTGTTTCGATGTAGTCTAACAACTCACGCTCTTTAATTTCTGCTCCGGGACTTAAACGAAAGCCAATATAATTGCAACTTGCTTCTATCTGAACAAGTTCAGAGCGATCATATAGAGGTGACACTAACCAATTTGGTTTTTCATTTACCAAGGTTTTGACAATCAAATCGCGGCAACCATCTGGAATGACAACCGTCGATGTTGCGGCACTAAAGTTTGCGTTCCAAATAGAAATCAGACTTTCGTTCATTTTCTTAAGCCAACGATTAGATTTCAGTCTTATCTTTAAACTCACATAAATCTTCAATAATGCAAGCACCACAACGTGGCTTACGTGCTATACAGGTATAACGTCCATGAAGAATAAACCAGTGATGTAAGTTGAACATAAACTCTGTTTTATTAGGCGTATTCTTGATGATGGCCTGTTCAGTTTGTTCAACTGTTTTGCCTTTTGCGTAGCCTGTTCGATTGGCAAGACGTTGGATGTGGGTATCCACAGCTAAAAAGTATCTACCTTCATTATCTTTTAGCCAACCAAAAGCCGTATTTAATACTACATTAGCTGTTTTTCTGCCTACCCCTGGTAAGGCTTCTAGAGCCGCTCTATTTTCGGGAACTTTACCTTGGTGTAAGTCAACTAACATCTGACAGGTTTTTATCGTATTAGCTGCTTTAGTATTAAATAAACCTATAGTCTTAATGTAAGATTTTAATCCTTCTAATCCTAAGTCCAAAATTGCTTGTGGGGTATTGGCGACAGGGTATAGTTTAGCTGTTGCTTTATTTACACCGACGTCTGTCGCTTGAGCAGAGAGCAGTACGGCGATAAGTAGTTCAAAAGGGGAAGAAAAGTTTAATTCTGTTGTTGGCGTAGGGTTATCATCACGTAATCGTGTCAGTATCTCTAAACGTTTTAATTTATTCATATTTTATTTTTCATCAAAGTTTACTCGAACACGTTCAATTGCTTGTTCTGAAACGCGAGGTGTCCGTTCCGCTATTTTTTCGTCGATTACATTTTTACCTGCAATTAAAAAGCCCATGGCAATGAATGCACCTGGTGGTAATATTGCTAATAAAAACTGACTGTCTAAATGGTAGACTTCTACTCTTAAAGTACTAGCCCATTCTCCCAACAATAAATTTGCACCATCAAATAATGTCCCTTGGCCAAGGATTTCCCTTATGGCGCCTAATACGATCAAAACCAAGGTAAAACCTATGCCCATCATCAAGCCGTCGAATGCGGCCTGTTTTACAGGATTTTTCGATGCGTAGGCTTCTGCTCGACCGATAATGGCACAATTTGTCACGATTAAAGGTAAAAATATGCCTAAAGAATTATATAAACCATAAGTATAAGCATTCATTAATAATTGTACGCAAGTAACAAAGGCTGCAATAATTAAGACAAAAATGGGTATACGTATTTCTTTAGGTACCCATTGACGAATGGCAGAAACGGTAACATTAGAGCCGATTAATACTAAAAGTGTTGCCAAGCCTAAACCTAGCGCATTGGTAATGGTATTGGTCACCGCTAATAATGGGCATAGACCTAGTAACTGAACCAAGCCTGGATTATTTTTCCATAAACCTTGCCACGCAAGCTCTTTATACTCATCATTTAATTTGATCATTGTATATCGCCCCGACAAGATTTGGTTTGTTGAAAAAGCGCTTGATGATATTTGCCAAAGTATAATGCGGTTCTTTTAACCTGCTTTACTACGGCTCTTGGGGTGATCGTTGCCCCAGTAAATTGGTCAAACATGCCACCATCTTTTGAAACTGCCCAGCGACTGTCTGTTTCGCTAGTTAGTGTTTTATCAGTAAAGCTTTTTATCCAATCACTTTTTCTAACTTCAATTTTATCACCCAACCCCGGTGTTTCTTTATGGCTTAATACTCTTACACCACTAATACTGCCATCAAGATTAATCGCAACTAACATATTAATGTTACCGTTATAACCGTCAGGTGCTGTGCTTGTAAACGCTATCGCAACGGGGGCGCCATTCATTTTTGCAATGTAAGCCGTCTGTAACTGTGCATTAATTGAAGTGTTTGCTTCGCCAGTTTCAGAATAAAAAATGCAATCTTGATAAATATCGTTGTTATGTCGTTCAGGCGCAATAATACTATGCAAAGAGGTAAGTAACTGCTGCTGTTCTTGCCGAGCTATTTTATCTTTGGTTAGCTGATGTATTACACCTACAGTCAAAGTACATACGATGGCAAATATCGCCAGTATTTTTGAATTATTTTCTATTGCCACTTTCATGATTTATTTTCCGAAGATTTAACATCAGTGTTATGGCCATATGTTCTGGGGCGAGTATATTGGTCGATTAAAGGTGCAGCCATATTGCAAAGTAAGACTGAAAAAGCGATAGCATCGGGGTAACCGCCATATTTACGAATAACGTATACTAATATGCCAGCTAGTGCACCAAATACTAATCGACCTTTGGTACTCGTCGCCCCAGAAACAGGATCGGTAAGGATAAAGAAAGCCCCCAACATGCAAGCGCCGTTAAACCAATGAAACATTGTCGACGCACTCGTGTCGGGACTAAGCGAATACGCGATTAATGAACAAATGAATAAACTTGATAAAAAGCTAAAAGGTGTGGCCCAATGTATCGCTTTTTTAGTCAATAAAAATAAACCACCTAAAAGAAAACCAGCGTTTATCCATTCCCATCCTATGCCGAAGTTATCGCCTATTACTGGGTTTTGCATACTTTCAGTAATAGTTAATCCTATAGTTAAATTGGTTTTTAACGTATCCAATGGTGTCGCCATCGTAAAACCGTCTATATGAGTTCTTAGTTGTTCAACGGAGTAACCTTCACGGGTGAAGTCAGTGAAAATAGCATAGAACGTATTGGTGAAGTTTAACTCCAAATTCATTAATTCAAGTGGAGGTTGCCATGAAGTCATTTGCACTGGAAATGAAATCAGTAACATAACATACGCTGCCATTGCAGGATTAAATGGATTGTGACCTAAACCACCATACAACTGCTTAACAATGACAATAGCGAACACTGCACCCATTACCGACACCCACCAAGGAGCGAGGGCAGGCAAGCTAACACCAATGAGTACCGCTGTTAAAATAGCACTGCCATCAAAGAGTTGCTTTTTGATGGTCAAATGTTTACTCGGGTCTTCCCGTAAAGATAAAATGGTAAATTCAGCAATAATTGCTGCGGTTATCGCTAAGGCAATATGTATTAAATTTCCCCAACCGAAAAAGTACCATTGAGCAAATATGCCAGGTAGTGTTGCGTAAATTACCAAGCGCATTAGCGCTGACGTTTCACTTTGCGTATGATTGTGCGGGGAACTTGCTATCCAAAATGCCATAAGATTAATTCGACTCCCCATGTTGTTGTTTTTTCGCTTTAGCTTTAGCTACAGCAGCTGCAATTCGTTTTTTCTTATCGTCACCATCATTCGGCTTTGGTGATGTGGCTTTTTTGTTTTTTGTCTGTTTGGTTTGTGATGCTTTTTTGGCCTTGGCTTTAACTATAGCTGCAGCAATGCGTATTTTTTTATTGGACTGTGACTCTGCTTTTTTATCGTCAATGGTTAAGCCACTATCATGAATGTTATTGTCTAAAGGCGCTGGCTTTACATTCTCAATTTTTTTTGTCGATGTTTTTTTCTCTTTCTTTTTATTATTTTCTTGCATATCTTCTGAAGCTTTAGCCAATTTTTTTGCCTTTGCTTTCGCTATAGTCGCGGCAATCTTAGCTTTTTTATCAATTTTCGTTTCTTTATTAATACCAGCATCTTTACTATTTGTTTTTTCCGTTTTTTGTTGTTCGTTTTTAGCGCCAGTTTTGTTATTAACTTTTTCTTGCTTCGATGATCCTTGTTCAGGTTCTTCTTGGATAAATGGCTTTTTAGCGGCTAGTTTCTTCGCTTTTGCTCTGGCAATTGCTGCGGCAACTTGATTACGTTTATCTGCTTTATCATTGTCTTTATTAGGAGAGCTGTTACTTGATTGAAGCGCATTAGTTTGCTCATTAACAACTTGGTCTTTATTGTCATCGATAGCTGTTTTATCCGTTATATTGTCAACTGACTGCGCTTTTTTCGCTTTAACTCTTGCTAAAGCAGCCGCTACGGCCGATTTAGCGTTGCTTGCCTCAGGTGTATTCGTTGCCATTTTCGCTTTTCTAGCTTCTGCAGCTTTTTTATGTTTTGCTTCTCTAACTAGCTTTTCTTTGTCCAGTCTAAGCTTACGAGCTTCAAAACGCATCTTAGCTTTTTCTGCTTGCAGGTTCTGTACTTGCTGTTGCCTAATTTCAGACTTGGCGATGCGATAATAGTGTACTAGTGGAATTTGCGATGGGCATACATAAGCACATGCGCCACATTCTATACAGTCGAAAAGGTTTAACTTATCCAAAGCTTGCTGATCTTTTGCTTTAGCGCTCCACTGTAATTCTTGTGGCAGCAATTGAGCTGGGCAGGCATCTGCACACTGTCCACAGCGAATGCATTCTACTTCTTTGCTATCAGTGGGGATCTCTTGTTCACTAGGGGCCAAAATACAATTTGTAGTTTTAACAATAGGAACATTATCACTTGCTAAGCTAAAGCCCATCATAGGGCCACCCATAATTAACTGCTGCTTAGGACGATAATCTTGGTTTTTGTTCGAATTTACTGGTTTTTGCAGATGACATTGTTTAAGTAAGTAATTGACGGGTGTGCCTAATAACGCCCAAACATTCTGTGGTTTTTTTAACGCTTGTCCACTGACAGTGACAACTCTACGAATGAGTGGGGTATCATTGATTACGGCATCGGCAATGGCAAAGCAGGTTGCAATATTTTGCATGACTATACCAAGTTTACTGGTTATTGCGCCTGAGGGAACTTCTTGCCCTGTTAACATTTGTATCAGTTGCTTTTCACCACCAGTAGGATATTTTGTCGGTAAAACACAGACTTTTATTTTTTCATTCGATTTGCAAACTTGTTGCAATACCTGAATCGCTTCGGGTTTATTATCTTCAATACCAATTAGAATATGCTTTGGTGATAATAAGGTATCAAGAATGTTAATGCCATCAAAAATACTGGCACTTTGCTCCCTAATTAATAAATCATCTGCTGTTATATAAGGCTCGCATTCTGCTGCATTAATAATTAGGTAATTGATGGGATTATGGGTATTTACCTTTATATGGGTCGGAAAACCAGCCCCTCCCATGCCAGCGATACCTGCAGACAATATTTTATCGATAATTTGTTGTTTGGTTAAACTACGATGATCTTGGCAAACCTCGCGTTTCTTCCACTTATCTAGACCATCGGATGCTAAAAATATGCACATGCCCGATAAACCCGAAGGGTGTGCAATAGCCGACGGTTTGATAGCAGTAATTGTACCACTCGTTGGTGCATGAACAGGTACTGTCATCGCATGAGTGCTAAAAGTTAATGCTTGTCCCTTTAAAACATAATCTCCTACTGACACAAGTAACTTGCCTGATTGACCAATATGTTGCTGCAAAGGCAATATTAACTGTTCGGGTAATGATAAGGTTCTAATCGGCTTGTTTTTAGTCAAAAACTTTTGTTCAGGAGGGTGTATCCCGCCATGAAAATTCCAAAATTGGCCGTGAGTAATTCTTTTAATTATTGATTCCACCAAAACCTCGTTTAATCAATTTCTACAACAGGAATACTATTAAGATCCCATTGCCAATTTTGTACGGTTTGTTGAATAGGCACCATTTCTATGCAATCAACAGGACAGGGAGCGACACATAAGTCGCAGCCAGTGCATTCATCTATTATTATGGTGTGCATTTGTTTAGCAGCGCCAAGAATAGCGTCAACAGGGCATGCTTGAATGCATTTTGTACAACCAATACAGTCTTCTTCGATAATAAAAGCGACTTTTGGGGTATTGTCACTTGCATGACTTTCATCTAATGGCTGAACTTCTACTCCCATTAAAGCGGCTATTTTCTTTATGGTGTCATCACCACCCGGTGCACATTTATTAATCGCTTCTCCATCAGCTATAGCTTGAGCATAAGGCTTGCACCCAGGGTAACCACACTGACCACATTGAGTTTGAGGAAGCAATTCGTCTAATTGTTCAACTAAAGGATCGCCTTTAACTTTAAATTTTACTGATGCATAGCCGAGCAAAGCACCAAAAAGCAGAGACATTGTCCCTAAAACACCAATGGCTATTAACGTAAAAAGAATTGAGTCGATTATTCCAGCCATTAAAATTTCACTAATCCGGTAAAGCCCATAAATGCAAGTGACATTAAACCTGCGGTGATCATTGCAATGGGTGCCCCTTTGAAAGGTTTGGGAATATTGGCATTAACAATTTTTTCTCGCATGGCTGAAAACATGATCAAAACCAACGAAAACCCAACGGCTGCGCCAAAACCATAAATGATAGACTCGAAAAAATTATGCTGCTCGTAGATGTTTAATAAAGCAACACCTAATACTGCACAATTAGTGGTAATTAAAGGTAAAAATATACCTAACAAGCGATACAAGTTTGCGCTTGTTTTATGCACAACCATTTCAGTAAATTGAACCACAACAGCAATGACTAAAATGAAGGTCATGGTGGTTAAATATTCTAAACCTAAAGGAGCAAGTATGTAGCTATTAATTAAATAACTTAATAATGAAGCAATGGTCATCACAAAAGTGGTCGCAAAAGACATACCGATAGCTGTTTCAGTGCGCGAAGAAACCCCCATAAAAGGGCAAAGGCCTAAAAACTTTACGAGTACAAAGTTATTTACTAATACGGTACTTACCAGCAGCAGTAGATAATCAGTCATTTGAGTTTAAGTTCATGAGAAAATTCGGCTTATTATCCGATTTTATGCCGCAGATAACAACAGACTTATTGTAGGGTTATTGTTTTTTTTAATAAATAACCAGCAATGGGGGATTGAATAAAAGGTTGAAGGGCTATTGTTAAGTGTAAAGACAATTATTTAGATGTGTGCAATAAATAATATCAGTAATTTAAAAGGGTTGAACTTAGACATAAAGCTCGCTCATTGAATGGATCTTTCAAAGAGCGAGTATTAAGCTTGACTTTTTTATCTAAAAAGAGACGCGCTTTAAAACAGCTGTTGTTTTATAAACTTGTTGGTTTTCCAATGTAAAAGCCTTGGCAGCCATCTATAAAGAGTTTCTCTAATGTGTGTTTTTCTTCCTGGCTCTCGACACTTTCAGCCAAAACCTGAATACTTAAACGGTGAGCAAGATCAACCATAAGTCTTAAGAAGTACTGATTATTTTTATCTTCATCAATATCTCTGGTATAGGTACTGTCCATCTTAATATAATCAGGTTTTAGGTCTCTGAAAAACTTAAAAGAGGTTAAACCAACGCCAAACCTTTCAACAGTTATCCTTGAACCTACGCGATGTATCATATCAATAAAGCGTTTGCTGGTTTTAATATTCTGTTGTAAACCGTATTCCGTAATTTCAAAAATAATTTTTGGCGCGATACTCGGCTCTCTTAGTAGGCGACGTTCTAACCAAACTTGAAAATGTTCATCATGAATGCTGCGCGCACTTAAATTAACGCCGAAATTTTGGTCGTGTAAGTTCTTACTTGTAATTTCATTTATTATTGCTTCAATAATAAGTTTGTCTACAGCGACAATTTTATCTAATTTTTCTGCCATCGCAATAAATGATGCGGTTGGTAACATTTCATCATTAGAATTTAAAAACCTTGCCAGTACTTCTCCATAGACTTTACTGTTACGACTGTTAGGTTGTATGTGCTGAACTAACAAGGTAACTCTTTGATTCTCTATAACACTGTCTATTTCTTGACGCCAATTTTGGTTACCATAATTGGCGCTTGGATTGTCCAAGATATTGATATCTTTTTGCGAATACCAAGCGTTCATTCTTTGAGTTTGCGCGACGCTGATGCCGGTATCGGCCAAAGCAAGTAGTTCACCTAAAGGTTTATCATTTTTAAAATGTACTAAACCGGTATAAGCCACCGAGTCTAAATCTGATGCTTGTTGATAATCATTGAATTTATCGGTCAATTCTTTAGCAAAATTTTCAGCCTCTTTTAAAGTGACATGAGGAATAATTGTTGCAAAATCGGAACTATTTAGTCTAAATAATTGTGATGCTTTATATTTGCTTATCACTGTTTTCATTATCTCAGCGACTTTGCAAATATAAGTGTCTCCTTCATTATAACCATGGATTTGGTTAATAGTTTGTAATTCAGAGCATCGAGTTATCGTCAATACGCCAAACTCAATTGCTGAACCTTTAGATATTTCATTTTCATAAAACTGGACAAAGCTACTGCGGTTTTTTAATTGAGTTAAAGGCTCAACATAGGCTTCTTTTTCAAGCGCTGATGAGTTGTCAAAATGCGACTTAAAGATTTGCTTAATTTCTTTGATACCTTCTTTTAATTCGGGTATATCAAAAAACTCATCATGTTCAATTAAACTATTATCTTTCTCTGTGATAGCCGCGATTTCGTTTTTGATTTGTTGACTTATAGCAATTAACATTTTTTTATATCTTGCTAAACTGAAATATCCAGCGATAAAAATAAAAGCAAAACAGGCAAGGTAAGTCACGAGTAATAACTTAAATACAAAGTTTGTTTCATTGTTAGTGTTTAGCTTAAATTCAATGGTGGAGGCAGTTGATTTTAAACCAATTAAAACTGGCGCTGGACTTGTTACCTTTGAAAGTAAATTTGCTAATTTATTTTCATGAAGGTAAATTGTTTCTTCATTGTTCTTCTTAATTAATATAAGTGCATATAATTGATCGGTGGCCAGTGTTTTACCATAGGCGATCAATGAATCGTTATTATCTGTGCTCTGAGCGTTTTCTACACTATTTGTTGCTATGTTGCCTGTTTCAGCCGTTTCTTCTATAGTGCTCCCACTGTTTATTGTAGTGTTTTTTGCAATTTCATATTCAAATAAACTTGAAAGGTGGTCTTTATGATGGCTTTGTTTTTCAGATAAATAACTTGTTAGCATCATTATCGTAACGGCTGTTATTGCCGCACAAAAACATAGCCCTATTAGGGCATTACGAATTAATAATTGAAAATAAGAATACATAAGGTTTGTATAGCCTCAACAACACAATAAACAGTTACATTACTGGCTGTTATATCATGATTGATGTAATTTTACTAACTGT
>Ga0105355_10004399_pt1 | contig 12082 bp, 10 predicted proteins | sample GOMGulsemesocosm_2_FD_83508 | JGI IMG/M metagenome (GOLD analysis project Ga0105355, IMG submission 83508) | Methane-oxidizing microbial communities from mesocosms in the Gulf of Mexico - GOM9C Gulf of Mexico | ecosystem: Environmental > Aquatic > Marine > Cold seeps | place: Gulf of Mexico... | reverse complement strand
TATTGTACAATTATTGAGCGTCGTCAGAGTTTAGTCCAATAGCTGTTTCACTGCCGAGCAGCTGCTGAGCTAATTTGAGGAGGTTCAAATGCACAGCACAACTGTAAAGACAAAATTAGATAGCAAGATCATCGATACTATCATTGGCTACAACGAAAATAAGAACAACGAGTGTAAGCAAAAGCATTCACAGCGCGTGCTGGAGGCGCGGCGTGCCATAGAGAAGCATCATGAGAAAAAACTACTTTGTGAAAGCACGGAAGATTACTGGCTGCTTGAATAGTCCGCTATAAATAGGGGCTGATCTCAGCCCCTCCCCCATCTACTGTTTTATGTTTTTCTAGCTCCCCTCTCCCTTCCAGAAATATTTCTATCATCGTTTTGTCATATTTATCCGTTATTTTCTTATTCACACCCATTTACTGATCAACTATAAATAAAGAGATAAAAGCGATGAATAATCACATTTCTCAGGACATGCACAGTATCGAATTGGATATTTTTAATGCCGTTGTTGGCTTCGAAGAAAATAAAGCACTTACCAAAAAACAACAGCGCTCTAAACGTATGGGCCACGCAAGGCGCGCTATTGAAAAGCGTCGCGAAAACAAACAACTGAATGATGACGTCAACGATTCTTGGGCACTGGAAAACTGAACAATAATTCACCCTTTTTTAACAGGTGGTTGCGACTCAAATAGGTAACGACTCTGTCATAAAGCGGACTTTATTTAGGAGCCTAAACGCAATGATTCCAATACGCTTAGGTTCCTCCAGCTATATTGAGTTTTCATCCAGAACATCGCCGAAGCGAGAGCGACTTAATCGTTCAAAATGAATATTACTAGAAGTGCGCGTTTGGTTATTCCAAACCATTAAATCTTGTGGTTTCCAGATTGGATGAATAAAATATTCGCAGTAATACAATTTTCTAAAGATTCACTCTCATAGTTTTACCTCCTTGTATTTATGCTATATTCATAAAGACAAAAATAATATGAGTGCTACTAGTATGAAATTGACACTGCAAAATCGTAAAGGCCATGCACTGGCTGTCACTATTGACCTGCCTTCCCAAGGAATCAAAGGAACCGCCTTATTTGCGCATTGCTTTACCTGCGGTAAAGACCTTCGGTCGTCACGCATTATTGCCCAAGCTCTTAGCAAGGCGGGCATAGCTGTTGTCCGATTCGACTTTTCTGGCCTAGGTGCCAGCGAAGGAGACTTTGCACTCAGTAGCTTCACTAGCAATATTGATGATCTGGTAGATATTGCCGGTGCATTGCCCGATGCTATTCCCGAACCCGCATTACTGATTGGGCATAGCTTAGGAGGTGCAGCGGTACTGGCTGCGGCACATCACATTGCCTCTGTTAAAGCCGTTGTTACTCTCTGCGCTCCCTCTGTTGCAGCGCACGTTAAACACTTACTTAATGGCGTACGAGAAACCATACAACGCGAGGGAGTTGCACCTCTCAATATCGGCCTGAAACCCGTTATGGTAGGTAAAAGCTTACTCGAGGATTTAGACAAATATACGAGTACTGAGCGCATCGGATCACTCAAGAAAGCACTGTTAGTGATGCACTCACCACTTGACACTATTGTATCTATCGATGAAGCATCAGCTATTTACACTGCGGCTAAGCACCCAAAAAGCTTTGTATCACTCGATCACGCTGATCACATGCTGTCAAAATCGTCAGACGCAGAATACGCTGCTAATATTATTGCCGCTTGGTCAAGTCAATACTTGCCGGCCATTGACGAAAAATGCATAGAAGAAGGTCGAGTGTTTATTAATGAACTCGATAATAAGTTTTTGCGTAGCATGAGCACTCCTTCGCATACACTTATCGCAGATGAGCCGCACAGCGTGGGAGGCGAAAATGCAGGCCCTACTCCCTATGACCTATTACTAATGGCCCTGGGCTCTTGTACCTCAATGACGCTGCGCATGTACGTGAATCGAAAGGGCTGGGACACCGGGGAAATAAAAGTAGAGCTTGAGCACAAGCGCACACACCAACAAGACGCCGAAAATAAATCCAATGAAACTAAGCTAGAGATTTTAAGTCGTACTATTACCACCGAAAAGAACATTACGGACGAACAGAAAGAGGCGCTACTTCGTATAGCCGATCGCTGCCCGGTACATCGTACATTAGAGAATCACCCTCAAATTGACACCCTCTGGCACGGTGAAGAGCTCATCTCTTGACATCTCGCTAAGGAAGTAGCAAAAATGCCCCAGATGTTTGCTACTTCCCCAGTGATACCTCTCAACTTTATTATTCTAGAGTGGAAAAACTTAGCAGAAATTAGCTGGCGTTTAAGCTATGATCTTTTAATAATTATAATGACGAGGTTTATATGAGCGATTTTTCACTGTTTGACAAAATAAAACCTATCGACGAAAACTCACATTTAGGACGCGATGAGCCGCTTGCTACGGCGAGCGAACACTTTGTTCTTGGCCAGCCAATTAAACCTCCTTTTGAGGAGCACTTATCCCAAGCAATTTTCGGTTTTGGCTGTTTTTGGGGCGCCGAGCGTAAAATGTGGCAATTAGAAGGGATAGTGACGACCGCCGTCGGTTATACTGCTGGCAGTGTACACAATCCAACCTACAAAGAAGTGTGCAGTGGCTTTAGCGGACATGCTGAGGCAGTCTTAGTCGTCTTTGACCCAAGTATCATCAGCTATAATCAATTATTAAAAGTCTTTTGGGAGTCCCACGATCCAACCCAAGGTATGAAACAAGGTAACGATGTAGGCAGCCAGTATCGCTCTGGGCTTTACACGTTCAGCGAAGAGCAGCAAGCGCAGGCGCAAGCCTCCAGAGAAAGTTATCAACAGGCATTGATTAGCGCAGGCATTGTGGATACTGTGACGACAGAAATAATACCGACGAGTGAGTTCTATTACGCTGAGGAATATCACCAACAGTATTTAGCAAAAAACCCAGATGGCTACTGCGGCATTAAAGGCACAGGCGTGAGCTGCGCCATATAAGAGCATCTCGCCTATAACGTCATCACTAAGATGCTATAGGCGGCCTTAGTAAGTACCTACCGCACTGAAAAAATGGTTGCGGCACATGGATTCATAACTGTCATTGCCGCCAATCACAACCTGTTCGCCTGCACTCACTGCATTGCCTTCGCTATCTCGTCTGACAATCATGGTCGCTTTACGCCCGCAATAACATACCGCTTTCAACTCAGTGAGCTTATCGGCAACCGTTAATAAACGTTGGCTGCCAGGGAATAACTCACCTTGGAAATCGGAGCGTATACCGTAACAAAGCACCGGTACGTTCAGCAGGTCGACAACTTTAGCCAGCTGATCAACTTGAGCACGCGACAGAAACTGCGCTTCATCGACAAACACACAATGCAGTTTTTCTTTAGCTATATGCTCACTAATTTGTGCAAATAATTCGCTATCTGGCTCAAACACGCAAGCAGTATTGCGCAGACCAATTCGCGAGGCAATTACACCTTTTTCTACTCGCTCGTCAACGGCCGCAGTAAAGAGTAATACTTGCATGCCCTGTTCTGTGTAGTTATGCGATGATTGTAATAAAGAAGTCGATTTTCCAGCATTCATTGCCGAATAGTAAAAATATAACTGCGCCATGTTCTACCAAAGGTCCGAAAAAACGTCATCATAACATGTATTTCTATAGATAATATGATCCTAAATTCAGCCGTTGAATCACAACTTGTTACTTTTTGTTTGCTCTATTCAACAAGGCGTTTAACTCACTCTAAAAGCTGTTTTTTATTTTTTAAGTTGTAGTAAAAAGCGCCATTGTGCTATTAATATTATTGATAAGAGTATTAGAAATAAGCTCTTAGTCAGGTGATGTTTGTATAATTTAGGAATCGAGTATACAGGGAGCTAATAGTGATCTTTCTTAGTTACATCGGCAAAAAGCTTGCACATTTTCTCGCCAAACCACGGATGAATGACGACTCCTTTTCTACCAGTAATCCAGAATTACTGCAGAGAACCTTGCGTAAAGGCGATATTTTACTCATAGAAGGCACTAGTCGTTTCAGTACTAGCGTGAAGTTTTTCACGCAATCGACTTGGTCGCATGCGATTTTGTATATCGGCGATCACTTAGATGCAGAGGCAGGTGTAGAGCCCATGTCACTGCTTGAAGTAGATATAGAAGAGGGCGTACGCGCAGTACCGTTGAGCATGTATCAAGAGCAACATTCTCGTATTTGCCGCCCGATAGGACTCTCTGAAAGTGAAATTAACGATGTTATCCAATTTGCAGTCTCAAGAATCGGCAATAGCTATGATTTAAAAAACATCTTTGATTTAGCTCGATATTTAATTCCAGCTCCGCCAATCCCAACGCGTTGGCGTCGCAAGGCGTTTGCGCTTGGCAGTGGGGATCCTACCCGCGCCATTTGTTCCTCACTTATTGCTCAGGCTTTCCAGTCGATAAACTACCCCATACTGCCGGATGTTACCTACGAAAACCCCAGAGATTCAAAACGCATAGATAACTACAGAAAGATGCATAGACGTCGTGATCCAAGTCTTTTTGCGCCCAGAGATTTTGATGTCTCACCCTATTTTGAAGTGATAAAGCCTATCGTACAAAACGGCTTTAATCATCATAATTTACACTGGGACGAAACGATCATCGCACCGGACAGTATTACCGAGATCACGGAAGTCGCCACTCTTAATAAAGCAAGCGATGAAGACGATACAACTGCCAGCCAAAATTCAGCCGCTACGAAGGGCAAGCTGCTGGAAGATATCAAGCATGCAGATGAAGAGTTACCCCTAGCCCCATATGATAGTGACAAGGCAGAACAAGAAGTGACTAGCGAGAAAAATTAACCTTGATCACTCTCCTCTATTATTGATCCACTCGCTCATCACCACGTGGGTTTTGATTTTGGCGATACTGTCGTGGGTATCAATAAATTCGCGAATTTCATGTAGGCGTTGCATGCTCGGCGCTTTTACATACATCAGTAAATCCATATCACCAGTGATTCCATGACAGGTGATTATTTCCGGCATTTGGCTAAAAATTGCCAACAAATCCTCACAGCAAGTGCTGACGTTTTTTATCTCTAGATAAGCGCTCACTGCACTTTTTTGCGACTCGCTCAGTAGTACTTGGTAACCGCGGATGATCTTTTTTTGCTCTAAGCTTTTTATACGCGCAGTCACTGATGAACGCGACAAGTTCACTTGTTCTGCTATATTAGAAATGCTCTGACGCGCATCTTGTTTTAACGCCGCAATGATAGCCTGATCAAACTTATCCACTGAAATACCTTAAGTCATGTACAAAAATGTCAGTTTGCCTATCTTTGCTGTCATATTGAAGGCCTAGACGCACAGTTTGCAAAAAATAAACAGATTATACTGATGAGGCCTCTGCATAATGTTACGCATGCAGTAATTATCTGAGGCCTCATAGTGAAAGAACAATAACTTTTAGCCACTTCATATCGAGAATACTATGCAAAAGAACACAACAGGTATCGGCCGCTGGCAAGGCGCCGGATTAATGGCCACAACTCTTTTAGGCACCGGTGTATTTATTTTACCGCAAATTACTATTGATATCGCCAGTAATGGTGCCCTCTGGGCTTGGCTGTTACTGACTGTCGCCATCATTCCTGTGACACTTGTATTCGGCCGTCTCTCCAGTAAGCACCCACATGCAGGAGGCCCTGCGCATTTTGTAGAGAAAGCTTTTGGCGATGTGCTAGGGCGTTGTATCGGTTTGAGCTTTTTGCTGCTGATTCCTTTTGGTAGCGCCGCAGCTATCATCATTACTTACCAGTTTTTACACGCACTGTTTCCCTTTTCAGGAACCGCTGCGATTTTAGTGCAACTGGCGTTGATTGTATTGGTAAGCTTTATCAACCTAAAAGGCGTGCAAGTTTCTGCAAAGCTACAGTTTTTACTGACACTGATTATTCTCACTATTATTATCAGTATGTTAGCGGTATCTGGCTATAGTCCACCGGCGCAATCTCTGAATTCACTGTTGAATCATTCAGATATGCAAAGCGTCATGAGTGCCGCCGGTATCGCTTTTTGGAGCTTCTTAGGCGTTGAAGCGATGTCACACCTAGCGACTGACTTTAAAGATCCCAAGCGCGATATGTTACCGGCGATGATGATTGGCACTGTACTCGTTGGTGGTATTTATCTGGTCTGTACTTACCTTTTACTGGTTATTCCCAACACCAGCGCGCTCGGCTTTGTCGATGTTTTTGATCAACTACTCGGAGGCTTTGGTGCACAAGTCATTGGTATTTTGGGCGTCGCCAGCGGGTTAGCGGCAATCAACGTCTATATCGCCGGCGCTTCGAAGCTTCTGTACAGCTTTAGCCGTGAAGGTGTATTGCCTAAATATTTCGATCGTATAAATCAGCGTAATGTGCCGGTACGTGCACTCATTTTGATTTCACTAGCGATGATAGGCGCGCTGCTATTCTCATTTGCCTTTGATCAAGATTTAGAGCAATTGATCGCGTGGACCAATGGTGTTTTTGTCTTTATCTATAGTGCAGCAATGCTGGCTGCTTTTAAACTATTGAGTAAAAAATACCAACCAGTGATTCTATTAAGCTGCCTGTTTTTCATCGGCATTGGATATTCAATTGGTACTGACATGCTGTATGCCGTGCTCATTTTATGTGTGCTTTATCCTGTGCTATATTGGCAGAAATCCCGCCACTTAAGGGAACAGCTTATTTAAACCAAGCTGATCTATCCGATACATTTTGTAATGTTACAGCAATGCAACTTACGCACGCCTCTTATATAGTTTTTTTCTCTAGAAAAAGAAGAAACACAGAATCATTTAACCGAAAAAAACCATTAAAAAAGTTATTAAGCAGCCTTTTATAAATTTCAACAGAGAATTACTCTTCCAATCTATTGCTAAACTAAGCTTACTTAGGAGTAATCGAAAACACTCAGTATTTGCCTTCACTAAAAGCGATTGGGCTTATTCATACTCCTGCAAGATCTGTGCATAACGATCGCATAAACTGCGCTCTACACAGGTCCCTCTAATATATAATAAAACCAAAGTTGGAGCTTTTATGAGCCATTCACTGCACTCTATCCGTCAAAATATTCTCGATCACTACTTAGCCCCTGAGCAGAGTGTGATTACGCAGCTGATAGCCAATGCCGATATTAGTACGCAAATACGTCAAAACATTTCTAGCCAAGCAGCACAGCTAGTGAGTGATGTACGAAGCCAAGGCAAGCCATCAATGATGGAAAAATTCCTTGCAGAATATGGCCTCACCACCAAAGAAGGTGTGGCACTTATGTGTCTCGCAGAAGCGCTATTGCGCGTGCCTGACTCGTATACTATCGATGCTTTAATCGAAGATAAAATCAGCAGTGGCAACTGGCACTCACACTTAGGTTGCTCTAATTCTTCACTGGTAAACAGCTCTACTTGGGCGCTGTTGTTAACCGGTAAAGTGATCGCTCCAAACAACAGCGAAAGCCAAGAGCACAATGTTGCTAAATCTATCCGCTCACTGGTAAAAAGATTAGGTGAGCCGTTAGTACGTACAGCGGTAGGCCAAGCAATGAAAGAGCTAGGCAGTCAATTTGTACTTGGACGCGATATAAAAGAGGCCTGTAAAAATGCTAAAAAATATGAGAAACAAGGCTACACCTACTCATACGACATGCTCGGCGAAGCCGCTCGCACAGAAGACGACGCACTACGCTATTTAGGCGCATACTCAAATGCAATTAGCCAGCTTGCGAGCGTTTGTAAAGCGCAAGACATCCGCAAGAATCCCGGTATATCCGTTAAATTATCGGCACTTTATTCGCGCTACGAATTTGTGCAACGCGAGCAAGTCCTTGAAACTTTAGTTCCGCGCACTTTGCAGCTAGCTAAGCAAGCTAAAGCCGCTAACATGGGCTTTAACATCGATGCAGAAGAAGCTGATCGCTTAGATTTATCGCTGGATGTGATAGAGGCTGTATTATCTGACCCTGCACTACAAGGCTGGGATGGTTTTGGTATTGTAGTACAAGCTTTTGGTCCCCGCGCTAGCTTTGTACTTGATTGGTTATACGCATTAACCCAAAAACTCGATCGAAAAATCATGGTGCGCTTAGTCAAAGGCGCTTACTGGGATGCTGAAATTAAGCGTGCCCAAGTATTTGGCTTAGACGGCTACCCTGTTTTCACGCGTAAATTGAACTCTGATGTTTCATACATTTGCTGTGCTAAAAAACTGGTACAGATGGCTGATCGTATCTACCCACAGTTCGCCACTCATAACGCGCATACGGTAACCGCCGTTTTACACCTAGCGCAAGGTCTAAGCCCCGAGCAGTTCGAGTTCCAAAGATTACATGGCATGGGCGAGTCATTGCACCACCAAGTGTTCGAAAACAAAGGGACTAAATGCCGTATCTATGCACCTGTGGGTGCGCACAAAGACTTACTTGCCTACTTAGTGCGTCGCCTTTTAGAAAACGGTGCAAATAGCTCGTTTGTGAACCAAATTGTTGATACCAGCATAAAGCCTGAAGATATTGCTCGCGACCCTATCGATGCTGTTATAGCACTGGGCGATAACATTGCCAGTCAGTTAATCCCACTGCCCAAAGATCTTTATGGCAATGAACGTGTTAACGCCAAAGGCTGGGATGTGACTGATGCCAAAGATGTCAGTGCTATCGAAAAAGAGAGGGAAGCCTTTCGCACACACGCATGGCAAGCAGCTCCAAGCCAGTGCATTGAAGATCAAAGCAAGGTCGATTTCATCAGTGTTTACAACCCTGCTGACGCTCTCGATGTTGTGGGTAAAGTCCGTGAAGCCAACAGCGAAGAAGTGGTACTGGCCATCACTAAAGCAGCAGATGCTCTCGCTAATTGGAGCGCAACAAGCCCAGCTCATCGCGCCGCATGCCTTAACAAACTGGCAGATCTCTATGAGCAACACGCCGCTGAATTTTTTGCACTAGCTACTCGCGAGGCGGGAAAAACCTTATTAGATGCTATTGGCGAACTGCGTGAAGCGGTTGATTTTGCACGCTATTACGCCGATCAAACGCTGAAGATGCCCGTCACTGCGCAAGCGCGTGGCGTCATCACCTGTATTTCACCTTGGAACTTCCCGCTGGCGATTTTCTCTGGGCAAATTTTGGCGGCGCTAGGTACGGGTAACACTGTATTGGCAAAACCCGCAGAACAAACCGTGTTAATTGCAGCGCGAGCGGTTGAGCTAATGCATGAAGCCGGTATCCCTAGCGACGCGATTCAACTAGTGCCCGGTAAAGGTTCCGTGGTAGGTGCGAAGTTAACATCTGACCCGCGTATCGCAGGTGTTTGCTTTACCGGTTCCACCCCTACCGCACAGTTCATCAACAGATCAATGGCGCAGAATCTCGCCCCCAATGCTCCGCTAATCGCTGAGACAGGCGGCTTAAACGCGATGATTGTTGACTCAACCGCACTGCCAGAACAAGTGGTTCGCGATGTATTAGCCTCGGCTTTTCAAAGTGCAGGCCAACGCTGTTCAGCTTTGCGAGTACTCTATATTCAAGAGGAAATCGCCGATGAGCTATTAGCCATGCTTTATGGTGCGATGGACCAGCTCACCATTGGTAATCCTTGGACACTAAAGAATGATATCGGACCAGTTATCGATAAAACTGCACAGCAAAAAATTATCAATCACTGCAATGCATTTGATCAACGCGGCCGGATATTAAAAACCATGAGTACTCCAGCAGAGGGGGTGTATGTCGCGCCAACCGTACTGCAAGTCTCGGGTATAGAAGAGTTAGGTGAGGAAATATTTGGCCCTATCCTGCATGTCGCTACTTTCAAAGGTAAAGACATCGACAAAGTGGTAGAGACCATCAATGCGCAAAACTACGGCCTAACTTTTGGCCTGCACAGCCGTGTTGATAGCCGTGTTCAACAGCTGGTAAGCAAAATCCATGCAGGCAATGCCTATGTCAATCGCAATCAAATTGGGGCGATTGTTGGATCTCAACCTTTTGGTGGTGAAGGACTTTCAGGCACTGGCCCTAAAGCCGGTGGACCCCATTACTTAAAACGCTTTTTACAGAGCATTAATACTGTTCAAAGTAATGAGAATAGCGAAATTAAAAACACAATCGCTACCGATCAACTACAGCGTCAGCTGAGTGCATTAAGCACTATTGATACTGCCAACTGGTCTAGTATTGAGGCGCGTCACTTATCTCTCAAACAATGGATAAATGGGCAGAGCGATACTGTGGTAAATATCGAAGGTGCACTGAAAGCAATAGCCCCTTGCGCCCCAGCTCGTCACATGCCTGGGCCTACTGGCGAACTCAACGTATTAAGAGAGACAGCACGCGGTGCTATTTTGTGTATCGCGAATGATATCAATAACGCTTTACAGCTTGCACTGTCAGCGCTCTCTCAAGGCAATAGTGTACTGGTAGTAGTGAACAGCACTGATTCGTCAGCACTCTATGGACTGAACCAAAGTGCTGCGACATTGGCCATTCCGATTAACTTTGTCAGTGGTGTTATCGATGTTAATGCTTTAACGCAGTTACAAGGCTTTAGTGCATTGCTCAGCGACGAGAGCGACGAGCGTCTACGTCAGTACAAAATAGCACTGGCAGAACGCACCGGCGCACTAATTCCTATTATTACTGAATGCTCGCCAGAGCGCTTTGTACTAGAGCGCCACCTGTGTGTGGATACAACCGCCGCCGGTGGCAACGCCAGTCTGATAGCCACTGTTGAAGACTAACGTTTAAAATAACGTCATAGCCCAAAGGTGAGCAGTGGCTCACCTTTTTTGCTGTTGCCCCACCGACTACGCTCAATACTTATTTTCTCCTCAGCTCTGCCATTGATTTATATCTGCTAATCAGCTTTTTTATCTTTTTCTGTCACACCTGCCTCTATGTTTTCGTCTAAATAACTAGGTACTGAAAAATCAGCACCACGAGAGGACACACCATGATTAACCCCCTAAAAGCGACCCTTTTACTTTACGTATCAATCAACACTGCAATAGCCACTAATCAAGAGGAACAAAACATGAGTCACGAACAAAGCACCGTCATTTCAACGATTCAAACTATGACAACAGCATTTCATAACAGTGATATAGCAGGCGTATTAGCCAGCTATGAGAAAAACGCTGCGGTGATGTTTGAGCCTGCTAAACAAGTGAGTGACCCAGTAGAGTTCAAGATATTTTTTGAAGAGCTCTTTCAGCTAAATCCTAAATTTGAGTATAGTGGCCACGAAGTTTACATCGCCAATGATCTGGCTTTACACATTGCACCTTGGACCATGAAAGGTAACGCACCTGATGGCGGTGTGATTGAACAAAGCGGCCTATCCGTTGCCGTATTACGTAAGCAAACAGATGGAAACTGGCTAATGGTATTAGACAACCCGCACGGTCAACGCCTGATCAAATAATCTGCAAGACTGATCAATGAGACAGACGATTATTGATCAGTCATAACCGGCCTCATAAAATATAATAATGAGAGAGACAATGGATATTGAACCTTTAATAAAGCAAGCATTAGCGGGTGATAAAACAGCCTTAGAAGGGGTTATAAGCTCAGTGCAGGACAAAGTGTACTACTTATCACTGCGTATGTTAGTTGACTCAGAAGATGCTCGTGATGCCAGCCAAGAAATACTGATAAAAATAATGACAAACTTGTCTTCGTTTCGCTTTGAAAGTCAGTTTAGCTCATGGGTATATAGGCTAGCGAGTAATTACCTCATTTCAGAAAGGCGCAGTAAATACTCTAAAGCAGGTTTGAATTTTGAGATGTTTAAGCAGGATTTAGAGAGTGACTTGCAAGAAGCTGGCGATTTAAAACAGCAAGTAGATTATCCTATTTTACTCAACGAGATGCGTATTTCATGTACTATGGCGATGTTACTCTGCCTAACACCTCCCCAGAGAATGGCTTATATCTTAGGCTACATTCTAGAGCTTGATCAGCTAGAGGCCAGCGAATTACTCGGCATTGCTAAAGACACTTTTCGCCAGCAATTATC
>Ga0105355_10004398_pt1 | contig 12087 bp, 10 predicted proteins | sample GOMGulsemesocosm_2_FD_83508 | JGI IMG/M metagenome (GOLD analysis project Ga0105355, IMG submission 83508) | Methane-oxidizing microbial communities from mesocosms in the Gulf of Mexico - GOM9C Gulf of Mexico | ecosystem: Environmental > Aquatic > Marine > Cold seeps | place: Gulf of Mexico... | reverse complement strand
TCATAAGCCAGCGCCGCATCCGCCTGCACCGCGCGCCAAACCCGACCGGTGCCATCCCGCAACTCGAGCGTGGTGGCTTGGTGCGGATGCGGCTGCTCCCCCAGCTGCCCTCGCACCACCAAGTCCAGACCAAGACGCGCCGTAAACCGCCGCTCTGCATCAGATCTCTGCGAGGCAGGCACAGATCCTCTCCGGTAGAACCGCTGCAGAGCCGGCCAGGTCACACAGGTCTCACGCAGAACGCAGGCTGCACCGCCTCCCGTTCAACGCCAGCCAGAAAACCACGCGCCGTGTCCAACGCCTCGCGGATGGTGACATCCATATCCAGATAACGATAGGTCCCCAAGCGGCCCACAAAGGTGACCCCCTGCGTGGTCTCGGCCAATTTCACATAGTCCCCCAGCAGCGCCTTTTCGGCCACCTGGCGGATTGGGTAATAGGGAATATCCTCAGGCTCGGCCGCGCGGGAGAACTCGCGGTAACAGACCGACCCCTCATGCTCTTCCCAGGGCGAGAAATGCTTATGTTCGGTGATGCGGGTATAGGGCACCTCTTCCTCGCCATAGTTCATCACCGCACAGCCCTGATAATCGCCGTCATAGGTAAAGCGTTCAAAATCCAGCGTGCGATAGCCCAGCCGCCCCAACTCATAGCCAAAATAACCATCCAGCGGCCCCGAGTAGAACACATGATCATAATCATCGCTCTGCGCACGATCAAAAACAGTCTCTAACTTGACCGTTATGCCCGAATGATCGAGGATTTTTTCGATCATCGCGGTATAGCCACTCTCTGGCATGCCTTGATATTTGTGAAAGAAGTAATTGTCATCGTAGTTGAATCGCACCGGCAGGCGTTTCAGGATGCTGGCGGGCAGCTCCGAGGGCTGACAGCCCCATTGCTTGATGGTGTAGCCCTTGAAAAAGGCCTCGTACAGGTCTTTGCCAACAAAGCGCATTGCCTGGTCTTCAAAACTCTGCGGATCGGTGATGGAGGTGTCGGCCTGTTCTTGCGTGATAAAGCTGTGCGCCTCATCCGGGCGCAGGGTCTTGTCAAAGAACTGATTGATCGTGTGCAGGTTCACCGGCAATGAGAACACCTGACGCTTGCCCGCAGCATCCTGTGACGTGGTCTTGACCCGGTTTTTATAGGGTTTGAATGTCTCAAAGCCGTTCACATAGTCCCAGACTTCACTGTCATCGGTGTGAAAGATATGCGGTCCGTAGATATGCACCATCACCCCGGTGTCTGGATCGCGCGCGGTGTGGCAATTGCCGCCGATGTGATCGCGGCTGTCCACCACGGTCACCTGATGACCGGCTTCAGCAAGATGTCGGCCAATAACAGCGCCAGACAGTCCTGCGCCTACACAAAGAATTTTCACTGTTTCAACCCCGGTTCTGGACACCTTTAAGGGCGCCGCCTTTTGTCATAATTTGTATCAACTGGTGTAGCAGCATCCAGACCGCATCGGCATTTGCTCGATCTGACTTATTCATCATTAAAACCTGATCCACAGGCACCCCACGTTTGTGTGCCTGGTAATCGCTGCGCCAAGCTTGGGGGCTCTCGAGAATAAGCTTCGCCACCTCTGCGCCAATGTTGCGCATCTCTTGGATGGACACGGCACGATAATGATCCTGCGCCTCCAGGGATTGCAAAGTTGCACTGGCTTTCTCAAGAGCCTCATCCATAGCGATTTCCATCAGCGGCTGATCAAAGAACTGTGCATCCAGCGCCATCGCATCCGCACGAAAGGTCGCGTTAATCCGTTCTGCATTCTTCCGGTCCAGCCGTAGATTGGGGCCTGTCTGCCTCCTGAGCTGTGCCAGTTTCCGCCCAATGGCTCCTCCAAAGGACAGGCGCAGAAAAGCAGGGACCTGCAGGGCAATCAATTCCGCCTGTACAATCCGCATCGCTGAGAGTTCCTGCAACGTCAGAGACTTGTTGTGAGAGGCCAGCTTCTCCACAGAAAATTCAGCCCCCTTCAACACCTGGTGAAAAAAATCAGCGGTCGCATCTCCCCGCCACAAGGCGCTGCCTATGAACGGGCGCAACGTGAAACGATCAGCAAACACTTTTTGCCAAGCATCAAAGCGTGGCTGATAGTACAGAAAAGGCCGCACACAAATCCGTTTCGTGAACTGTGACAAAGTACCGGTGAACCGCCCCGTCTTGACCCGGGTGCTATAGGCTGAAACCACCCATCCCGCATGTGGACGCACATAGGCAATGACCCGGGTGGTTGCGGCATGAGACGGCAGAAACTCATGCAACGCCTGCTGCAAATCCTGCGGGTTTGAATTTGCATAAAACTCCGAAGACAGGACGCCAAAATCCGCCTCTGTGTCACATATCCAGGCCTGTTTCTTGGCAAATTCTTTCTTGCGACGGCGAGGTTTGTCTTTCTGTTTCAAAGCATTCGCCAGACCAGCACCGTTAATTTCTGCTGGCGCTTCGAGCGTGACGCTGTCGCAGGTCCAGGCCCGGTCATAGAGAACCTGTTGGATCGAAGACGAACCACATTTGGGGTCTCCAATGTGAAAGACCAGTTCCTTGATCATGCTCTCTCCCAATCGCCGGTCTCTTGTTTTTGGCCACTGCTGCCCTGACCGCTCATCCATCAGAGCAGGTCTGCGGCAGACATCTGCACCCCGTCAGTTCTGCACCGTCACTTACGTTTATTCTGCCGGGCGCTGAAATCTTTGTCCGCCAGCGCCCCCCGGGGCGACAGCAGCAGATCCGCATCCAGATTGAACCGCCGTGCCAAAACATCCTGGCCCTGCTGCGGCGTTAGCACCCTGCCCCGATCCAGATTACTGATACCGCCGTCATTGTCGCCATGCACAGAACGAATATACATAATCCGCGAGGGATCCATGAAGGTGGGATAGAACATCGCCGCATCGCGATGGCCCTTCAGATAATGATGTCCAATCTCTTCCCGCGGGCTGGTGATGGCATAGCCCATCGACAACGGCACCCGGTCACAGATATCAATCAGCTGAGAGCCGGCCCGGTCATTCTTCCAATACACCCCCCGGGTATACGACAGAACAGTGGGTTTTTGGATCAGCCCGGCCTTGATCAACCGGCGGGACCGGCGGCGCAGACTGCCAATGTAATCCACCGCCAGCGCATCATCATCGTCCAGCCGGAACAGGGTGACATGGGTTGCCTGTGGCGAGATCACCTGCTCAAACGCCTGCTGCACCGCCTGGGCCAGCGGCATCTGTGGCAGCGCCACCAGCCGCACGCCTGGAACATCCGACACAAGGGCTTCCAAATGCTGGCGATGCTCCGGCGGCATCCGCTCGGAGACCAGGTAAACAATGGAAAAATCCTGATCCTTCTGCTGTTTGAAGGAATAAGCGTTCAACAGTTCCAACATTCGAAACCGGAAGGCAATGCGGCTTTCTTCAAATAGGGCCTGCAGGATCCGGTCTTCATCCCGGTGATCACGCGCGGCCTGAAACCTGTCAGTTGCAGCGTAAGAAAACGGAACGATCCCTATGATTTGATTGTCCAAACCTTGTCCCACCTTCTGTGCCATTGGTCCACGTTTGGCTACAGCCTCGCTCGCGTATATTCAAGGAAAATGACCCCACCACATTATCGCTTTTTACAGATGTCACAGAGGCCTCTGGACCCCTTGTTGCCCAAACCGCACACCCAAACACTGCCCGCCTCAGCGCAGCAAAAACCGCGGACGTTATGATGGTGAAGCCTCGTGGAACTCGCTAAACACAACCAACGCCGTAGAAACATCGGTTCAGTCCTCAGCCTGCAGGGAATACGGATACCATGAGCAAGCCCCAATACTCTCAGGCCGCCGCAACAGCAGAGGCCCAGATTGCCACGCAGGAGATTGCCGAGCTGTTACAGGGTCGCAACTTTGCAGCTGCCCGGCAACGGTTGCAGGCCTTGGGGAAGTCCCACACCCAGATCAAGCGCCGCCGGGTTCGCAAAGCACCCGAAGACCTCTCATTGCAGCGACCAGTGTTCATCTGCGGTCTACATCGCAGCGGCACCACGCTACTGCATGACTATCTCTGTGCCTACTATGGTGTCAGTTTTTTTAAAAATGCCAAAGTTCCCGAAAACGAAGGCCAGTTTCTACAGGACCTGTATATGGCCGAGCGCCCCTTTGGCGGACCGGGTTCCTTTGCCTTCTACCCACAAATGCAGTTTGCCCCGGTGCGGCGCCCCGAGCGGGCGCAAAAAATGGCCGCCCGGCTGCTGGGCCAGTGGCAGCATTGGGTCACCGGCAACAGCCCGGTATTGCTCGAGAAATCGCCCCCCAACATTGTCCGCATCCCGTTTTTTCGCAGCCTGTATCCCAAGGCCCGCTTTGTGGTCTGGACCCGCGACCCCCGGGCGGTCTCCCTGTCCACCCGCAAGTGGCACAAGCTGCCAGTGTCGCAATTGATGATGCATTGGAACACCGCGTATATGAAAGCCTTCAATGACCTGGATGATGACTGCCTGGTCTGCAGTTACGAGGCATTTTGCGCCGATCCGGCAGGCACTGCGGCAGAAATCGCCCGTTTCTGTGATCTAGAGCCCCGCTCTACCCCGCTGGATATCGCGGATAGATTCGGCGCCATACGCAATTCAAACGAAACATATCTGTCCCAATTCCCAAAAGGTTACCGGTTGCGAAACCAGGTCCGCGCCTGGGAATATTTTGGCTACTCATTTAACGCTTAACCGAGGACCCCACACCGTGCCCCCAGCCTCTGCCACCATCGATCCGACCCTGCGCCCCATGGCCGTCCAAATCGGCTTTAACAAATGTGCGACCCTCTCGCTGACCCGATTGTTCAATCGCAGCGGCGTCAACTCGGTACATTGCAACTGGTCCAAAGGTCACCCAAACAGTAAAAAGCCACATTATCAGCGCAGGATTCATCGCAACCTTCGGGCCGGGCGCCCCGCCTTCGACGGGTTCGACCGGTTTTCCGCATTTTTTGATTTGGAACTGATCCGCAGCAAACGCCATTTTGAAAATTTCAAGCAGTTTGCGACCATCGCCGAGACCTACCCAAATGCAAAATTCATCCTGAACCTGCGCTACAAAGAAGACTGGCTCAGAAGCCGTATACGCCATTCCAACGGTAAATATCTGAACAACTACAAACAAAACTACAACGAGACAGAAGCACAGGTTTTGACCCGCTGGGCGCAGGATTTTGACGACCACCACGCTCAGATCAGACGCTACTTCCAATCGCAGCCGCAGCGGTTGGTCGAGTTCCACATCAACACCGACCCGATCGAAAAACTCGTAGACTTCTTCGCCGACAGCCTGCCACTTGATCCGCAGCATTGGGGACATGCCCATAAGACCGACGACAAAAAATGGGCCCAGACCGGACAGGGTAAGGCGTAGTCAGGTGATCAAAGAACTCTTGTTCCATACAGGTGATCCCAAAACCGGCACCAGCTCCATTCAATCTGTCCTGCACAACCGCGCCTGGCACTGTGATACAGTTCAATTGGTGCCACAGCAGGATATCAATGCCACGCCCCTGGCCAATGCCCTGCTCAACGAACATCCTGCCGAACAACGTCAGCAGAATTTTCAGAACCTGCGCAACTGGTTTGACAGCCAGCAAGGGGATGTCGGGGTGGTGTCGTCAGAGTATTTTTCACGCCGCAGCCCGCAGCGCCTGCAAGAGGTTCTGAGTGAATTTTTCCCCGAGATCGCGCCGCGCACCCGGGTGCTGTCATATGTACGCCCACATGCCTCACGCGCCCTCTCTGCCTATGGGCAACGGTTAAAGACCGGAACCTTCGACGGCAGCCTGCAAGAGTTCATCCAGTTCATCCCCACCGTGTCCTCGCTGTTTTATGCGCCGCGGTTCAAAAAATGGCGCCAGGCCTTCGGCCCTAAGATGGTTCTGCGGCCCTTCCTGCGCTCTCAGCTCTACCAAGGGGACGCGGTCAGCGACTTTCTGCATCAGGCTCTCCAAACCAGTGCTTTTGAGCTGCACCCCTCTCCGCCTGTCAACGAAACGCTCACGCTAGCCGAACTGGCCGGCCTGCGGCTGATCCAAAGAAGCCTGTCTCAGGCTGATGTTGTGCCCCATTTAAAACAGTCCATTGGCGGCACCCTGCAACGCAAACTAAGCGGCTCAAACCAGCGCAGCGGAACCAAGTCAGCCCTGGACCAGGCCAGTGCCGCGGCGCTTGTACAAGCCTTTGAGGACGATGCCCGGATGCTGGATCAGGCTTTCTTTGGGAGCGCCATTATGGAAACCGAATTGCACCACAGCCGCGACGTTGCAATTGCCCAGCCACAGTCTTTTGAGCCAGAAGATTATTTTTCTTCCCGCCAGATAAAGCAGCTGCAAACCTGTAGTAAAAAAATGGCCCGCAAACTGACCACGATGCCGCGTGCCTGGCGGCAGGACTATCAGGTCAGCATTGGCCAACGTCAAAGGCTGCCCGACGACTATACGGCAGCCCACCGAAAAAATGCCCAGGCCGTCTGGAACAATCTGGACAGGTTGAGCGAGATTTTGATTGCTCCTGATCTCCGGTAAGCCCCCTTGCTGCTGGCCTATTTTCTCTTGGTAATCCCCCCCAAAAAAGCTAATCCACATCAAACGTCATACTAACAGTAGGTACCTAGGTTGAAACGGACCCTTATTTTTCACATTGGCGCCCACCGGACCGCCACATCTGCACTTCAGGCGTACCTGCAAAAAAACCACAAAAACCTGGTCAGGGAGGGTTTTTTATACCCCTTGAACGTGCGACGTCACATAAATTTCATCAATGCGTTGTTTGACAAAAAACGGGATATTTCCAGAGCCGTCGAGATTCTGAATGAGCGGGCCAACAGGCCCTCCAGAGAGATCCACACCATCATTCTCAGCGATGAAGATATCTGTATGCGGCCGGATCTGAGCCTGCTGGCCCAGTTTCGTGACTATTTTGACGTAAAACTGGTTTTCACCCTGCGTCGCCAGGACAGCTGGCTGGAAAGCTGGTTCTTCCAGAACATCAAATGGCAATGGAACAAAAAGCTAAGCCATTGCACCTTTGATGAGTTCATCGCGATGCGCGAGGATTTTCACTGGATCCATTATGATCGATATGTGCGCCATCTCGAAGCCCTGTTTGGGCAGAACAATATCATCCTGAACATCCATGAAAAAGAACAAATGCAGGGCGGTCCAATTGAAACCTTCTGCAACAGCATTGGTCTTACCAAGCGTCACGAGTTTACCGATCCCATCCACATGAATGCCAGCTTTTCGCCGGTGATATCAGAGTTCATGCGCCAGTTACCCCTGGATAAGGCGTCGGTTGAATACCGCAATATGCTCGCCGGCGCCTGTGCCAATATCGACAAGGCACTGCATGGTGAGACGAAGAAGCAATCCGAACGGCTTTTACCATATGACCAGCGCGTCAACCTGATGAAAACCTATGCCAGCGGCAACCGCGCCTTGGCACAGCGTTACTTTGATCGGGACGAGCTGTTCCTGGATCCTTTGCCTGCCCCGGATGCTCAGCTGGCCAAAATGGCGCTGCCCAGTGACACCACCGAATTAATGAAAAACTACGTCGCTCCGCTCCTGACTGCGATCATTGCCAAAGATAAGGAACAAAAACGCACTGAGGGCAAAGACTAACCTGCGACTTCCCATCTGGACGCGGGAGATAAAACCACCCGAGTCCAGCTTGCACCCATGTTCCATCATCTGAGTGTGAAGACCCTCGTTACTCAGAATCCTTCTGCGCTGTTGTGCCCTGTGACGGCAGACCAAGCTTGGCCTGCCAGTAGCTGTCGCTGGTCAGATTGTTATATTCATGCCGGTAGCTGTCGCGCAGCCTCTCATAGGTCTGCAGAAAGCGCAGACCATTGCGCAGGAACCGCCCGCAAAGCTGAACCGCCCGCCACTTGTCATGCCGCACCGTATAGGCTTTGGTTTCGTCAGAGTTCAGCACCGTGATCTGTGCTGCGCCCCAAACATAGCCAATGTGGCCACGGTGCTTGGCCCGCAGGGTGATCTTGCGCCCCAGACGGCTGTAAAACGGGATCAACAGCCCGTTCAACGTTAGCTTCATCATCAATCTCACCGCCCAAGAGGGCGGCTCTTTACGTGTCGGTGGCAAAGCATGCAGACTGTCCAGATCCTGCCAGGTCTCAGCACCGGTCAGCGCCTTCAGGTCGGCACGGCGCTGCGCCATATCAGCATTCCGGTCAAAAAACTCGGGGCCCTGCATCACATCTTCAACCGCAAGGTTGATGGCAGCCAGGGTGTCATAATGCATCCGCGGCAGGTTGCGCAGCAGGAACCATAGCGCAATTTTCAGCACCCCAAACCGCCCAACATCCAGTGCAGGCAAGCTCAGATGATGCGCCATGTGGCTGCGCAGATCCAGATACCAGGTCTGCGGGCTTTCCTTTTCAGTGAAACTCTCCTGGAAGGACACCACCCCGTTCAAGGTGACAATGTTGAAATCATTGGCCAGCGAAAAGCTAACGTCATCACCACGGACAAAGAACGGAAACGCCAGATGCTCAGCCTGCTCCAGTGGAAAGGCAAAATACCACCAACCGCCATAAAAGGTTGGGGGCACCGGACGACTCGCCTCAGCCTCCATGTCCATCACGTCATCAACCTGCCTCAGATCCGTGCCCATATACAGCGGGCGGCAGCCGCCGTGGAACAGAGCGCCGTTTTCCCAGATGGCCCAGCGGGCCTGTTCGCTGATCATCGCCCCAGCCACCGCCGTGCGCGGATCCTTGGCATAAGACAGGAACTGATAGCTGCGCTCCAGGCTGTCCATATGGATTGACGCATCGTCATCCATAAACAAACAGTGGCTGGCGCCGCGCCTACGCGCTTCCAGCGCGCCACGGGTAAAGCCGCCCGCGCCGCCCAGATTGGCATTGGGCACAATGCTGACGTGATCATTTGCTGCGGTCTCGACCGATTTCCCATTGTCGACCACAACCATGTGCAGGTGATCGAGCATCCAGGACTGTGCGGCAAAGGCACTGAAACGCGCAACCGTGCGGGCCACTTCGGCCTCGCGTTTGAAGGTGGTCACCGCCAGCACCAGATCAGGGCTGCGCCGGGGGGGCTGCTGGGTCTGCCAGCTGGCATCATGCAACGCGCCATCGCCTAAGGCGCGCAATTCAAAAAACAACAATCCCAGGTCATAAGGCGACTGCAGTACATGGCTCAGATCCAGCCGCAGCTGACCATCTTCAGGAAAGGTGACAATGTCACTTATCACCCGTTCCCAGGATTTGCCCCGGGGTACCAGAATCACCGACAGCTCGAACTCACCCACGCCTTTCAGTTGCAGCGACAGGTCCTTCAGCCCACATTCCCGGGTCCATTTCTCGGTGTTGAACAAGTTGAACCAAGTGCTGAATGAGGCCAGGCCAGCCGCCGAAAACCGAATTCTCCGGGCAGAGTTTGAAACGGCCACAGCCCCGTCTTTGCGCAGATAGAGCTCTGTTTCGGTGCAAATGCCCGGCTCGGGCCAGATCAAAGACTGCAGGGTGTAAAAATCTGCGGCGTCAGAAGAATTCGTCAAATACTTGGCCTCCAAGCCCCGCCTCTCTTTAGTCACCCGTCACTGCGGATTTCAACTCATCATTTTCTGATGCAAGGCAATCGCTTCATCTAGGTCGTCGAAGTACTGCATTTTTCCATGTTCCAGCACAATCCCAGCATTACAGAACTTGCGCAGCTGCCGCATCGAATGATTGACCATGATGGCGCTGGATTGCTGCATCCGGTCAACAAACAATTCCCGGCTCTTACGCTTGAATTGGGCATCCCCCACCGCCGTCACCTCATCCACCAGATAGGTGTCAAACCGGATCCCCATCGAGGCACCAAAGGTCAGCCGCGATTTCATGCCTGAGGAATAGCTACGCATCGGCATGTAATAGAATTTGCCCAACTCGGCAAAGCCTTCAACAAAAGCCACCAGCTCATCGCTGTCCACGCCATAGATACGAGCAATAAAGCGCACGTTTTCGGCGCCACTCAGATCCTTGTGAAACGATGCGCCCAGCCCCACGGGCCAGGAAATGCTGCCATCGCTGATCACCCGGCCATGGTCTGGGCGCATCGTGCCTGCAATGATCTCCAACAGGGTTGATTTGCCAGCCCCATTGCGCCCCAACAGGGCCAGGGACTTCCCGGTTGGCAAGGTCAGGTTCAGATTATCGATGACAATCTTACGCTCCCCCTGCAACCAGAAGCTTTTGGTCAGATTCTCAAAACGGATCATAACGGCTCAGCTACGGTCACGGATCGAATAATAAACCAGCGCCAGAATCGACCAACCCAACAGCAAAAACAACCCCGCCAATCCCGCCAGAATATAACGCTGCGGGTATTCGGAGTCTTCTGCCAGGGTGGGCGTAATATAGGTGGCCAGATACCGACTTTGACGGGCGGCGTCATCACGGGCCACCTCAAGGGCGGTCAGGGCCGCACCGTAGACCGCTTCGGCATATTCCAGATCCACATTCAGACGCTCGAACTCCGAGATCAGCGAGGGATAATCCTCGCCCACAGCCCCGGTATCGGTGCTGGCCGAGGTAAAGGTCTGACGCTCAATACCGATGCGATCCCGGATCACATCAATGCGCTGACCCGCTTTTTTCAGCCGGGGATCTCCCTCGCTGACACTACCACGTAACAGATCATGTTCGATCAGCGCCTCGGCCAACTGTTGCTGCAGGTTGTTCATGACCCCCATGCGGCCCTGAATGTCGGCATTAGGGTCAACAATGCGGGTCCGGGTGCGGAACTGCGTCAGCGCCTCTCGGGCATTCTTCAGCCGCTCGATGGCCTCGCCCAGGTCAGCCTGGGCATATCCCATAGCATCTTCGCGGGCTCGGGCGTTCAGAGCGTTGATACGGGTCTGGCTCTCCGCCACGATCTCTCGGGTGATCGCGTGTGCCATCGCCGCGTCAAAGGCCACCACCTGCACTTCGATCAGTCCCGAAGAGCCGTCATAGGACATGCTGACCACCCGCTGCCAATACCAGACCAGGTCTTCAAGACTGGCATCCGGCCATAGGGCAAAAGCCCAGTCCTCGGGCCAGCGCTGCGCATAATGCGCCTTGAGGCCCAGGCGTGCATCCACAATTTGGGCCATTTCCTGGCTTTGAATGAACTCATACAGAATATCGCTGTCCGAGGCCGAGTTGCCGCCCGCAAACTGCGCCAACCCGCCCAACAGATCATTGGCGCCGCTGCTTTCCTGGCTGCGCACGGTAAAGCCTGTGGTGGAGATATATTGATCCCCGGCCACGGTCCACAGATACAGGCTCACCGCTACCAGCGGGGCCATCACCATCAGAAGAAAACTGGCCACCAGCCCCCAATGGCGTTTTTTCATCTGCGCCGGGCGTGCAACTGGTGGCAGCTGCAGGGCCGGCACCTCAGGCGGCGACGGTACCGTCAAGGCGGTGGCCGCTTTCCGTCTCATTTTTTGGCGCCGCTTCCGGCGCTGCTTTCTCCCCTTGCCGCCGCGCCCGCTCTGTTTTTCTTCCGGCACCAAGAGCTGCACGTTGCTGGGCGCCTCGGCCCCTTCGTTTACCGCAGCCCCGTCCTGAGTTGCGGAGGGCTGTGCATCATCCGACAGCGCCGGTTTTCGGTCGGGAGAAGAATGGCCATTGGTCATAGTGCTGGGTCCCGACGTCTCGCCGTTTGTAATTGGCTTTGGTTTCTTTCATAGTATGGCTTGCTAACGTCCGCATCACAATGGGCTTTCATGACCAGATCTTCCTCGGTAGTCCCGCCTGCCCAGCTCCCCAAAACCAGCAGCAAACGCCGTTTTGCTACCCTGCGCACCACGCTTGCCCTGGTCCTGCGCGAGATGTCGACACGCTATGGTCGCACCCCAGGGGGCTATCTCTGGGGCGTCCTGGAACCCCTGGCCGCCATCATCTTCCTCAGCCTTGGGTTTTCACTGGTGCTACGTTCTCCGTCTCTGGGCACCAGTTTCTTACTGTTCTACGCCACCGGATATTTGCCGTTTAACCTCTACGGCTCCCTCTCCGGTTCCGTCGCCGGGGCCCTGAAATTCTCCCGG
>Ga0105355_10004396_pt1 | contig 12089 bp, 8 predicted proteins | sample GOMGulsemesocosm_2_FD_83508 | JGI IMG/M metagenome (GOLD analysis project Ga0105355, IMG submission 83508) | Methane-oxidizing microbial communities from mesocosms in the Gulf of Mexico - GOM9C Gulf of Mexico | ecosystem: Environmental > Aquatic > Marine > Cold seeps | place: Gulf of Mexico... | reverse complement strand
TAACTAAAGTCACTTTTCGTTAATTAAAGGATAAATAAAAATGAAGTATCTAGTTACTGGTGCAGCTGGTTTTATCGGTTTCCATGTTATAGATAAATTGTGCCAACAAGGACATGAAGTTGTTGGTATAGACAACCTTAATGATTATTACGATGTATCATTAAAAAAAGCTCGACTAGATGCTTTAACACCGTTTAGCCAATTTAAGTTTATTGAACTTGACTTAGCTAATCGCCAAGGCATTGCGGATCTGTTTGCAACAGCGCAATTTGATAAAGTTATTCATTTAGCAGCGCAAGCAGGTGTGCGTTACTCAATAGATAACCCAATGGCTTACGCCGACTCCAATTTAATAGGGCACTTAACTATTTTAGAAGGCTGTCGACATAATAATGTTAAGCACCTAGTTTATGCCTCTTCAAGTTCTGTTTACGGCCTAAATAGCAAAACACCGTTTGCCACATCAGACAGCGTAGATCATCCTATTTCGCTGTATGCTGCGACTAAGAAATCAAATGAATTGATGTCTCATACCTATTCCCATTTATACAACATACCAACCACAGGGCTAAGGTTTTTTACTGTTTATGGTCCATGGGGTCGTCCTGATATGGCACTTTTTAAATTTACTAAAGCCATCATCGAGGGTAACGACATTGATATATATAACAATGGTGATATGCGCAGAGATTTCACTTATATCGATGACATTGTCGAAGGGATTTTAAGAATAAAAGATATCATTCCAACGGTAAATAGTGACTGGCAAGTTGAATCAGGTTCAGCCGCAAACAGCTCCGCACCATACAAAATATTTAATATTGGCAATGGCAACCCAGTTAAGTTAATGGACTTTATTGAGTCATTAGAGAGTTCGTTAGGTAAAGTTGCCAAAAAGAACTTTATGCCGATGCAGCCTGGTGATGTTTATCAGACCTATGCGGACGTTGACGATTTATTCAAAGTAACTGGATATAGACCTTCGGTGTCAGTGCAGCAAGGTGTCGATAATTTTGTAAACTGGTACCGTAATTTTTACAAAATTAAATAATAGTATATAGGTCGAGTATTAACTCGACCTACTACTTATCTATATTCGATGTTATTTTGATCCAATAATTCTTTCAAATACTTTACCGGTATTGCATAAGTAATACCGCTAGGTTTTTCAATCACCGCTTCCTTGCTTTCTTGAACAAATACTTTATTAATTATCCCTAACACTTCACCTGTTTTTTGGTCGTACATAGCACTGCCGCTATTTCCCGGATACGCTGTAGCATCAAGCTGATAAACTAAATAGGGATCGCGTAATCGCTTTAACATACTAATACTAATTTGCCTAGAATCTGATACAGGGGTAATAGTTGGTGTAACACTAGCAATAATTCCTCTATGGGTTACTGGATATAAGCCTAAAACTGAACCAATGGGAAATCCGGTAAATGCAATAGAACTCCCTTCACGAACAAACCTTCCTGTCGCCAATTTCATGGCTGGTAAAGGTGTTCCTTGCAACTTAAGTATAGCTATATCATGCGGCTTGGAAGAGGCTATTATTTCGGCCTTTCTCACAACAGCTGCTTGACCAGAGCCGACAAACACAGCCATTTTCTGTAGTAAACTATCATTCAATTCATCGGGTAATACATGATGATTGGTCACCACATATTGGCCGTTACCAATAATAAAGCCACTACCACTAAGTACATTTTTGGGCCGTCCTGTTGGTGTATGCACTCCAATACCGACAATTGAAGGTTTAATTTTTTCTACTGTATCGGCTAATTCAACGGCAAAGCAGCTATTGGCAATAGCGATTAAAGAAAAAATCCAAGTTACAATAAAGCGCATTAGGGGACTTTATCCTTAATTATCAAATATTATGCATTAGAATTTAGCAAAATCTTCTTTTGTTGACCATAATTAGTTTCACAACAAAAAGTTAGTTAATGGATTAACCCTGTATTGCCTAGAAGTAGCCCGCTATGAATAATAAAAAGATTGTCCCCATATTTGCCGGAGGTGGAACACGCTTACCTGCACACGTTGGAATTTTGCAAGCATTAGAAGAGTTTGATATAGAATTCGATCATCTTGTCGGCGTATCTGGAGGTAGTATTATCAGTAGTTTATATGCTTCGGGAATATCCTTAGCAGAAATAAAACATATCGCTTTGAACACCGACTATAATCAATTTAGAGAATTTTCTTTGGTTAAATTAATTCGCAATGGAGGTTTAAGTTCAGGCGATGCCTTTGAACAATGGGTCGATCGATTATTAGAAGGTAAAACTTTTGCACAATTAGATTATAATTTACACATTGTCGCCACAGACGTTGCCAAAGGGAAGCCGGTGATTTTTGATAAAGAGCGAACGCCAGATATTAAAGTATCTTTAGCAGTTAGGTTTTCAATGTCAATCCCACTAGTCTTTAGTTTTAAAAGTTACGGTAAACATCTAATGGTCGATGGCAGTATACTCTCAGAAGACGCATTACATAGAGATTGGGCACAAGACGGCACACCAGTACTGTGCTTTAGGCTCAAAGGAGAATATGAATACGATGAAATAAAAATTAAAGGCTTGTTTCCAATTGTGCAATATATTAGCTTACTCATACGTACTTTTATGACTACGATTTCACGAGAATATATTAATGATGCTTTTTGGCATAATACTGTTGTGGTGAATACGGGCTTGTCATCTGCAGTAGATTTTACTATGACTCCAAAACAAAAAGAGAAGTTATATTTTAGAGGCTATCATACCGCGACTAAAATATTACCGATTAAAGTCAACTCGTTAAATTAATAAAGCAATAACATATATATACTATTATTTTAATGGCCTATATAATTTTATTCTAGAGATATCCTATTTATTTCATTAATAATAGGTTTATTTTTTTAAAATACGTCATAATATAAATATACACTCTAAACCTATAACTTTGCTCGGAGAATAGATTAACATGAGTTGGAGCAAGAAGTTGCTTAACACCCCTATTATAGGGGATGTCACAAAAAAAATAGCATCGATGAAAGTAAACCATGATGCTAAAAGCATTGCTGAGCACTTCACTCAATTTTTATCTCCAGAGGTAGCAAATACCTCAGCACTAAGGGATGAAGTATTTAAAATTCGTCACAATGTCTATTGCGAAGAGCTTGCCTTTGAACAAGTAAAAGATGAAGGTAAAGAACAAGACGAATTTGATGCACAATCTATTTTTTCATTAATCAAGCATAAACCAACAGACGTTTATACCAGTTGTGTTCGTGTAGTTAAGTCTCACAATGCACAAGAATTATTACCCATTGAAAAATTCTGTTTGGCAGCAATTCAAGATAAAGAACTTCATCCTAGTAACTTTCCTCGCCATGAAATATGTGAAATATCTCGTCTTGCAGTAAAATCTGATTTTCGTCGCCGTGCAACAGATAAGTTTAAAGGCTCAGCTATCGGTGCTATCAGTGAAGCATCATATTCAGAAACAGAGTTACGCTGCTTTCCATTCATCGCTATCGGCCTATATATGGCAGCAGCAACCATGGCGATAAATTCAGGCATTAAACACACCTACGTGATGATGGAGCCACGGTTAGCACGTAGCATGAAGTTTGTCGGCATTAGATTCATTCAAATCGGTGAAGCAATTGACTACCATGGCCTCCGTGCCCCATATTATATTAACCCAAATATATTTTTGGAAAACCTATCCCCTGGCTTCGCTAGCTTATATCAATCAATTAAAACAGATATCACTGCAAATTTGCCTCAAATAAAGTAATAAGCGATATATCTGACTCCGTTAATTTTTATGTATTCAAAATTTCTAGGTTGTTGAATACATATTCTCCTGTAATAATACCCACTAAATATAGAGTTATTCATCTCCTGTGCCGAAACCACAGATACTGTCTTTAAGGAACTTTAATGAAAATAGGAATTATCGTAGGCACTCGCCCTGAAATAATTAAAATGGCGCCAGTAATACGTGAGTGTGAGAAGCGTGACATACCTTATTTTATTATTCATTCAAACCAGCATTACTCCAAGGAAATGGATAGTATATTTTTTGAAGAGCTTCATTTACCTCGTCCTCATTACAACTTAGGTGTAGGCTCAGGATTGCATAGCAATCAAACCGGTAATATTTTAATAAAGATGGAGCCTATTTTATTAGAAGAACAACCTGACGTTGTTTTAGTACAAGGTGATACAAACACTGTACTTGCCGGTGCACTTTCTGCTTCAAAGCTAAACATTAAAGTAGGTCATATCGAAGCAGGGTTACGAAGCTATGATAGGACAATGCCAGAAGAAACCAATCGTATAATGACGGATCATATTAGTGAATATCTATTCGCTGTCGGTCCCAATCAAGAAGCTATTTTAAAATCCGAAGGGATAGATAATAATAAAATTCATACAGTAGGTAATACTGTTTCGGATTCACTATTTCAACATTTAGATATATCGGCTGAAAAAAGTACAATATTATCCGACCTTAAGCTAACAGCTAAAGAATATTTTTTAGTAACTGCACATCGCGCCTCAAATGTTGATATCCCATCAAATTTGAAAGAATTACTGCATTTACTAGATGAAATGCATAATAATTACACTGGTACCATTGTTTGGCCTATTCACCCTAGAACTCAAGCTAAACTTAAAGAGTTTAAAATTCAAGTACCCGAATATTTACAACTGATAACGCCGGTAGGTTACTTAGACTTTATTCAACTACAAAAACATGCCAAATTAATTTTGACTGATTCGGGTGGTATTCAAGAAGAAGCCTGTTTATTAGGTGTACCAAGCCTCACATTAAGAGAAAATACTGAACGTCCCGAAGCAGTAGAAGTAGGCGCAAGTGAACTTGTAGGTCGCAATGCAGAAAAAGCAGTAAATGCCGCTAAACAATGGCTAAGTCGCGACAATTATTCATGGGAAAACCCTTTTGGTGATGGTCATGTCGCTGAAACAATTATAGATATCCTACTTAGTGACAATACTGAGGTTGATTTAGGCCAAATTAACGCTAAGAATGAAACCATCACAGTTGTAGGCATGGGCTATATGGGCCTACCGATTGCATGTCTATTAGCTAATGCTGGTTATTCTGTTACTGGCGTTGATCTGAATGAAGAAAAAGTTAAAAGTATCAACAATGCAGAATGTCCATTTGATGAGGTAGGTCTGCCTGAGTTAATTAATAAAGTTGTTACGCAAGGCTTTTTAAATGCATCGACAGAGATACCATCAAGTGATACCTATTTAGTTGCAGTACCAACTCCTCATAAAAACAGTCGTTGTGATCGCAGTTATGTATTTGCTGCTGCAGATAGCATTGCTAAAGTTGCCAAAGATGGTCAAACAGTAATTATTGAATCAACTATTTCACCGAAAACAAGCCTAGCGGTTGCTGAACGTTTTACCCAATCAGGGATAAACATCGATGTAGTACATTGTCCAGAGCGTGCAATCCCTGGTCAAACCTTACATGAATTGGTAAATAACGATCGAATCATTGGTGCATCTAGTAACGTTGCTCAACAAAAAGTAAAAGAGATATATCAAAGTTTTGTTAACGGAGAAGTTTTCTTAACTGACTTAACGACTGCGGAATGTATCAAATTAGTAGAAAATACTTCTCGCGATGTTGGGATAGCATTTGCTAATGAGTTAGCAGAAATATGTGAAGAGCTAGCCGTTGATGCATATGAAGTGATTAAATTAGCTAATCGTCATCCGCGAGTGAATGTGTTAACACCGGGCCCTGGGGTCGGTGGACATTGTATTCCGATTGATCCATGGTTTTTAGTTGAATCAACAAAAACAGGTGAATTAGTCAGGCTTGCGCGAAATATTAACGATAAACGGCCAATTGATATCGCCAATAAAATAGATGTTATGGCAAAAGAAAATGGTGTAAGAAAAATAGGTTTGTTAGGTGTTGCCTATAAACCTAACGTAGATGACTGTCGTGAAACACCAGCAGAGCCTATTCACATCAGCCTGAAAAAGCTAGGGTATGAAGTTAAGTACCATGACCCACATGTACCTACATGGCAATGTGAACGAATTAGCTCAATAAATGATATGGATAACTGGGCTGATATTATTGTAATCGTCACTGGTCATAATGAGTACAAACACATCACTGCGTCTTCGCTAATATTTGATGCCTGCGGACTATTAAAGTAACTACTCTACATAAAGGGACGTTTCTTCGTCCCTTTTCTAATTTCCATGCTTTATTTCAATGAGTTCCGTGCATTTCCCTCCATTGTAAGTATACTTTTCTATATTATTTCCTGAATGGTCAACCGCTATCTCGATAGCATGGAGCGAATATGTTTAACTACAACAAAGCGTTTTCCAGAAATATAGGCTGGGTAACTGAAGCAGAGCAACAACAACTCAATCAAAAACGCATCGCAATAGCTGGAGCTGGTGGCGTGGGCGGCATTCATTTACTCACGCTCGCTCGATTAGGCATTAGCCAATTCAATATCTCTGATTTTGATGATTTTGAAGTACATAACTTTAATCGTCAATCAGGCGCATTTATTTCGACATTAGGGGAACAAAAAGTTGATGTAATGGAGCGTATGGCCAAAGATATTAACCCTGAAGCCAAAATCAATTCTTTTCCAGAAGGGATATTTGAACACAATGTCGATAAGTTTTTAGAAGGTGTTGATCTCTATGTCGACGCACTCGACTTTTTTGCCTTACAAGCACGTAAAACGGTATTCCAAAAATGTTATGAAAAGAACATTCCAGTTATAACTGCAGCTCCTTTAGGTATGGGCTGTGCATTTTTATGCTTTATGCCGGGAAAAATGTCTTATGAAGAATATTTTCGATTCGAAGAGAAAGTGACTGAAGATGATCAACTCATTCAATTTTTAATCGGTTTATCGCCAGCCATGCTGCAGCGACCTTACTTAGTTGATGAAACACGCGTAAGCTTTGCAGAAAAACGCGGGCCATCAACCCCTATGGCTGTAAACCTTTGTGCAGGAATAGCAGGTACCTATGCATTAAAAATACTACTAAATAGAGGTAAAATACTCGCAGCTCCGTGGGGTCTACATTTTGATGCCTATCGTAATAAATTCAAAAAAACTTGGCGTCCATCAGGAAATTCGGGCTTGTTACCCAAAATAATGTTTTATATTGCTAAAAAAATCGTATCAAAATGATGTCAGCTTTTTTTACACCTAACTAAAATCTAGTTTTACACTTTAAAATAAAAACAACCAACCCCCTTTAATAACAGTAACTTAAATAAATATTTAACACTTGGCACCATGTTTGCAGTTACCTTGATAGTAAATAAATATGCTCATTGCTTTTACATTAACAAGGCAATGTTGATATAAGCTAATATCAATATTAAAGGAAATATTATGAAATTAAGAAAATTATATGCAGCAACAACTTTGTTAATCGCATCATGTGCTGTAAATGCTGATCCAATCACAATTACTACTCCATTTGGAACTACATCTGCATTCAACTCAGTTGGTGCCACAGATTTACCTGTAACTTCTGTTTATACAAATGACGGAAGTATCTCAATGGGTACAGAGGCAGCTGATTTAGTTGGTACAACTCTAGCTTTTGCTGATATGGGTTTAGGTACAATTGGTCAACTAGCTCCGCTTTTAGGCACGGCTACTACTGCAGGCTACGGTGATGATTGGGTACTAGATTTTTCATACTCATTAAATGGTGTAGCAACATTTGTTGATGACATTGCAGCTGGTGGTATTTTAGCTGATGGTTCTATGGATTTGGATGGAAATGGCATAGTTGACGTATTTGACGCTATTGTACCTACTTATACTGGCGGTACATTTGAATTTTTCTACAGATTAGCAGGCGATGCCTTAGGTACAGGTACTAAAGTTTTAGAACTTGCTTTAACTGATTTCGCAGTTGCCGGTCCAAGTGTTATCTTTAGTGCTGCTGCGGATTACAGCTGGTATACTGATGGAACAAGTACGTTAGTAGAAAGCTTTTTTACTGATGATTCTGGTTATACTTTTTATGAATTGGCTCAAGCTGGCGGTGTTGTACCTGTAGCTGAAGAAATTTCTTTCAGAGCTGATTTTAACGTTGATCCTAACCGCTTACCGACATGTGCTGATGTTGCTTGTGCTACATTAACTCGAGAAACTGACCTTAACATTTCTGGTGTATTCTCAGTTCCAGAGCCGACTTCTCTTGCTATATTAGGTTTAAGCTTATTAGGCTTAGGTGTTAGAAGAAAAAGTAAATCATAAGTTTCATCTTATTTAATAAAAAGTGACCTTTAGGTCACTTTTTTTATGCCTTTAATTTCTTCATATGCTAACGTAGTCGCATATCTATAAAGGAATGTAATCGATGAACCGCTTATACTTAGTACTAGTACTTTTAACGTCTATTTTTTCGCTTGGCTGTAGTGACAATAACTCTCCGGAAATAGCCATAAACAAGGCGAATCAAGCCTTAAATCAAGGAGAAGAAAATAAAGCAATTGTTCTGATTAAAAGCGCAATTCAAAAGAATATAAAAAATACTAACTTGAGGATTCTTTTAGGCAATATATATTTAAATCAAGGTGATTTGAATAACGCAGAAAAAGAACTCAACAAAGCTCAAGAACTTGGCGCTTCGGTAGACGAGTGGTTATTACCTTTAATTCAAGTGAATTACCTACTAAACGAACATGTTACAATTTCACACCTTTGGCAAGAATATCAGCAGAGTTTAAACCAAACTAATTTTCATCGTGCACATCTTTATTATGCCATTTCATTGATATCCCATAAAAAAACCCAAGCAGGACTTTCAGAATTAAATCTGATTTCAATGACTGATGAGCCTTTTGATAAAAGCAGTCAGCAATTAGCTAATATTTTGGCAAAGTTAATGGCTGCAAATATCGGCTACAAAGCTATTGTCGAAAATATTAGCGAACTTAAAAGTTTTGCGGAAAATAACCCTAAGGATTGGCTAGCATGGCTATTGCTTTCAAAAGCACAATATTCTTTCAAAGACTTCACTAATTCTGCCATTAGCTATCAAACCCTAAGCGAGTTATTACCTAACTATGACATTGCTCAGATATATGCAGCAGAAAGCAATATAGAAGCAGGAAATAATAAACTAGCCGACATCCAATTAACAAAATTGTTAAAGCTGTATCCATCACAACCTTTCATCAACCAGCTGTCCGCAAGAAATAATATAGTTCTTAATAACTTTAAGTTAGCAAAACTTTCTATTGAAAAAACGTTATCTTCAAACTTTATAAATAATGCGACTAAGTTAATTGCCGGTTTAATTTATTTTCAATTAGAAGAATACGAAAATGCACTTAACCATTTGAATCCAGTAGTTAAAACACTAAATCCACAGCACCCAGCAAAAAAAATATTAATCGCTACCCAGCTTAAACTTGGCTATATAGATGATGCATACTCGGCAATCAATACCAACGATTATCAGACTGATTCAAGACTCATTGCCAGCGTAGCAAATTCATTATTAGCAACAAATAAAACCGAACAAGCATCTCAGTTGTTAAGTAAGGCGAATATTAGTCAAGCTAAAACACCTGCTTTAGCTATGGAATTAAGCAGACTAAAATATCTTACTGGCGATAAATCGGCGTTAGCAGGCCTAGAAGAAGTAATTAAGAACATAGCAAATAATGTATCGTTATCTAACGTGGATATTCATGAAGCACGAACAATGGAGTTAGCCGCTTTAGTGCAAAGCAATAAACTAAAACAAGCGCAAAAATTAGCTGAGACATGGCTTGTTAAAGAACCAGACAATATTGCTAATCACTTATTACTAATAGAAGTAATGAAAAGAGCTAAAAATAGAGAAGCAATAGACAGCATTTATACAAAGATTTTGTTAATAGATCCCAGTTTTATCTCAGCAAAATTGTACTTTGCTGCAAAATTCTTAAGTAATAATGAACTACAAAATGCTACTGAATTATATAATGAGATCCTATCTCAAGATCCTGTGAATACCAAAGCAGTAGTCGGAAATTACCTCACATTGCTCAAACTTAAACAAGATAATGACGCTGAATCCTTCATTAAAAAACATCTACAAAAAGCAGGCCCAAACTCAAAGCTTAGTTTAGTATTAGCCAAAAGCCATTTTAAAACTGGGCAGGTACAAAAAGCCCAGCAGCTTATATCACAAAATGTTTATGCGAATAAAAAAGATAACATTGAAAAATTCAACATTATCGCTACCTCACATTTAAAATTGGGCGATAAAGTTAGAGCAATAAAAGCTTTCAATGAAATATTAAAAATCACACCCGATGATAAATCAGCTTTTACAAAAAAAATATTAACGATGGAAGCAGCAGGACAATCAGATCAATTATTAAGAGAATTAGCGAATTTTAAAAGTAAACTGCCCATAGAAGACCCTCGAATTGAATTGATGCATGCAGAATATTTGGCCACTTACTCACAGGCCGACAAGAGTATGGAAATACTAAATAAATATAAATTAACTGACATTGCACAAAATCCAATTTATAAGGGAATTCTAGGTAAAGCCTTATTTTCATTAAAGGATTATAATAGGGCTAAATCACTGCTTAAAGATGAATATGCTCGAGTTGATAGTCCGCGTACAGCAATTATGCTTTACAACACCTATATGCGAACCAACGCTCCCGATGAAGCAATAGCGGTAATTAAGACACACATATCAAACCATCCCAGAAATATTATGCTCCGTAGTATCTATGCAGAATACCTGTTTAATACAAATAGAGATGAATCTATCAAAGAATACAAACAGCTGTTAGAGCTGGATAAAGAGAATGGAATAGCATTAAATAATTTGGCTTGGATTTTTTATGAAAAAAAGGAGTATTCAAATGCAAAAAGCTATATTGATAAAGCCGTTGAATTTTATCCAACAAATACAAGTATATTAGATACCGCAACTAAAATTAAATTAGCGCTAAAAGAAAACTAGCTAAATAACTTTTATCATTGAATGATGAAAGTTTTAAAATCAATGACTACAGTCATTGTTAGATTAATACTAACAATGACTGTAAAAAATTCTTCATCGCAGTTATTCGCTTAATTATAAGAAAATTTTCTCTAAGAAATGAAGTACAATCAAGTACCATGACAAATCAATTCAGAAAGACTACCTATTAACACCATTTAAATACATCGATGTATATACATCGACCATAGTCTCAACGGAGTAGTTTTCACATACTAGCTTGTATGCACTATTAATCTTATCTTTTTGCTCTTTATTATTCTTTTGCAGTGTCTTAAGACCTTCCTTGAATGCATGCTTATCTACCGATGGTACTATCAATGCATGGTCGTGTGAGATAAATTTAGAAATCCCCCCGACATCAGTACATAGTACAGGAATTTTATTTGCCATAGCCTCCAATATTGTCATTGGCATAGCTTCATATAAAGAAGATAACAAAAAAGCATCTGAACTACGCAAAATGGATTCTATATCACTTCGATAACCTAATAGCTTTATACTGTCAGCTACTTGTAGCTTTTCTATTAACAGTTCTAGTTCAATTCGAGATGGTCCATCACCGACAAGTTGAAGCTTACTTTCTTTATCTAACACGCCCTCAGATATTGCCTCTGCAAAGGATTCTATTAAGAGTTTTTGGTTTTTAATTGGATCGAGTCGACCTATGGAAACAAAATTTATTGGCTTACTATTATGACAACGAACAATTTTATTAACCTTAACGCCATTGAAAACTAGGTGAACTTTATTTTCGGAAACGGAAATAGACTCAACAACCCAATTTTTTAAATCATATGAAACGACAACATAGTAATCAACTATTTTTCCAACGATATTTCGAAAAATATTATGCAGCTTATTTTTTCCTTCGGGGTGATCTCCACCACGTCCATGATCGCTATGGATAAGGTTCTGTACACCTGCAAGTTTTGCAACAAAATGATATTCTAAGGTAGAAAAATTATAAGTTTGTATAGTGATTGGCTTTATTTTTTTTAACAAGCTAAAAAGTTTCCAATG
>Ga0105355_10004394_pt1 | contig 12096 bp, 11 predicted proteins | sample GOMGulsemesocosm_2_FD_83508 | JGI IMG/M metagenome (GOLD analysis project Ga0105355, IMG submission 83508) | Methane-oxidizing microbial communities from mesocosms in the Gulf of Mexico - GOM9C Gulf of Mexico | ecosystem: Environmental > Aquatic > Marine > Cold seeps | place: Gulf of Mexico... | reverse complement strand
TTAATACTCTAGATACCTCTCTTATTCAAGATGAGAGTTTTTTGATGCTACTTCAAAGCGGACCGATTACAGACTACTTTTTAGAAGATTATCTCCTCTCTTGTAGATGCCATATTCGACAAGAGATCATAAAAAACAATGATGTTCTAATATACATTCCATTGTTAAGTGCTTTAGCCTGCCAAACGTTACTTAACGATGGTTTATATGCAGTTGAATTAAAAGATCAGGCTTACTTAAAAGAAATTAGAAAAAAAACTCAATTTACAGAAAAAGAGCTATTAATTTTAATCACTTACTCTTCCTTTGAAGAAGCTCTTTTATTATGGGAGCAACATCAATCTGTTATCATAAACTCATCTTCGTACACCCATAAGCAGTTAATCAAAGACTTTGAGTTTTATTCTAAAGTAGCTGCTTGTGTAAATTTGGGAAATATAAAACAAGAAACATCAAAAAAAATACAGCTTTTCTATATGAGCAATCCATACCCTAAATGGAAAAGTGTCGAAATTGATAACAAAACTAGTAACGATGCTAAAAATGTATTATTCGCAGGCTGTGGAACAGGGCAGCAAGTCATAAACTATGCTTTAAATAACCCAAATGCGACCATAACAGCAATAGACTTAAGCCCCACAAGCCTTACATATGCAACTTTAATGACTGAAAAATATGGCATTCAAAATATAACCTTCAAAATTTGTGATATTTTAGAAGTCGCAGAACTCAAAACATCCTTTGACTATATAGTCTGTACAGGTGTTTTACATCATATGGAATCCCCTTTTAAAGGGTTAATCTCATTGAATAATACTCTAGCTGATGGCGGTGAAATGTTTCTTGCTTTTTATAGTAGAGCAGCAAGAGAAAAGCTAAAGGATATTTATAAAGACATCAAGGTTTTCTTAGATACTGATGAAAAAGGTATAACAAGGGAAGGTGTAACACAATGGCGTAGTCAATTAACAAATGATAATAAACAAAATAAAATCTATAAAATATCTGATTTTTTTTATTTAAATGGTTTATTCGATTTACTATTACACCCGCAACAAGCTGAATACTCAGCCATTGAATTAGAAGAGTTATTAAATGAATGTAATCTAACATTTAAAAATATGGTACTAAACATCGATGGCAATCCTAAGTTACAGAAAAAAATACAGAAAAAAAGAACTTCAGGAAGAGAATCCTTGTCTTTTTGGCATGGTATTGAGCAAGAGTTCCCTGATACTTTTTTAGGAATGTTTCAATTTAAATGCTTTAAGTCAAATCACACTCACACAAAACAAAAAGAGGTCTACTAATGAACAAGCATTATTTATTAATATTATTCATTTTTGTTCTTCAAGGCTGCTCCTCATTACAGTTCCACGAAGAGCATTATGCGAGTCGTTACAGCCAGTTTGGGTATGGTTTTAAGCCTAAGGAATCCCAGTCTGAAGGTACCGAGCCTATGTTCTCAAGTTCAAAAATAATAAAAAAATATGCTGATAGAATCGCATTTGATTTGCGAGAACAAGTCGACATAACGCTTATTCCAGCAGTTTCAATTGCATCATTTGTAGATCTTGATGATAACCTCACTCACACCCATGCACTTGGTAATAAGTTAGCAGAGGCTTTAATAGTTTCATTTAAAGAGGCTGGTTTTTATGTCATAGAACTTAATTTAGCCAATGATATTGAAATTAATAATAGCGGCAGCTTTATATTCAAGCGGAATCAAAAAAACACCAACTTCCCTCCTTTTATTGTTTCTGCAATCATGAATTACGACCAATCAGGTATAAATATTAATTCGCGTTTAATACAAACCAAAGATGCAGCGGTTTTTGCCGCTCATTCTATGTATATGCCTTACGCTGTTGTAAAAAGTACCTTTCCTAATGTTGAAGGCACAGATCTAATAATTAAAGGTAGTTAACCGTTTATTCTTAGATAACTCATGTGATAGTGATTAAATATTCAAACCTTAAAGTTTTATTATAAATGGCTTGTTTATTTAATCACAGCCCATTTCCTCCGCTTTACATGGCAATAAATACCGGAAGAAATTTGCCTTATCATCATTAATCTAGCAGCTCCATAAGCCTAACTTTCATTAATATAAATTATTACAATCATGTATTTAGAAAGCAAAAGTTGACTGATTTTTATGATTTATATATTAAACAAACACTATTATGATTTTAATTTAAGCTGTAACAAGCTGATAAAAGCCAATATTTAGTAGGTTTAAATTATTAATACAGGTGTTCATGTTAATAATTTCCTTTTTTTTACTAAAGTTTTATTTTTTCATGTCGATAAGGTTTTTAGTAACAGAAACAAATTGATATTGAATACGCTCAGTCAAATGTATCTAAACATGTTTTGGGACAAAATGTTCCAGCAACTAAAACATTAAAGTAGGAATACTATTATGATTAATTCTTTGAAAAAAAATATGATCACTCGCGCACTTGCTGGAACAGCTTTGCTAAGTTCTTTCACTGCACTGGCAGCAACAGAGTCAGTAACGCTTTCTTTTGTAACAGTAGCAGACCTTGTTATCACACAAACTCAAGCTATTGCTTTTGGTAGTAGCATTATCGGTGCTGCGGGTAGCACTTGTGTAATGAGTGCTAGTGTATTAGCTGCTAATACTGGTAATACGGGAACAATTGTAGATGCTGATATCGAAGCAGGACTAACTGGAGATGGTTGTTTAAATGTAACTGCAGCCGCAAGTACTGGCTTAGCTGGTGTATATAGTGTTGCGGGTATTGATAATCAGGTGGTTGAGCTTACGCTTCAAAGTGGTACTGGTACTGGTTTTACTTTTACACCTCTTGGTTTTGCAGTTGAAGATGATAGTACAACCGATTTTTCTTCACCTACAACATTATTTGCTACTGTAGCAACAAACCACACATTAGGTGATGCTGGCGCTAACATTGTGGTTGGCGGCACGCTAGATATAGATGCTGGTGCAGCGCTTGATTCAGGTAAACCTTATAGCCTAACTTATGATATTGTAGCCAGTTACTAATTAAGCTATTTAGCAACATCAGATTTTTCTGATGTTGCCCTTCTATATTTATCTTTAATTTTTCATTTTAGTTACTAGTTAAAACCTTACAGATCCCCACTTCCAAATTAATTCCCTCAAAATAAAAACACTGCTATACAATTAAAAACAAAAAAAGGCCCAGTTTTTGCTTGTTTAATATCTAAAGTCAAATAAATGCTTAGCTAATTGCTAAAGCAATTTATTACTCAATATTTTTTGACTTAAATTTATTGGAATTAAACCTACATAAATTTTGTCAAACTAATTGTTACAAGGTTAGTATTATGCATAATTCATATTTAAAGTTTATTTTTTTTATTTGTCTGACCCCTTTTTCAGTATTAGCAAAACCTGAAATACACTTTACCGAATATCGAATATTACTGAATGAAAATAAAACATCTCAAGCCTATCCAATTTATAATCAAGGCGACACTGATGCTTTGTGCGAAGTTAAAATTATTGATTATATATTTTCTGAAGATGGCACTAAGCGAGTAGCCAAAGCTAACGAATCATCATCAACAAGTGCCTCTAGCATGTTAAGAGCATCTCCTCGACGGGCCACTATTCCTGCAAGAAGTTCTCAAAGGCTTAAAATTGCAGTAAGAGGACTACGAAAAAAACCAGATGGTGAACTCGTAAGTTATTTAAGTTTAACTTGTAAAGAGAAATCACCAAAGACTGCTACAACAGGCTTTACATTTTTACCTCGTTATGTCTATCACTTACCTGTTATCGTGCGCAAAGGTGAGCTTAACGCTAAATTAAAAATCACAGATGCCAAACTTGTGGCTTCAAAAAATAATAGTGCTGTTGAGTTTATGTTTCAGCACTCGGGTACTCGCTCACTTTATGGCAATATAAAAGTATTAGACTCAGATGGTAGTAAAATAGGTGAAGCTATCGGTTATTCAATTTACCAAGAATCCGTAATACAACCTTTTAAAATCAACTTAAAAGAAAAGATAAATGGGAAAAAAATCAATATTGTATTTGAAGAAACTAAAAAGTTTGGCGGCTCAATTACAGCTAATCACGAACTGATACTATAAAAATAAATTAAACGGCTTTAGCACTCACAAAGTTGAGCGTCTAATTCATTTTATTAACTAATTTAAAAGTGAATACTGTATATGATTATAAAAAATAAAATATGTTATTGGTTATATTTCAATATATTACTATTTACTTGCATGTTATTTTCAACAATGACACTTGCCAAAGTTGTAAAGTTAGAAGAGCAGCTATTGGATTTTGAAATTTACGACATTACTCTTGATGATAAAATATTACTTTTTGAAAGTAGTGATATCTATTTTTTTAATAAAATTGAAGATGATCCAATTGCACTACTGCCTTTTAATGCCGTGACTTCAGCATTAGAGATAAATGTAAGCTACCTACCAAGTAGTCAGCAATTTAAAGGAGAGCTGAATAACAATAAAGTCCTTCTTTCACTAGAGTCACCGCCAAGTAATTTTAATTGGGATATTTTCATCGCCATAATAGATGATGAAATTTTTATAGATACTAAAACTTTAGCAATATTGATTGATGCAAACATTGACATTTTTAATACCAAATTAACTTTATTATTAACACCAAATTCAGAGGCTTTTCCTATACAAAAGCGGATTGAAAGAAGTAAAAGAAAAGTAAAAACACAAAAGCTATCAGACAATAGAAGATTTGACTTTATTGTTAATGATCAATACAGGCTATTCACCCCCCCAAGTGGGCACATTAGTGCTGCCTTTAATTCAAACAATAACACTGATAGTGAAGTTCAAAATAAATACAGTTTAAATATTAATACTCGTAATGATTTACTTTACCACTCTGCAAATTTAAGTTTGTCGCAAAAAGATGACAAATTAAACAGTCGATTAACTTTTAACCGTAACAAATCAAATCCTACAGATAATATTATAGCGAATATTACTCGCTATTCATTTGGGGATGTTTCCACTCAAAATAACAGAGCAAATCAATCATCTAGTGGATTAGGTGTAACGGTCAGTAGTAATGAGAACTTATACACAAGCTATTTTGGTGAAATAACCATAGATGAATTTGCCTCAGCTAACTGGCAAGCCGAACTTTACCGTAATGGCTACCTAATCGAGACAGACACAGTTACCAGTGAAGGAAGAATAATCTTTGAAGGTATTAAAACACAATACGGTACTAACCGTTTTGAAATAAAACTTTATGGCCCTTATGGTGAAGAAGAGGTGATAACCCGTAATGTGTTAGTTGGTAATACTCAGCTTAAAGTAGATCAATTAAAATATAGCGCCGGATTATTAGATACAAATAGAAGCATGTTAAATGACAATCACATATTTAATAGTGATATTGATTTTTCACCTTCTGCATTTGTTCAAACTGAATATGGACTAACGACAGAAACAAGCCTAGGCTTAGGGTTGTTTTTACAAGAGAACTTAGAGGCTGATACTTCAACTCAAGAAATCATACTTTCACTTACACAACAATTACCAAATGCTTTACTTGAAACCAGCTTAAAAGCTGATAATGATGAAAACTACCAATTTCTTTCTAACATCATAGGTAAGTTTTATACAAATTCACACTATAGCTTCAACTTTAATTACTTAACTAACAACAGTGAAACTGGTAACGATACTGAAAGGTTTGACTGGAATGGTAATTTTAGTAGCAACTTTAAAGGGTTATCTTATAACTTCAATGCCGCCTCACAAATTGTTCGTAATGTTTCTAATGATATTTCAAACAAAAGTACAACAAATAGTCTTTCTAATAGAATTGGCTGGCGTTATAAACGCTTTAATTTATCTAATACAATATCTTATACTGATACTAACCAAAACAGTAATAAATTCATTACTGACCGGTTAACCGTTTCTACACCTTTATCTGATGATCTTTATTTAAGAGCTTCTGCAAATTTCAACTTAAGTAGTAATATTAATGAAGAAACAAATCGCTTAACCTCTATCGACTCATCTTTAAACTGGAGAGTCTCTAATCAATTGAAAATAAACTCAGGAATAAGTCATGACTCTAACAGTGATACAACAAGATTTAATACAGCATTGAGCTGGAGAAATGATAATTATAACGTGAACTTTAACTCATCTTATGATTCAGATGAAAGATGGCTACTAAGCCTAGGTATATCGTTTGGTTTAGATTACGATTATCATACTAAAACACTCAATGTTACCAATACTTATTCGCCTTCAACTGGAACACTCGATTTATTCTCATATATTGATAATAATCAAAATGCTATCTATGACGAATACGATGAAGTATTAGAAGGAGTTATGTTTGGCAGCAACCCATACTGGGAAAACTTAGCATCTCAGAAAAATGGAACAGCCTATTTACCTGGTGTAAGTACTAATTCAGCAGTAAAAATTGCATTTGATACAAATAATACCCGCTCATCGATGCTTGAGCCTGTACAGGATAATTTTAGATTTTTCACCCATCCTGGTGGAGTTGTTAGTTTAGACATTCCTTTTAACTATACGACAGAAGTTGAAGGCGCTATTGATGTAAGCAGTGAAGTCAGCGCTAAGTTTATCCCCCTTGAACTATTAAATGAAGAAGGTACTATCATCGATAGTATTACAGCAGATAGTAGTGGTTATTATTTAGTTAATAAAATTTGGCCTGGTAATTATAAATTAAGGGTTGAGCCTGAGTACCTTAAATCTAAATCATTAAAATCAACCCCTGAAGTATTACAATTTTCATTTACAGGTGCTGATGAGTTCATCACTTTAACTGACTTTACAATCGACTTTGACAACGATAAAAATTTAGAAACAGAAAAAAATAATATCAGTATCATAAACTCTAGCGATAACACTGAACCAAATCAACTCTCTATTAAACCTGTAGAAAATGTTATTGCAAATAAGAACTCAACGGCTCCTCACCCAAAAGAAGTATCACAAATACGCTTATTATTACCTCAAACAGCAATAAAAATGCCTGTAGAGAAAGCAACAACATATAAACATTTACCTTTAGCGCAAACTGTAATCAAAATACCTGTTGAGAAAGCTATAACGCATAAACGATTAACTTTTGCGCAAACGGCAATAAGTATCCCTGTTGAAAAATCCCCTACGACTCAGTCTAAGAAAAAAGAACTGATTACTCCTGCAGTTGCTATTGCGACACCATACATTGATAACAATTCAATATTTTTTAGCATACAATTAGGCGCTTACAAATCCGAAAATGCATGCTCTGATAAAGTAATATTATTAAACGAAGTATCTTCAATTATTATATTTCAGCGCCAAGTAAGTAATATGTGTAAAATTTATACCGGGAAGTTTACAAATAAAAGAGCTGCAATAAACTCACTAAATGAATTACCTGCATCAATAAAAAATAAAGGAGCATTCATTGTTAAAATTTAATAAAAAGACTCAGTTTAAAGCCTCTTTTTTTGCTTTATCCTTGTTATTCAGCTCAACAAATGCATTAGCTGAGTGGCTTCAAGTTCAAGTTACAAGCTCTTTTGGTACTGTCATTCCAGGTATAGGTAACTGTACTTTCAACCCTATCACCTTAGTTATGTCAAGTCCTAGTGACTTGTGTACTGGTGGGGAGACGCTTGGTCATATAAAGATTTTTGGTCCCGCTAATCAAATGCAAAAAGTAAAACTGCTATCTGTAGATGATGTTGGAAATGGTATACATTTTGCGCCTATGGGTCGCTTAGTAAATAATTTAGGAGATGATATATCAGCTCCTATCGCAGGAAGTGAAACCTGGATCAGAATAGGAAGTGATGGGGTATTAGATATTTATGTTGGGGGAACATTAACACTTTCACAAACTCGTAATGGAAGTTCCGTTTTTACAGTAAAGTATGACGTTGAATACACTCGACCTTAACCTGAACCCCACCAGAAACAGTTAAATACACCTAGTAATCATTTAAATTATACTCACTTAGTATCGAGATAAATAATCGTATATACAGGCTCTAAAGCTCTGGATTGCCATTCAACTACTTTTTCAATTACAGAGTCAGTGACTTTAGATATCAAGGAAGCTGAAACATCCACACCATACATTTCTTTGAAGGTTTCAACAATTTCACGGGTACTCATGCCCTTAGCGTATAAGCTGAGTACTTTGTCATCCGTAGAGGTGAATCGTGTTTGTTGTTGCTTGACGAGTTGAGGCTCAAAACTACCAAATCGATCTCTAAAGATGCCAATTTAAAATTGCCCAGATTCAGTTATGAGGGTTTTGCTGGTGAATCCATTACGGCAACTTTCTGAGCTTGATAGTTTATGTTTTGAATAACCAAGGTTGTCGTTTAATTCAGTATTTAGCGTAGCTTCAGCAATGATCTTGGTTAACATTTGACTGAAGTTATTTAAGTCTTAATTGATTTTCCGCTTCATGGGAAAATGCTTATAATTCTGTTTTATTCAGAACTCACCTATCCATTATCTCCATAAAGGGTTGTTGTGATAAGCAGTTACACAATATTAATACTGTATCCTAGCTATAGTTATCTCATTAGCTAGAGCTTTACTGTATTTCTAAAAACAATATAAATTATAAATCAACTTGAATTCCATCTTTTGAATACACTATTAAATTAGTCTCAAGCTGAACTTGTGCCGTTGATTTAATTTGGCCCGTCGTAGTGTCTTTAATATAAGCAATTAACAGAAAACTATTGTCATTATAAATATCTTTACTCAAATAACTATGTAAAGCTAATTTTGAAACTTTGACTTCATCTTGATAAGCCATAACAGGAAACCCAAAATCCATTAATTCATTAATGAATAATGAGGCCATATGAGATCTTACCTCTGTATATGTACTATTTATACTTTCTGAAATGCTAACTGGTGCTACCGTAATTGATTCATTTTGATCATTCACCTTAGACAATAAATCCATAGTCATATTTTGAATCTTTCTTTCCATTTTCACGAATAGTTTATCAGACGTATTAATTAAATGCGTATTGAGTGTTTTTAAACGTTGATATTTCTCGATTTTTGTTTCGTTAGTGACTACTCTATTATTAAGTAAATTCACACTTTTAGAATCATTATTTTTTGATTCAAAAATACTGCACCCTTGCAATATGAATAAACATGGGAGAAATAATTTAAAGTAATTCATATTTATAACCTCATAATACACAAAAAATATTCTTTACAAATACTGTTAGTCTACATTTTCTGATTTCAGCACAAAATGGGGGATTAATTTCCTAGCCGATGAAACCACTACTTTTGTTTTTAAGTTTATAATTCGAGCATTTACCACTACACCAAATTCACCATAAACTAAAGTGCCTGATAATACATAGTTAATATTATTTGTAACTGAAAGCTCACTGATATTCCTTGAGAAAATAAAGTCACCTGACGAAGTTACCTTGATACTATCAAGTGTTTTAAAATCAATTACTGGAATTCCAAACTTTTGAACTTCATGAATAAAACTCTCAGCTAATTGATTTCCAAGAGCACTTGTTTTAGTTAAGCGAGAAGATAGCTCAACAAAAGATGTTACAGCAACTTTCACGTCCTTAATTCTCGGGTTTAAGTTATCAACCAAGCTTATAGACATTTGCTCTACATATTCATTTAACAATACTGAATTAATAGCGATATTTTTTTCGCTTTCAATATATGTTCTTTCTACTAGGTTATTTGATACTATCGAATTATTACTTTCACTCTTTGCCTCATTATTTGTCATACAACCAAATAAGCTAAACATAAAAATGAAAACAATGACTATTTTTTTGCGATTCATTATTACTTCCATAAAATATTATTCATTCAATCTGTAGGAATCCCATCATTTAATGATGAAGCAAGTAGGTCATTTACTATATGTGAAGGTATTAACCCCTGAGATGATGCAACAACAGCCTTTGAGTTTATCCCAACAATACGCACATTAACCAAATAACCTAGATTATGTTTAACTAGAGTTCCGGATAAAATATATTCAATTGCATTAATACTTTCCAACTCCAAAAAGTCACGTGTAAAGGCTAGATCTCCTTTAGGTGTTATACGTATAAAATCCGTTGTTTTAAAGTCAATAACTGGAACCCCAAAGTTATGTACTTCATGTATAAAACTCTCAGCTAACTGATTACCTAATAATGATGAACTGTTTAACTGCCCGTCTAAATCGACAAAACTGGTTACAGCTATTGGTGTCTTAGAGTTTATATACTGCAAGTTATCAACCAATCCATGCATCATTTCTTTTACATAATGGTTGATGTTTTTAAATGAATTACCGCTATTGTTATTTGTAATTTTATTTTGCGGTTTTTCATAAGAACTAAACCTATTTTGTTGAAAACTTTCATCTAAATTACTATTATCTACTTCATTATAAAAAGTAGATACACACCCATTTAAAAATAATACCACTGGGAAAAAACATAAATATTTCATTATTCCTCCTAATTCATAATATTGTTCTGAAGTGAAAAAAGCTAAAGAATATGATTACCCATCTGTTAATGAAACATTATTTTTTTTAATGTTGCTATTAAGAGAGCTTACAATATGCTCAGGAATAAAACTCTGTGCGGTGGCCACTATTGCTTTTGATTTAATACCTACGATTCTCGCGTTTACAAGGTATCCCTGCTTTTGCTTTGAAAGCGTGCCTAGTACAACATATTTTATTGGTAGCCCAGGGGTTAGCTCTATAAAATCACGACTTAATATATAATCACCGTCGGGTGTAACACGGATAAAATCAGTTGTTTTAAAGTCTATGATCGGTATACCAAATTTATGGAATTCATGCATAAAGCTCTCTGACAATTGGTGTCCAAGCAAATTGGTATTGTTATATTGCTGTTCAATAAATACAAAGTTAGTTATAGCTATTGGGGTTGTTGTATTTACATATTTTAAATTACCGATTAGCTCTTGTGTTAATCCCCTTGCATAATGATTTACAGTTCTATTATTTGCACTTTTACTATTTTGAGCTCTATTAGCTAAACTCATTTTTTCATATAATAAAGAACTATAATGCTGACTATAAACATTACTATCATGCGCTGAATTTTTAGTTACAATTTCTTGTGGAACATCTATGTCTTCAACTTTATCTTGAGTTAAATTACATCCGACCAAAAAAGTAAATGCAATTAAATAGAATAGTGATATTTTCATATTAATATCCTTTACGATATATATGCTGATTTTTAATCATAACTTTAGAGTCACTCCACATACTATTTACTGGTATAAAGTCTGTTGCGGCAGCGATTACAGCTTTACTATTAACGTCAATAATTCGCGCATTGACTATATAGTTATTTTCTTCTTGGATAAAAGTACCAGTCAAATAATAATCAGTGTCAAACTCCTGACTCAGATTGCTAACTGTTCTTGAAAGCATAATGTCTTTCTCATCTTTAAGCATAATTTGATTCATGCTCTTATATTCAAGAACCCTTAATCCTGCCTGCGCAGCCAAAGTAATAAAGCTTTCTTGTAATTGATGGCCTAAAAGGCTCTCTGAAGAGGTAGTTCCTAAGCTTTTTGTTGGTAAAAAAGTTCCCACTGAAATAGACTTGCTTGTATCAATAAAGAGTGTTGTATCAAACATTTGCTTAGCCAATTGAGCGACATGAAAATGTATTGTACTTTTAGATAATTCGGGTTTATTTGTCTTTCTATCATCAGTCGATTTTTCTTCTTCAGGAAGAATTGAACACCCTAAACTTAAAATTAAAACACTTAATGATATTGAATATCTCATACTAAAAATAACCAACTATTACAATCTAGCTAAATCAAAGCAATATATGTGCCATATAAAGTATGCTCTGCATGTGCACTTTGGGGTTTACTTTGAACTTTAACTCTGTTTATTATGGGGTTAACTAATAAATACGTCCTCATAGTTTAACAGGATAAAACTGCGGCCTCCTAAGCCGCTGCTCCAGGTTCGAGTCCTGGTGGGGACGCCATTTATTTCTTACTCTGTTTTTGATCCTTTAA
>Ga0105355_10004390_pt1 | contig 12102 bp, 11 predicted proteins | sample GOMGulsemesocosm_2_FD_83508 | JGI IMG/M metagenome (GOLD analysis project Ga0105355, IMG submission 83508) | Methane-oxidizing microbial communities from mesocosms in the Gulf of Mexico - GOM9C Gulf of Mexico | ecosystem: Environmental > Aquatic > Marine > Cold seeps | place: Gulf of Mexico... | reverse complement strand
TGCCTCTGCAGGTGGCGGTGAAGAAGACACCAGCGTTACGGACGGTGTTGAGTTCACTGAGGAGGAATATATGGTGAGCGGTGCTCCGGCTCCGGTTATGCCGCGCAGTAAATTACCTCCTGTTCCTGCTCAACCACAACAACCAGAGCCCTTGAAAACTATCGACCTGACTCAAGAACTGACACCTGAAGAACGACAAGTCCAGCGCAAGGCTGTAGAGCTGGCCGAGCAGCGTAGACGTGCGCCTCTGGTACTGGTTAACAAACGTGAAGAACCTAGCACACAAGGCACAACCGGCGGTGTTAGCAGTCTTCGTCAAGAAGCAAGAGAGAGAATGCTGGCTCTGGAGAAAAGTACTCAAAAGGCCTTAACAAACCTGTCTGACGAAGGCAGCAGTGAAGCTGGTTTAGGCAGTATTTCCACCACTGAGGTTGAAGCCGTCACTGCGGGTTATGTCTCTGACCTGAGTTACAAAGTCCTGCAGGGAAAAACCATTCCAGCGGTTCTGGAAACCGCTGTGAACTCCGACCTTCCAGGCATGATGCGGGCCAGTGTCAGTGAACCGGTGTACTCCGAAGACGGTAACGCCCTGCTGATCCCCCAAGGCTCTCGCTTGATTGGTGAGTACAAGAGTGGAATAAAACGCGGCCAAGTTCGAGTGTTTGTGATTTGGTCACGTCTAATCCGCCCTGACGGTATCGACATCAAACTTGATTCTCCTGGCTCTGATTCTCTGGGTCGATCCGGCCTGACAGGTTTTGTTGATACCCACTTCATGGAGCGTTTCGGGTCCAGTGCCTTACTGAGCTTAATTGGCGGCTACGCACAAGACGAATCCGATAACGACAACCAGCAAGCAGTGCTGTCTGATTCTTTCTCTAAGTCCGCGGAGATTGCCTTGGAGAACTCCATCAATATATCGCCCACCATTCACATTAACCAGGGCGAGCGCATCAATGTCTTTGTCGCCAAGGACTTGAACTTTAAGCAGGCGGTTTTATACGCCCAGCGCATGAATAAGTTCTAGCCATGCTGAGTAATGCCGCTCTTGAAGCTGAGCTTAAATTGATTAAAGAATTCCTCAGGGGCGATAAAGTCACTGAGGTTTCTATCAATAAGCCAGGTGAACTGTTCGTAGAAGATGCTGGGGAGATCACCCGGCATGAGGCCCCTGAATTGACCTTTGAACGCCTGCATTCAATGGCCACGTTGATTGCCAGCTGTAACGGTCAATCCATCGATGAAACAAAACCCATTCTATCGGGCAGCCTGCCCGATGGTGAACGTATCCAGGTAGTGATTCCGCCCTGCGTAGAGCCGGGTCATGTCTGTATGTCCATCCGCAAACCTTCCAGCATTAGCTTCAGCCTCGACGATTATAAGAAGTCCGGGGTATTTGATGGGGTTAAGGTTTCAGACGGGTTAGCCCTGACACCGCACGACCTTGAGCTGGCGCAATTACTAAGAGACAACCAGTTGGCGGAGTTTGTCGAAAAGTGTGTTCTCTATAAAAAGAATATCGTGGTATCTGGCGGCACCAGTACCGGTAAAACCACCTTTGGTAACGCGATGATCGAAAAAATCCCTAACCAAGAACGGCTTATCACCATCGAAGACACCCGTGAAACGGTGTTAAAACAACCCAACAGCCTCCACCTACTCGCTTCGAAAGGCGGCCAAGGCACCGCCAAAGTAGACGTTCAAGACCTGCTAGAAGCTTGTCTTCGCCTGCGGCCAGATCGATTGCTACTGAGTGAACTGCGCGGCGCTGAAGCTTTCAGTTTCCTCCGCGCCGTCAATACCGGACATCCAGGTTCTATCACCACCCTTCACGCCGACACACCAAAAGGTGCCTTTGAGCAGCTGGTCCTTATGGTGACGCAAGCGGGGCTTGGGCTAAAACGTGATGAGATTTTGGAATACATACATTCGGTGGTCGAGGTGGTAATTCAGCTAAAGCGAGTCAACGGTAAGCGGATCATTTCTGAGATCTATTTTGAGCACTATCAGAAGGCACTGGATCAATGCTGAGCCACTTAACGCAAGCTCAACGCTGGGCCGCTTATGGCGCTATTGCCATAGGCGGTTTGTGTTTTTGGTCGTACCTTTCTTCGGCTATTTTTTTCAATCTCGTTGGATTGCCTGAGTCTGATTTAAAACCCTGGAGTATCATTGAATATCATCAGGCTTATCGGGATAACGCCTCCGTCGTTAAAAAAGTCTGGATTGCGGTGTTCATCCCTCTTAGTTTAATCGCCGCTCTTCTCTTACTTAGCCTGATCAAAACTCAATCGCTGTTTGGCGAGGCTCGCTTTGCCAAACAGCACGAGGTGAGTAACGCAAGGTTCATGGCAGGGAAAGGCATTGTTCTCGGTAAGCGCAATGGAAAGTTCATTTCTGACGATGGCACAGAACATGTTCTCGTCGCTGCCCCTACTCGATCGGGTAAAGGTGTGGGCCTTGTTATTCCAAACATGTTGAATTGGGACGGTTCATTGGTTGTCCTCGACATCAAGCTTGAAAACTTTCAGGCCTCGAGCGGATTTCGCCGAGAATGTGGCCACGAAACATTCCTCTTCAACCCTGCAGACCCAGAAGGTATTACCCACCGCTACAACCCACTGGGGGTAATTTCTGAAAGCCCCATACTGCGAATAAATGACATACAACAAGTAGCCAACTTCTTAGCGCCAGACCCTCTGCAGGGGGATCCTATGTGGGCCGCTGAATCGCGCAAGTTATTCTTAGCAACCGTGCTGTTTTTACAAGATACGGGCGCCAAATTGACCCTTGGTAATGCTTATCGCTTCATCAACGGCAACAGTGCAAAGGACATTAACGAACTGTTAGCGGAACACTCTGACAACCTAGACCCAGCCTGCCTAAGTAATTTCTTCAATTACACTAGCATGGGCGAGAAACAGCGCTCCGGGGTGAAGTCCACGCTGACCAGCTCCCTCGACCTGTTTGATAACCCCCTGATTGACGCGGCCACCTCTGACAGTGATTTCTCTTTTACTGATCTTCGCAAGAAGCGCATCAGCATTTATGTCGGTGTCACACCGAACAACCTCAAAAGGCTGAAGCCATTACTGAATCTGTTCTTTCAGCAGTGTATCGATCAAAACACTCAGTCACTGCCAGACAAGACAACTGAACCCCATAAGATCTTAATGCTTATGGATGAATTCACCTCCCTGGGTCGTATGGACATCATTAAAACTGGGATCGCGTTCTTTGCCGGCTATCACATTCGCTTAATGCCCATCATCCAAGGCCCGGCCCAACTTGGTGATACCTATGGCCACGATGGTAAACGTTCGATGATCTCCAACTTCAAGTTCCGAGTGGTCTTTGCACCCAACGACATGAGGGATGCAGAAGATATCTCCAAGGAGCTGGGTAACAAAACGGTCAATCAGAAAAGTCGCAATCAAAACACCTGGAACGCCCAAAGTGGCTCGACGACGACCAGCAAAACCGCCAGAGCCTTATTGCTGCCGCAAGAAGTGAAGCTACTGGATCGAAAGAAAGAAATAATATTGGTAGAAGCCATGGCGCCGATCATGGCTGACAAGATCATCTACTACACCGACAAAGCCTTTTCTGGTCGTTTCTTCAATGTGTTTGATCCAGCCTCAAACACAGGCCCACTACCAATAAACATCACGCCCCTAGATCTTACTTCCGCGATGGAAGCCCGTAAGAGCAACCAAGCCTGCGCCGAGATCAACAGCAAGCTCGAAGAGAGATCCGCTCAACCCACAGAGGAAAACACCGTGACCACTGACACGACCAGAGGCGATCTGTTTGATGGCCCCAATAAGCTCGAAGGAATTGGCAAGGAATCAAAACCCGGCGTTCTAGCAAACAAGCCTCTGTCAGAAGGTGAGTTGAGCACCCTTCTCGATGAATTTTGGAACAGCAGCAACACACCCGCATAAGGAGAGCACAAATGGACGTTGAAAAAGAGTTTGAAAGCTTTATGGAAACGGGCGACAACCAGAAGACGGCCCCCTCGCCCGTAAACCCGGTTGTCGATACCAGCAACCATGAAAGCGCGATTGAGCTGAACGACCAAATCAATATCGACAAGGTGCGACCACTGAGCGCAGCCTTGGACAATCGCTTCAAAATTTCGGAGAAAGGCACTAAAACCGTCTACAGCTATTCAAATGACCCTGACAAAATTGCCTTCACAGAAAAGAGCAACAAGATCATTGCTAACGACAAGGATAACCCCGCGCTCATCAAAAGCATGCTGGACGTTGCCGAAAGTAAAGGCTGGGAGTCCGTCACCCTGAAAGGCTCTAAAGCGTTCAAGTCTGAAACCTGGATAGAGGCCAAATCTCGCGGCCTTGAGGTCAGTGGTTATGAACCCAGTGAACAAGATCAGCGCAAACTGGACCGCCTCATGGATAAGCAAAACAGCGTTGAGTTGTCTGCAAAAGACCCAGCGCGGGCAACCGACACTCTGGACGCTAAATTTGCAGCCGCCAAACAAGCTGGGGACACACTGGAGCCTGACACTCCTGACACTCCTGGCGCTGATGGCACCAGCGCTAGCGACCAGCTAAAGAGCGAAACGGATTCAATAACCCCCATATCCATTGAAGGTCAAAAAAACCGTGAAGCCGAACTTAAAGCGGCTTTACAGAGCATGAGCGAAAAAGAGGCAGTCGAAAAGTACCCAGAGCTTGAGAAGGTCTACAAAGTGGCCCCGGCTGCCTCCTCGTTCTTCCGCGCCAAAGGCGGCATGAAAGAGCAAGCATCCGAGTTTTCCAGTCGTGCAACGGATAGAGCCATCGAAGACGCCGCCAGCGGTAAAAGCGTGCCTGAGTTCGATGTACCTTCCTACAAAGCTCCTGAAACACTCGTCAAGCAAACCGAACTTGAAATCGATTTTGATTAACTTAATGGAGAACATTATGACAAAGATGATAACCGCAGCGGTCTTAGTTTCCGCAAGCGCTTTAACGGCCCTTCCCGCGACAGCCATGAGCATTGCAGATCTGGCTTGCGGCGCAACAATTTGTTTGAGTGGTGATGGTGGTGGCGCTTGCTCACCCTATGAAGACAAATATTACAGCATTAAAATAGCAGGTAAGTACGGTACGGACTGGGGCGCCACTAAGCGAGCGAGGAAGCAATTCTTAAAAAAGTGTAAAACGGTGAGTGCACCCAAGATCGACATGGCTCAAACCAAAGCCGATCAGCAGAGATAGCGCTAACCTGAAGTGGCTCGATGGCGATAGAATCTAACAGTCGTACTTCCCTCTCTCAATTCAACCGGTTCATCTGGTATATAAGTCTGGCGAGAACAGATTTTCATGTCATATTGCTGGAAATAATGCACTCGTTAGAGGTAACCCCCTCCTACACCCCTTACCAGTCGGTGCCTTCTGCTTTTTTGGACGGAAAATCCCAAGTACCCCACAGTGTCGCCTTCATGTTTGTTGGTATGGCTCTTATAGCCGAGTCGATCGACAGTAACCATAGGCAGGCTGTTGACTCTGCGCCCTAACGGGGTCTCAAGCTAACACTTGCTGATGGTTCGCTTATTGCCTATTATTATCAAATCTAATAATTAGTAAATTAAGTAATAATTGATAATAAAGTAGTGATCACTATGAACGATGCTGCTACCCCACAGCCTCCCTCCGACGACTGGCACTACCCGCGCGCCGCTTTGGCCGATCGGATTATTCGCGGGTTCAAGGAAAATCTCAGTGACCGGGTAACCCTGTTTGCACCGCGTAAGCGGGGGAAAACCCAGTTTCTACACCACGACATCATTTCTCGGGCTAATGAGGCTGGCATCTTTGTTGTCTATGTGGATTTTTGGCGTCCAAAAGAAGATCCCGTTTTAGCATTCTCCAGAGCGGTAGTGACCGCCTATCAGAAACAGGCCCACTGGTTTACCAAACTTCTGGACAGAGGAGCGCTGAAGGCCAGCCTTAAGCTACTGGGCGACAGTATTACCCTAGGTATTGAGGTTAAGCCATCAACGCTCGACCCCAACCTTGGCGAGGCGGCATTCAACATACTGGAGTCCATCGACAGACCCGTACTGCTGTTGCTGGACGAGGTTCAGCAGCTTGCGACCAGCCCCAAATTTGAGGGGTTCACGGCCTCACTTCGCAGCTTCATGACGGCCCGCAGCGATCATAAGGTTAAAGGCATCTTCACAGGTTCCAGCCAGGAGGGTCTAGCGCGCTTATTCAAGCGTTCAAATGCGCCGTTTTACAACTCAAGTGACGGCTTGACCTTCGCCTCACTTAATGAGGATTTTGTTCGTCACCAGCTTAAGGTTTTCAAGAAACGGACGGGGGTTGATCTCCCATTGCCAGAGGCGATCGCTCTTTTCAATGTGATGAGTCAAGGGCCTGAACCTTTTGTTGCGCTGCTGAAGCGGATGGTTGTGGAAGGGGTCATGGATCTATCGGTTGGCACTGAGCTCTATTACACGGCAACCTTGGCTGAAGAGACAGAGGCGTATTTTGATAAGTGGGAAGGCTGCTTGTCAATTGATAGGGCTTTGCTGGTACTGATCAGTCGCGGGCGAACAGGCGGATTTTACAGTGACTCTTGTAAGAAAGATTTGTCAGGCCTGGTGCGGGCATTCGACGAAAAGAACCCGACCATTCAAAATGCCCTCACACGATTAAAGGAGGACATCCTTTATAGCCCGTCGCACGGAGTCTGGGCATATGTTGATCCAGCCTTTCAGCGTTTTGTTCGGGAAGAATGTGACAGTACACTCGCGACAAAAGGTTAAAGATTGAATATGGCAAACGAAACGAAATTACGAAGGGATTACCGATCAAGGACGCCCTTAAAAAGCGAAAGGAAACAGTGTCAAATTTAAATAAAGTAGATGCAGGTCATGTAGTGGAAAGCATCATTGCTACGATGGATCTCTGTGCTTCGAAATTCTAAAGTCTGGAGTAGTTGGAATATGTCAAAGGTCGCCTACCGTCTCAAGCTAAGGCCGATCAGCAGAGGTAGCGCTAACCTGAAGTTGCAAAACAATTCGCGCTTGCTGGTTGGTATGCGGCTTTCTTTTTCGACAAGGCCTTGGATCGGTCGACAATGTAATTGAACACGGGTCGTTTATACGGCTTGGCCAGGAACTCATCAAAACCACTCTCGATAGCAAGCCGCTTGTTCTTTTCAGTGGGGGCTGCCGTCAATGCGAATATAGGGATTCTCGGCAGCTGGTGCTTCTTCTCGTAGGCCCTAATCTTCTTCACCAACTCAAACCCATCACACCGCGGCATGTACAAATCCACGACCAACGCATCAAACTGGTAAGACTCGTATTTTTCCCAACCGTCTAAACCATCTTCGGCCAACTGCAGATTTACATTTGCCCCCTCACAGTTACGCTTGAAAATAGCTCGGTTTACCTTTGCGTCCTCAACGTACAGCAAGCACAACCCTGTCACTTCCGTTTCTACTGCCGGCATGATGTAACGGGTTTTAGCCACGGCATCCAGTTCGATCCAAAAGGTAAAGCAAGACCCCTGCCCTAAATCCGAGTTTCTCAGCTTTAGTTGCCCGCCCATGGCCTCAGCCACTTTGCGGGCAATGGTCAGCCCTGTTCCCAAACCAGAGTTTTCTTTTGTTAATTCATTCTCGCCAATATGGAACAGTTCAAACACTTTGTTCTTCTGCTCTTGGGATATACCACATCCCGTGTCGCAAACCGACAAGGTGATTTTCTTGCGACTGCTGCGTTTCACGCCTTGGACATCCAATTCAATACTGACACCACCGTCGGAGGTGAAACGAATCGCGTTATCAACCAAACAGCTCACCACCTGCCCCACTCTAAAGGCATCCCCCATAAGGTAGGGATCTGGGTCATTGAGGTTCAAACCGATGTAGCTGAATACAAGATTTTTACTGTTCGCCTTCTCTTTATAGGGTTCAAGCACGCCGATCAACTCAGACTTTAATGAGAAAGCCTGCTCTACCAGCTTGATCTCACCATCGAGGGTAATGTCTTCCAGGCTATCGAGAAGTTGAGTCACCACCCCTTCCATCGAGTTAATGGAGGGCTTCAAGATGTGATCTTGAATGGTATAGATCTGACGTATCACTTCCCGAGTCGAATTGATCAACTCGATATTCTCAGGGGTTCGCATTTTATCCCGCAACCCCATAAGCGCGATGATGCTTTGCGCGACAGCTTGATCCAACATTTCGGAACCATTAACCAGGCCCGTCAACGGCGTTCGTAATTCATGGGATATGTTGGCGATGTCTTTATCACGCTGCTCGTTCGCCCTATCCACATCCTGAAGGGCGGACATGGACTGCTGCTTGTAATAAGCAATAACCTTCTGCCCTTCCAGGCTCTGCTTCATGTATTTTACCGCTTGCTGTTGGTAGCGATTCTTCTCAGCTTTCAGTTCAAGATAGGTACCTTGCAGGAAGTCCATGGCGTATCGACAGAGCAGCACCAACAAAACGACAGAGGTAAAAATGGATAGAGAAATGGCCCAAACGGCGAAGTCCTGATCCCATTTGTTACGCCAAGCCAATGTCACCAAGTTGAGCGGAAGTATATTGAATAAGAATACACTGCCTACAAACACCAAAAATCTTCCGCGAACGACCATGTTCTTTTATATCCACTTAATTACAGCTTCGAATGTTTGGCAATAAAGGTTGAAACCAATTTCGTCAGAGGTTTGGGGACCTCATCCCCAGGCTGTACCCCGAAGCTTTTTAATACATCATAGATGTCATCCAAGACAGCTTGCATGTCGTAAGACGAAACGCCGATTTGCTTTTCTTTCACGGTATCGGTCAATAACTGAAACGCAATCAAGTTAAGCGCTTCGGTTTCCTCCTGGTGCTCATCAAGAGTAAACGGGTTAGGCGTTGCCTCTTCGCCATAGCGCAACCAGGACTCAACCCGCAGGGCGTTCAACGAATAGGGCGTATGGTGAAGAAAGAAGCGTATTAATGAAGGGAATATTTCATCGTTTGGTAACTTATCTTTAGCAAGCCAATCGCTGACCGACGGCTTGCTGTGCCCTGTCATCTCCGCAATCTTTGACTGCCTGCCCCGTACATCTCGGGCCGGAATCCCCAAGTCCTGCACCTGGTCAATCAGTTCGTTAAAACGATCACTGAAACCCTCGCTCGACTTATGAGCCTGTGACTGTTGTTTTTCCTCGTTGTACTCTTGCCTGAGTACATCCATCTGAATGACGTTTGTAACGCGACCCACTGTTATTCTCCGAAAACACGAATTCAATCATTTCTTAGTGCTGTTTATGGTGCCAATTTTATAGGAAAGTGTATGTAAAACCAGCACTTTGGGCAACCGGAGACTTACAAAAGTAGTTTTTAGCCCCCTAACGTTAAGAAACACCCCCCTAAAGAAAGGTAAGGCCTTACCTATGCTAGCGCTCGACATCTTGCGACCTTCCAGCTTCTCGCGCATTTTGAATGTGCTGAACGGCTTGCTCTCTCAATGACCTAGGCTCTGGCAATGACTCAGCAAAAGCACTGAGTTTGGTTGCCTGGGCCTCCAACAATTCCTTTGCCTCACCGCTAGTATCCTCAGCCTCGCGCTCGATCAACTTCACCTCCGCTAGATACTGCGCCTTAAAAGCCGCCGTTATTTTCTTGGCCCGCTTTTCCCAAGCCGTGAGGGTAATCCCCCCGCTCTCTGCCAATGCTTCAACGGCGCTCTTAACACTTTCAATGAAACCAGATTTGACGCTCAGCTCAGCATTGCGTTCAGCCATCTTGAATACAGGTAACCGTTTCCCCTTATTACCCACTCCCCTGGCGAGTCTCGGACTCGCATCAACAGCGATCCCCTGCGCTTGGCATTTCTCCGCAAAGCGTTCACGCCACAAAGCCAGATCCCGTTTTCTTGGATCAAGTTTTTGACCATCATGGCCGCGCATCTTAACCAAGACATGACCGTGTGGGTGCTCAGTGTCGTTATGGATGGCGAACATATAAGAGTGGTTGGCAGAAAACATCTCTGCAGCAAACGTTCGAATCGCTCGGTGGGTCGCAATGCGATCGCTGCCTTTAGGGGTCGATAAGATCAAATGCATAGAGTCGCGACTGTTCGTTCTCTCGCCAAAGTCGTGCCGCCATTCATTCAGGTTTTCTAGCACTTCTTCTTTTGACGTAAGAACATCCCCCTCCCCCGTCTCCATGGGCAGCTCGCCATCACGAGCAATGTAGTTGGCCGTCGCCGCCACCCGGCTTAGACCACTGGCATAACTGGTCACTTTGACCAAAGCTTGTGGCAGGCGCTCAGCGGCGCGAAGCATTTGCTTTCTGGATAAGGGTTTAAGGTCGCGGACTTTTGAGGTCTGAATTGATCCCGCTCTTTCAAGAGTCGACTCTTCAGTTGTGCTCATGGTCATCCCCCATAAAAAACTCTGACTGGCCTCGCTTCTGGCTATGCTCGATCAGCCGATCCAGGGAGGAACGGTTGCGGTCTATACGCGCCGTTATATCGTCCAAATACCGAAGGGTTAAATGGTCTGCCGTCATTTCGCCGCAATGAATCCGCTTAACCACCTGATTCAAATTCCGGCCAATGGCCAGAAGGTGACGATTTGATTCTTTGACTGCGGCGATTTCATCCAAAAAAAATGAGGGCCCCAAGCCTGAGAAATTCCTTACCAGTGACTGCAAAACCAGATTTCGATTAAGCGGCTTCAAAGCCTTTGTGCTGTCATTGAAGTGCTTAATTTTGCCATCCAGGCTCTTCAGTTCTGTCTCTGTGGCCCGAAACCGGACCACTTCAGTTTTGAGCTTTTTCATGCGTCCTTGCTCTTGGTTTGGGAGAGAGAGGAGGGTATCAATAACATTCCACCTTGAAGGTTATTGCAGGTGTATCGAAGATACGGGGAAAATGTACCACAAAACCCCTATCCTGCCTTATACCCTCCTCTCACTTTGAAACAAAAATCCTCAAAAAGTTGCAGATCCATTTCTGCTACCGCCTTCGCTCCGCTTCGTTGGTGGCCTGCCTTTTTGAACTCGGTAAACCGAGTTCAAAAAGGCAGGCTCCGATAACAGGTAAGGACTTTTCGCCAACAATCACACACAAGGTAAATGCGATTTCGTCTGCCATAACTTCAGCGCTGTAGACACCTGGTAGCACTGCATTTACCCAAAGCAGTAGTATTCACAGTAAACGGGGTACGGATGGCGTTGAGCCGACCAAACAGATAGTGGGGTACAAGCTTTGTTATGACAGAAGTCTGTAAGTCTGGTTAGTACACCAGTAAACCAAAGAAAGCATACGCCTATAAAAGAGCCTGTGAGCAGTACGTTACAAACCAAGTTAAAGGTCTAGTAATAAGACCTTAATACGCTCTCAAGACGTCGAAACTTCAAGAGTGACGACCGAATGCATCGGCTCCCAATAGTTTGACGCTCACTGCCCAGCCAGGCTTAAACCACCGCCCCCCCTAAACACGAAACCACCAAGGATGACGCTAGCGTTGAACGTACGCCTTCCTATATTTACTCACTTTGCATCAGGCTTGAGAGCACCGCATTTGTATTAACAGAGAATCGGGAATGATGATTTACGATATTTTAATCTTCCAGCCGTTGGGTATTGGATGACTTCTCTTTAAACAATAAAGCGTCGGTCGTTTTACGACCGGACGCCTTTTGCTTGTTAGCACTGCTCTTACCGAAGGACGCCCGCACAGCTGTAAGGTCTATGCCTATTCTGACAATACGCCTAGCAAGCTTTAGCTGATTCCCCCGACTGGAGCAGGTTCTTAACTTCTGGATGTAGACTAAGCAGCTTCTTCAGGTGAGAAACCATCAATCAATTCATGAGGAGGCATAAGCAATCGCTTGGTCACTGAAGTTGTTCCACTCTTTCAGTTTACGAATCATCATCACCTTGGCGAGATGGCTGGACTCACTCCTCTCATTTTTAGGACTGAGAATGGAAGTCACGATTTCTTTCTACCTGTAGGTCATGTCACAGCAAACCAATTCGCACCTCTATATTTGGGGAGGCCTCTTTATGAGCTTGAGCCTGAAGGCAGCCAATAAGTCCTGCTAGCCCCCTTTGACGTCAACGCCCCATAC